>CESG01101182.1_pt1 | contig 12514 bp, 10 predicted proteins | sample 531121 | NCBI WGS metagenome assembly CESG01 (sample SAMEA2621287, study PRJEB7988) | marine metagenome | biome: marine biome (ENVO:00000447); feature: mesopelagic zone (ENVO:00000213); material: "saline water (ENVO:00002010), including plankton (ENVO:xxxxxxxx)" | depth 800 m
CGTTCTCCATTGCAAACAGGAGTTGAGTTATATGGTGAGGCAGGGGTAGAAGCTGATTGGGAAGTTATTTCACTAATGCTGCGCTCTATGGTGGAGCTGGGTATTGAAGATATTGTGCTGGATTTAGGACATGTGGCGGTATTTAGCGCCTTGACTGAATCACTTAAATTAACCATCGCTCAAGAAAAGCAATTGTTTGATGCCCTGCAAACCAAATGCGAATCAGATATTGTTGATGTGCTGGAGCAGTGTGGCATTTCAAGTGAGCAAGCTCAGCCCTTTTTGGCCTTGCTTGGCTTGATGGGGGATGAGACCGTTCTCGATAGAGCCGAACAAGAACTGGGAGTTAGCTCGCCGTTGCTGACCGATGCTATTGAGCAAATGAAAGATATCTGCGCGCGGGTGAAGCGTTCCTTCCCTGGTGTTGATTGTTATATCGACATGAGTGAATTACGAGAGTGTCACTACCATACCGGACTGGTATTTGCGCTTTATCGCCAAGGGGTTGGGCGGGCCATTGCGCAAGGTGGCCGATATGACAACATCGGTGAGCGCTTTGGTCGACAACGTCCAGCAACTGGTTTTAGCTTGGATTTGCGTACACTTAGTACCTTAGCTGAGCGTGAAAACTGCACTACTAAGGCAATACTAGCGCCGGTTGATGACTGCTCTGACTTGGATTCCAAGGTGGAGATTCTGCGCGCTGAAGGTGAAGTGGTCATTCGTCAAGTAGGTGGAGATGCTGCGGATTACAGCGACGACTGTGATCGCGTTTTAGCGCGGAAAGACGAGGAATGGATAATAGTCTCTTTATAGAGCACGCAGCCAGAGAGCTATCGCCAAGACAGTAAGTTTAACTGGGTGAGACATGAACGCTCATATTTCATCCATTATCGCTGAGTGGCTGGATATTTCTGGAGCAAATATCTGCTGCATGGATGCAAGCAGTTAAGCCATCAGGGATGATTTGACGGCGTTTTGCGCAAGAAGCTTCCAGCTACTCAGCGATAATAGATTGGAGTTGTTCATGCTCTTGTCCTGGTAAGTTCAATTATTGATTCAACTTTGCGCTTAAAGCCGTTAAAATATGGCCCTTTTGTGGCCACCAAAACTATGAGTAACAAAATGGGTAAGAAGGTAGTTGTATTTGGCACCCAGTGGGGTGATGAAGGTAAGGGTAAATTAGTCGATTTACTTACAGAAAATATCGCTGCGGTTGTGCGTTTTCAGGGTGGCCACAACGCAGGTCATACCTTGGTAATAGACGGTGAGAAGACCGTCCTTCATTTGATCCCGTCTGGTATCTTACGTGATGGTGTAAAGTGCATAATCGGTAACGGTGTTGTGCTATCTCCGAATGCCTTGGTCAAAGAAATTGACCAACTTGAAACATCTGGCATTCCGGCCCGCGAGCGTTTGATGTTAAGTGATGCTTGCCCTCTCATTCTGCCCTATCATGTTGCTCTGGATTGCGCTCGAGAAGCCAAGCTAGGTAAAGGAGCAATCGGTACAACAGGGCGAGGAATTGGTCCTGCTTATGAAGATAAAGTTGGCCGCCGAGCAATTCGTTTAGCTGATTTGGGTAATGAAGCGCGCTTTGGCGAAAAGCTCAAAGAAGTGCTTGAACTGCACAACTTTATGTTGACCCAATATTATGGTGTGGAAGCTATCGAGTTCGATAAGGTCTTTGATGAAACGCTCCAGCTAGGTCAGTTGTTATTACCCATGGTTGGTGATGTTACCGGCGAATTGGACCGTTTATCGAAAGAAGGTAAAAATATCTTATTTGAAGGTGCTCAGGGTTCGCTACTTGATGTTGACCATGGCACCTATCCATTTGTTACCTCGTCTAATACCACCGCTGGTGCAGCTGCGACAGGCACCGGCTTTGGTCCATGTAATCTGGACTACGTATTAGGGATCACTAAAGCCTATACTACTCGTGTTGGTGGTGGGCCATTTCCTACTGAGCTCGAAGATGAAGTTGGACGCCACCTGGCTGAGAAAGGTCATGAGTTTGGTGCCACCACGGGTCGTCCTCGCCGCTGTGGTTGGTTGGATGCGGTGGCATTGCGTCGCTCATTGATTATTAACAGTGTAACTGGAATTTGTTTGACTAAGCTGGATGTTTTAGATGGTTTGGAAACACTAAAAATCTGTACTGCATATGAACATCCTGAGCTTGGTACTATTGATGTTCCGCCTAGCGGCGCAGATGCGTTTGAGCAATGTGTTCCGGTTTATGAAGAAATGCCTGGCTGGAAAGAGTCAACCTTTGGTGCTAAATCTTTAGATGAGCTGCCCGAAACGGCAAAAGCCTATATCAAGCGAATTGAGGCTATAGTGGGTGTACCGGTTGATATTATTTCTACTGGCCCTGATCGTAATGAAACCATCATATTGCGTCACCCTTTGGATTAATATCTATACTTGAGGAGAGAAATTTTGCACGAACACAGTTCAATTTTTTCTTCTCGATACCATCAAGTTTACCTTTTATTAATTGCCCTGGGCTTTATAGTCTGGGGCTTTTTGATCTTTCAGGTTGTTCAACGCACGGTGAAAGAAGACTCTTCATTGTCAGATGATTTGATTTTAGCAGAAGGTGCCAGCAATAACGCGGTTGGCGTGGTTGAGCAGTTGAGTTCAGGTATGAGCGTCAATGAGCAAGCAATGGCCACCCAGGAATCAAATGCTAGCCCTGAATCGATAAAACGTTCTGAGCTTAACGCCAGACAAGAGTCTTCTACAAAGCAAAAATTTTCGCAAGCGGCTTCAGCTAGTAACGAGGCGCTTGCTTATCAAGAGTTGCAAGCCAAACCTGAACCAGCGAATGCTGATGCACCTCATTTGGGGGCTATTTCCGAAAAGCTTATCGAGGCTTCTCTGAAGGAGGTTGCTACTCAGCAACCTTCTAAACCTCTGCTAATAGATAACTCTGATACAGATGTTCATCAGGTTCTAAAACAAATCGAGGATAGCACAGAGCCGCTGATAACGGCCCAACTAATTGACTCACTTCGCGTTCATAATGCCCCAGGTGAGCGTCAGGTGATTGACCAGTTCTTTCTAGGGCAGTTGATTAGAGCTGATGTTGAGCCGGATGAATGTGACTATGTTGCTCACCTTCATCCGGTCATTGATGATTACAATGAGGGCCTCTATCTAGATACTGCGGATCGCCTAAAATCGAGCTTTTGCGCCAAGCAATTGCGCTTAACTGTTGCAGAGGCAATGGGAAAAGCCGTATCGCAACATGCGCAGGCTGATGGCGAGCCAGCGGTCAAGCTTCGCTAGATTCTAGTTTTTCTCACTGCTTTTTAGCTTACCGCGCGTAGTTCACTATCGATGTAACGGGCTTTTGCTCGTTGTTTGATTTTACCTATTTCGACTAATACCAATCCATCAATACAGAAACCAAAATCAGGATCGACATTGAAGTCCAAAAAGCGCACGCCGCCAGCATCGCAAATTTCCGTGTACTGTTTGTAGAGCGTTGGAACGCTAAGGCCCATATGTTTGAGTGCTTCTTTTAGCTTAATAAAGTCCTGATGGTAGTCCTCGCCACCAAACTCGACTACCGAGGGCAGGGCGTTAAGTTGTCGATAGGGCTTCTTGGCGTGTGCAAGGTGGTGAATATCGCCAAAATGCAGCGAATAAAAGTCTGTTAACAGGTTTTTGGCACTATCTGGAAAGCTGTTGCTGATACTGACAGGGCCAAACATGTATTTAACACGCGGGTTACGTCGCAAGTAGGCTCCAATCCCAAACCACAAGTAGTCCAGGCTACGCCGACCCCAATATTTGGGTTGAACAAAGCTGCGACCGAGTTCGATACTGTTTTCGATGATCGGAACAAACTCGTCACTAAAATCAAATAAGGTGCTGCAGTATAAACCTTGCAGACCGTTGTCGCGGACAATCTCGGCACACTCACCGATTCGGTAGCTACCTACAACCTCCAGCTCCTCATCGTCCCACAACACAATGTGGCGATAATACTTATCGTAATGATCATTATCGCGTTTATTGCCACTGCCTTCACCAACCTGCCTGAAAGACAGTTCTCTGAGCCTCCCAAGCTCTTTCATAACACGAGAATCGGGGCGGTAATCGACAAGATAAATCATCTTGCCATCATTGGTTTCTCCCAGTAACTCGGCACCGTCAAGCTCGCGTTTTAAATCCTGGCGTTTTTCTGGATGGGCAATGGGCTTTTCGGTGCGGAATATCGGCTTCTTACCGCGACCTATACGATAAAGGTGTTTGCGAACCAGCTTGGTTTTTACTGGCAAGGGTAGTTCCATTCCACCAATTTGCTGATAGGGGATGGGCTCACTAATACTGACGGGGAAAACATTGTGGTTTTTATTAAACATTTCGTTCACCAGCAACAGCGTGCCTAGCGGGCGATAAAGCATCGAAGCCAAGTAGAAAAGGCGAGAGTTCTTCGCATGAATATGAACAGGGATAATAGGACTATTGGTTGCCTTAGCAATACGCAGGAAGCCACTATTCCAGATTCTGTCGCGAATACCTGACGGTGTTGTTCGAGATACTTCGCCAGAAGGGAACATAATGATTGCTTGCTCCTGGTTCAGCGCTTCAATAATATTTTGAATCGATTGCCTTGATGAGCGATGCGTCATATTGTCGACAGGCAAGATCAAAGGAGCCAAAGGTTTTAAATGGGTCAGCATGTCGTTGGCAACGATTTTTACATCATTGCGTATTTCACTGACCAGCAGGATCAATAGCAATCCGTCTAAAGAGCCAATCGGGTGATTTGATACGATAATACTGCGGCCAGTCGTCGGCACGTTGATGCGTTGTTTCGAAGCAAGCGAATAGCCGACGTTAAAATATTCTAGAACCCGCTCAACAAATTCAATGGGGCCACAGTGCTGGTTGTCTTGTAAAAATTCGGCGATTTCATCTTCGTGCAAGATTCGTCTTAGCACGGCAAACAGTATCTTGCGTGCTAACTTTGGCGACTTGGTTACAGCTGGAAATTTTTCGGTGATAACCGCTTCGGTATTAAACATAGCAATCCCTGTTACCTAACAAAGGCTAAACGAATGCTTTCAGTTTATTTCGGATATATGACGAAATTACGACGAAGGTCGAGCTGTCTATGAAGCTTTTATGAATTTGGTTGGGGTTTCACTTGTATAAAGTGGGAGGATACTTTTTCCTTCGCTCCTCCGTTCGCTTCAAAACCACTTTTTTCTGGCTGGTCGACATCGCCATCCAGCCAGTAATTTCATCCAGATGGCGAAAGCAACCCAGGCAAATATCTTCAGGGTCTAAGCAGCAGTTTCTGACACAAGGCGAGGGCACTTCTTGTTCATTGGGAGACATAGGTTAGAGCCTAATTATAAACTTCCATTAAGCCATTCATTACTATATGGTCATAACTTACAACACCGACGACCTTATCATTATCGATCACGGGGGCCGAAGACAAACCAAACTGATCGAATAGTCGGGCACAATAGCGAATGTTCATTTTACTGGGTACAGAAACTACTGGCTTGGCCATAATTTCATAAACATTAACGCGATCTGGCGCTCTATTTTTAGCGATCACGAGTTTGGCAATATCAGATAGTTTAACCATTCCGTATTCGTCATCATCGTTACGTTTGTTGACAATCAGGGCACGATAATTATTTTCATTCATAAGCTTAAGAGCGTCTGCGACTGTGATCAGCCCATCAATCAGGGTGAAGTGTTCGCTCATTACATCGCCTACACGAATGATTTTATTCATAGTTTATCCTCCACAACGTGAGATAACTCTTTAACTTGATGGATAACGCCTATTGCATCCTCAACGTCGACCTGAAACGCGATGCCCGTGCCGGGTTTAGTATCGAACTTGCCGATGCGGGCAATTTCTTCGAGTATATGCCTGCTCATATGCTCTTCAACCAATAATAAGATGACATCTCGCTGGGTTTCCAGGGTTAGACCAAAAAATGTCTTTGATTGGTTTAACCCTTCTCCACGCGCATTATTAATGACTGTTGCGCCGGTTGCGCCAGCATTACGCGCTGCTTTCATGACGTCGTCGGTGCGTTTGTCTTCGACAAAAGCGACGATCAATTTAAACCGCATCTTGTGCCTCCTCTAAGGCTTCTTGTTGTTTTGACTTCTTATTTCTATAGTGTGAAATTTGTGCGTAGGCCATAACGGTTATCATAGGAAATAAACTGGCAAAGGCAATCAAGCCGAAACCATCGATTAGTGGGTCGCGGCCAGGAACCGATTCGGCCAGGCCGAGGCCCAGCGCTGCCACTAAGGGAACCGTTACAGTAGATGTTGTGACGCCACCAGAATCATAAGCCAATGGGATAATCATCTTTGGCGAGGTGGTGGTTTGCCACACGACGATCATGTATCCAGCGATGATGAAATAGTGAATGGGATAGCCGCTGACAATGCGATAGGTTCCCAATGCGATCCCTATCGCAACCCCGATGGCCACAGCGATACGCAGTCCCCAAACGCTGATACTGCCAGCCGAGACCTCATTTGCTTTAATGGCGACAGCAATAAGCGATGGCTCAGCAATGGTGGTGCTAAAGCCGATGGCAAACGCAAAAATATATATCCATAAATAGTGATACCAATCAGGTGGCACGATGGCATTGTGGGTGCCAACGGCAAAGTCGGGTGATGTTAATTGCTCGGCCATCATTTTGCCCAGAGGAAACAGCGCCTTCTCCAGTCCAAGCAGAAAGAACGATAATCCGACAATCACAAAGGCGAGACCGGTTAGAACTCGCTGCAAATTAGGAATACGCTTCTTTAGGATGATAAGCTGAAAAAAGAAAATAATGCCGATAATGGGTAACACATCGGTTGTGGTCGACAGAGTGATAGAAAGTAGCGATTCAATCATCAGGCAATCACCATACCGTAAACCATAACAAACATCATCGGGGTCAATGAGGCAAACGCAATGAGGCCAAAGCCGTCAATCATCGTGTTGCGTCCCTTAATGGATGAAGCTAAGCCGACGCCTAAGGCCGTTACCAGAGGAACCGTAATAGTTGACGTGGTGACACCGCCGGAGTCATAGGCAATGCCAATAATTTCTTTTGGCGCAAACATGGTGAGGGTTAGTACGATAACGTATCCACCGATAATCAGACGATGTATTGGCCAGCCTTTTAAAATGCGCAACACGCCGATAACAATAGCCAAGCCCACCGAGAAAGCAACGGTGTAACGCAGGCCACTCGCATAACTCTGCTTGCTGGCTTCGGTTGACCCAATCATCTCACCTTTTGCCGCGACTTCTGCGGCTTCATTGGCAACGGCAATCAGTGCGGGTTCAGCCACTGTTGTTCCAAAGCCGAGACAGAAAGCAAATATGAGTAGCCAGGAAACGCTGCCCTTATGAGCAAATGCATGCGCCAACGATTCACCAAGTGGGAATAGCGCCAGTTCTAGTCCATGAATAAAGAGGCTGAGTCCAATAAGAACAAATACAACACCGATCAAGATGTCGCCAGCGTTGGGAAGCGGCTGTTGCAATACGGCTAGCTGAAAAAATGCGACAACCACAACGATCGGTATTAAGTCTCGAAAGCTGCCCAATAACGACAGTAAGAACTTTTTAAGCAATGAAACAATATCCCTTGGCTGTTTGCGGCCCGCTAATGAGTGTCTACACACCTATTGTAAGTATTGACATATTCGTTAAATCGTCAATCCAAACTGCAATGGGATTGATGGAGATCAAGCATGTGAGGCGATGAGTTTGACGGTGCTAGCCAGCATAATGAATCGAGTGCAAGATAACGGAATATTAGCGCGATAAAAAATTAACAATTTTTGTGCAAAATATAAAAGTCCAACTATACTTCCTCAACATTGCTCGCCAGCTTGTTTTGCTCGGTTATTCTGAGCGGCTGTAGCCTGATATTGGCGAATTTCGGTCGATATTCGCTATCTTATTGATTTTTCATATAACAAAGCATCGTCAATCATCTTTTTCTTGTAAGAGGTGAGGTTTTGTCTTGCCTAGATGAAATGGAGCCGATATAGCACTAAATAAACATATTTATTTTGTTGACTTATACTTTATTTCTGGACTGGGGCAAAGTGTTCAGTTATCCACGGAAGGTGTGGATAACTCTGTTATTAACATAGTGAAGAACAGCGCTATCCCGCGTAAATATTACATTGTTATTAAATTGGTTAAAAAACATACAAATAAATTAAGGTAATAAAAAACAATAGGTTATGTGTTTTTGTCGTATCTGATAACAAAAATATAACTGATTTGCTTGACTGGTGGTTGAATCAGTAAGAATGCCTGATTTTTGTGCATAACTTCCATTGTCAATATTCTTTTTTCTAAATTTACTGAAATAAAGTGCTTGACACTGTTTGGGATTCCAGAGAAGAAGATGCGTAGGATAAGTTTAAATTATGTGGAGGATTATTTTGTGTATAACCTTGTGAATAAATCGGTAACTTGTTGTTGTTATTAGTGGGTTTTCCAGGATTGAAGCTCTTTATTATGTGCTGTTATGGAGTTATATCTCTTTAGATACAATAGGTTACATATTTTCTGGTCTTCCGGGTAGCTGTTGGTAAATTGCAAGTGGTTATCGCGCTCTTTCAATGATTTTCGTGGTTAAATTGGCTTGGCTGCTACAAAACATAGGTTTTTGCGTGCTAAAACATATTCATGATCTAAAATAAGCAAAAAACACATTTGTGTTAAGTGGTTCTATTTAGGAGAAGTTATGTCAGATAGGGCGCTACTATGGCTTTTCGGGCTGACCTTCATCTTGTTTTGCTCTGGGGTGATTCTGTCGTATCAGGAGATAAATTATCTGCTGATTGGTAAGGAGGCCGAGGCTCAGGTCTTTACTATTAAAAAGCAGAAGAAGCTGGTTGATAGCATGGAGGTTGAATATGTGATCTGGTATCGGTTTAGAAACGACAATACTCGACGCATGGTTGAATCTTACTTTTTAACGACTGAGCCAGATCACTATGCGCTAGGCGATTTGCTACAGGTTGAGTACTTTGGGGAGGATATTTTTTACAGCCGTCTCCGTGGTGATAGTCAATGGCTGGGGTTTATCATCGTCGTCTTCAGTTTTTTTGGTTTACTGGCTCTTTTTAAAAAGCTATCAGAAGGTGGGCTTCCGCAACAACGACCTTGGTAATAAGCATTGGGTATCATGAACAGGTAGATGGTATGAAATATGTATGAAAAATAGCCAGTCGCATCCTATACTATAGGTTGTGTTGGTATTCGTTAAGACTGGAGGGCATTTATTATGCACACGACCCATTCTATCTTTGAACGCACACTAGCTGACTATTTTCGCCAACGACTGATGGCATTAACCGAGAACCAAAGCGACAGCTATCACGAAGACACCCTATGGTATATGGGAAATATGCTGGCGCGTTTTGGTCTACGTGATCAGTTATATCATTATGATAAGGGAGAATGGCAAATTCGACCCTTAGCACTCCTCTATAAAGATGCCCTCGAAACCCCAGAGCCGTATCAACGCTGCTTATTGTTGCGCCATTTGGGTGATATGGCGCTGTTTCTTTGTGCACTGTTTCCTGAAAGGTATCAACGTCGGGGTATACGTAGAGACTATTTCCTGGGCATGGGCGGTGGGGCATATAGCTATTTATCTGAGAATGCTCAACAAAACCGGCATATATTTGCAGAGCTGGCCAATAAGTTCGCCGCGTTGCTGAATTTGGTTGCCCAAGCTTGTGCCAAACAAATGCCCTTTGATGCGAAGGATGTGTTAAGACTATACCGTTCATGGATGGTTAGTGGTGATGACAGTGTGGCCAGCCAGCTGCAAGGATTGGGCATAAGTTTGCCAGAGTCAGGGCAGGCTCATTGATACTTTGTTGGGATGCTCGTCGATAAGCTTAAGACTAAAAGAGTGATTACTACTTGCAATAGCAAATGATAATCATTATTATTGTGTTGTGGCTGGCAATCGTCTCCAGCCCCAATCGTGGTGAGTGGTTGGCTCAGGTGATGTGCAGTGGGATGCGCATTGCCTGAGTCAATATTATTTTTGCTGGGTCGACACAGCATTCCTTCCAATTCGCTTTTTTTCTCATGTGTTGTCTATTTTCTTGATTGGGTATAACTACGTAAATGCTGTGCCGCATTAATTCGCACTTCCTAATATTAGGCTTGTCTAAATAATAAAATCATTCGATGTGCATTCTTTATACAATCTGGTTTAACATTTCTATCGACACTGACCAACAGTTCACGCGCTTAGTATTTTGGAAGTTGCTCGGCGCGATAAAAGCGACAATGTAAAAACCGGATACAAATCCGAACTATAAAAAAAGGGAATAAGGGATGCTTAATAATAAGTTAAAGGCTGCTGTGTTTAGCACAGCGTTTATCGCATTTTCCACACTAACCCCCGGTATTGCCTCTGCTGCAGCTTGGCTAGATGATGACCCCAATGCTATTTGGGAGAGAGCACCAGGGTTTTATAAAGAGGGCAATCACTGGTATGCGATTATCCATACCGCATCTGACGTCACGGGTGTAAAAATAAAGGGCGACTTCACTAATGGCGATGCTGGTGCCGTCAGCCTGACCCAAACACCGGATGGTAAATTCTGGTGGTTTAAAGGGACTGACAGTAGTTTTGCTGAAGCCCCTGAGCACGGTGATAATTATCGCTTTATTCTGGAAGAGGGCGAAACTTCTCGCGAAACGCAAGATCCTGCAGCACGCTGGGTAACCCACTCGGGGCTTGATTCTGGCTGGTCTCGGGTGCAAATATCAGATGCGTTCGAGTGGACAGCAACAGATTGGCAGCGTCCAGCTTGGAATCATTACAACATCTATCAATTACACCCGTTGCGTTTTACCGATCGCAACGGCGGTACCCCATTTGAAGAAGTTATTGAAGAGTTGGATAATGATGGAACCAATGACTACATCAACGATTTGGGCGTAACTGCGCTAGAGTTGTTGCCTGTAAATGAGTTTCCGGGCCCTTGGAGCTGGGGCTATAACCCATCATTTTTCTATGCTATCGAGGAGTTTTATGGCGGGCCAGATCAGCTGAAAAAGTTGGTAGATACTGCGCATAAAAACGGCATTGCTGTCATTTTGGACCTAGAGTATAACCATCTGGGTACTGGTGACAACGTGTTGTGGACGGTAAATAATGAAACCTATGCAGACGGCGATACTTCATGGGGGCCACTGTATAATTTCGACAACGACGTTGCCAAACACTTTCTGATTCAAAACATCTTATACCTGGCCAAAGAATATAAAATCGATGGCTTCCGATTCGACCATACCAACACCATTCATAACGGCGGCAGCTGGTTTATCACTAAAGGTGCGACCGATGATGCCGATGGCGATGGTGATGCGCAAGGCGGCTGGAAATTCATGCGTGAAATGTATGGCGCAGTCAAACAGCTTGATCCTGCCATTTGGTTAACGGGTGAGGAACTGCCTGACTGGTGGGGCTTAACCGCAGAGGATGCTGGTAGCGAAGTTGCTGGAACTCGGCATGCTCCAATGGACAGTCAGTGGACGGACACCTTCCATGACAACTTTAAAGAAGCGCTGACTGGCGGTAGCTTAGAAACATTGTGGCCAGTATTTGGGCACTTTGGTGATTCGTGGCAAGACGCAACAGTTTATACCGAGTCGCATGATGAAGTGGGTAATACTGATGATCGTATTGCTAAGCGCGCTAGAGATGGCAAAGGCTGGGAGATGAATCAGGTTGCTCTGGCCGGAACGGTTATGGCGCGAGGTATTCCAATGGCCTTTATGGGACAAGAGGGTGGAGAGTCAACCCAGTTTCATATTGATTGGTGGGACGATCGACTCGATCTGGATGATTATACAGCCAACCCTGGTCGGGCAAAAATCAATGCTTGGTATCGTAAGCTAAATGATATTCGCAAAGCAGACAAAGCTGCGCTGGCTCAAGGCGATAGCTTCATTACTCATTTGCACGACCAAAACGGTGTTGTTGCTTTCACCCGAGCTGACGGAAAATATCTGATTGTCTTGAATTTCAGATGGCATACTTGGCATGATTATGATGTAGGTGTAAGTGGGCGTTATCGTGAGTTAGCCAATACCAGCTGGCCAAGCTTTAATATCGGTGGTGTTCCGTTTGCCAGCCGTGGTGGTGAAAACGCTCATGATATCAATAATGTGCATATCCCTGCCTATGGTGCTGTCATTCTGATGCGGGATGATACCCCAGTGAATGAATTGCCGGTAGCAATTGCAGGGGCTGATCAAACCGTTACTGTAGGAGCTACTATCCAGTTGAATGGTAGTCAGTCTCATGATCCTGACGGCAGCATCACTTCCTACGACTGGAACGGCGGTCTGGACGATGTCGCGAATCCATCTATAACGTTAAATGAAGCGGGCAGCTACACCTACACTTTGACGGTGACGGATAACGCTGGCGCGACAGCAACGGATCAAGTAACTATCACT
>CESG01028348.1_pt1 | contig 12464 bp, 7 predicted proteins | sample 531121 | NCBI WGS metagenome assembly CESG01 (sample SAMEA2621287, study PRJEB7988) | marine metagenome | biome: marine biome (ENVO:00000447); feature: mesopelagic zone (ENVO:00000213); material: "saline water (ENVO:00002010), including plankton (ENVO:xxxxxxxx)" | depth 800 m
TGATGGGCGTGGTGTTATCCTAATTATTTCGCCAGCTTTCTTTCTGACAGCTCTTGATGCCGAGACTGGTGTTCCTCTCGAAGATTGGGGTTCGCCGGTACCTATCGACGGCTTTCCTGACAGCGGTGTGGTTGACCTGATAAAAGACCTCGGTCATCCCTTTGATCCCTATGAAGGTATTCCATTGGAAGTGGGCTACATTACATCTTCTTCGCCACCGATCGTTGTTAACGATACTATTGTAGTGGGTAACTCTGCAGAGCAAGGTTATCACCAGGCTCGTATTGAGAACGTTCCAGGTGACATGCTTGGTTATGATCTGCGTACGGGCGAATTCAAGTGGAAGTTTAATGTTATTCCCAAGCCTGGCGAGTACGGTCACGAAACTTGGGAAAATGATGCGTGGGAATGGACAGGTGACGTATCTTCCTGGGCGCCACTCTCAGCAGATCCGGCAAACAATTTAGTCTTTATCCCCACCAACAGCGCCACCATTGATTATTATGGTGGATTTCGGCCAGGGGATAATCTATATGGCGCAAGCATCATTGCTCTTGATACTCGAACAGGGGAGAGAGCTTGGCATTTCCAGTTTGTGCACCATGAGGTATGGAATTTTGATACGCCGACGGCACCGATCCAGCTGGATCTGACTGTGGACGGCCGAGAAATTCCTGCCGTTATTCAGGCTACTAAGCAAGGCTGGTTGTATACCTTCAATCGGCTGACCGGAGAGCCCGTATGGCCGATTGTGGAACGTTCGGTGCCACCTTCCATCGTGCCCGGTGAAGTGCTTTCGCCGACCCAGCCCCATGTGACTTGGCCTGAACCTTATAGTATGCAGGGGATTACAGAAGACGATCTGGTGGATTTTACTCCCGAGCTTAAAGCTCAGGCACTGGAGGCTATGGAAGACTACGTTATGGGAGGGCTGTTCAATCCTCCTATCCATGCCGACAATCCTTTAGGCAAGTATGCCGCCATGAATTGTCCGGGAGGTGCTGGAGGAGTCAACATTACATCACCACCAGTTGCAGATCCGACAACAAACACCATGTATGTATCGTCACACATTGCCTGTTTTGCGCTTCGTCTCATTCCAGGCGAAGAGGCGGATCTGTTGTTCCCGAATTCCACTGGAGCGACAACAGCCCAATACGCCAATGGGGTACGGGGTGCCACAGCGAGGCCGCCACGACATCCTGCGGGAATTCCTATTTGGAAGCCGCCTTACAGCACAATTACTGCGTACGATATGGATACCGGTGAGAAAGCATTTGAAATTCCAACCGGTGAGACACCTCAACGTTATGCAGACGTTTTTGAACGTGTGGGCGCCGATATGGATGAAGTCGGCAATACAGGTACCGGTGGACTGGTACCTATGGTGGTTACAGAGAACATGCTGATTTATGCCGATCAGGCTGCAGATGGTACTCCAATGCTTTGGGCAATCGACAAAGATTCCGGTGAAATCGCTGGCAAGATTGAAGCACCTGCTCGCAGCAACTATGGCATGAGCTCTTGGGTTCATGATGGACACCAGTACCTTATGCTGCAGACCGGTGCCAAGCTCACTGCAATGGCTCTGCCTGGTGCGGCGGCTGAGGAGGCGGCTCACTAAAGTTGGTGATTGGACAATGAGTCAAAAAAAAGAGGAATCATTTGATTCCTCTTTTTTTTATCAGGCTAAATTTTAGGATTGCCGCAGGTCGAGGAGTCTACCGATGATGTCGGTATTATCAATATTGCTATCCTTGGAAATTGTATCAACGTAGATAATCTCGCTAGTGTTGGTACCACTTGCATGCCAGCGGCGTATAAAGCGAACATTTGTGGTACCGGCAAACACAGTATAGGTTTTTACTTCCTCCGCGGCGGCAATATGTTGACAGGCTGAATCGTAGCCAATGAATTCATCGCTGACAGCAATTAGTGCCGCAATTTCTCCAATGGTGCACTCCACCCCCAACAGTTGACTGCTTGTTTTGATCTTCCCGATTTCTCCAAAATTCAATGCCTGAACAGTAGCACCCTGTTGTTGGACGGTTCGCATAATCGCTTTTATCCGACCCTGCTCTTCTTCACCAAAACCGAGATCCAGTATCAAGCGTATGTTGGGCTGCCGTAACAGGGCCACGACTAATTCCACTTCGAAATTACCTCCAACTCGCTTACGGGTATTGCCACCTACACCGAAATTAAGGGTTATTAAAGTGGTTGAGCCCTCAGGATTAATCGTTTTTCTAAATTGTTTTGCATTCTGTAGGTTTGAAGATTCTGGCCAAACTGATGGATAACAGAACTCTTGTTCACCCAAGATATTATCCAGCCACAGGTTGGTTAGTTCAGAGATTGAAGCTGTGACGGAGTATTCTTTGCTGCCCCGCGAATTGAAGAAGCAGTAATTTTGGAGTGGCACGAGTGGCAGCACTCCAAGTTGGGTCAGACGAGAGTCTGGATCAATTAACAGAAACTCAGCGGGGGAAAGTCCTGCAATTTCTGCGCGGATTTTCTTCAGTAAATCCAGCCAAGTCAGGAAGCGCTCCAAGAGGCCGCCCCGACGGGAGTAGCTTAGCTCGTAAACCTTTAGCCCGGATAAAGATCCAAAAACTTGTTTAAGTTTAGCGTTCCCAAAGACAATGATTTCGGCCTCTGGATAAAATTTTGATACGCGCTTACATATGACACTTGTTATTGCTACGTCAGCTCCGATAGTCACACGGGATAACACCAAAACTTTCTTCGGCTTGATGCTTGCCTGCAGTTTTCGGTCTGGGCTGAGTCTAATAGTTTCAATACGTTCGTATAGTAACTCCTCGGTGTGCAGGTCAAAGTCAGAGAGTTGTGACTGGATTTCCTGGCCTTCCGGAAGTTCACAAAGAAAATTCACGACCTGACAGATAACACGGTTATAAGTTTCGGTTTGTAGTTCTTCGAAATCATCACACAATCTTTCTATAACGATACCGAACAGAGCTTGCGCTGCAATCTGGTTTAGTTTTGATTTCTTAAAGTAGGTTGCCATCTCGCAAAGCAAGTTAATGTATTCACGATTGTACTCATCGCTGTAGTAATAGCGATCGACGAAACTGGAAGCAACCCGTTGCGCTAATGATTCGAGATCGTTTGTGGTTGGCGACTCTTGGAGTCGCCCCCATTGTTCTTGATAAAAAAAGCTTCGCATTACCTGTGTCCCAGGTAATTGGTAGCCGCTTCAATTACCATGGCAGGGGTGATCTCGTTCATACAGGCATGATGTCCAAGCGGGCAGGTTTTCTTGTGGCAGGGAACGCAGGGTAGTTGTCTTTGTAAGACAGTCGCCATTTGTAGGTTGTTTGCAGTGTATATTGCGTTTGTTGGGCCCATCAGCACAATATGCGGAACATCAAATGCTACCGCATAATGCCGCGGCCCTGTATCGTTTGTAATTAACAAATTACACCGCTTTATTAATGGTTTCAGATGAGCAAGATCGATCCTATCCTTAGCGGTATTGATGATTTCTGCATTGCTTGCTTGGATTATACGATCAGCAATTGCTTCTTCGCCTGGCCCGACCAACAGTAGCAATTTTCCGCCGAATCTGTCTTGCAATTGTTCGGCAAGTTCGGCGAAATATTCTGTGGGCCAGCACTTAGAGGAACCGAAACTGGCACCGGGATTTAAACCAATGACGGTGTCGTCAGCCTCTATTCCATAATTTTTCAACCGATTCGCCCCTTGGCTCGCAAGTGTATCGGATATGTAGAGTGTTGGTTTGGGGCTGGTCGGTATTTCTAGATCGAGGTAACGGCATAAATCCAGATAATAGTCCTGCATTGGTATTGGTTTTATTTCACCCTCTTCCATAATGGGATTAGGGCCACCTGTTAATAAGAATTTACGCAAATTTCGGCGATAACCGTAGGTGCGGGGCAACGCAGCGAACTTGAAAGTGAGAAAGGAATGAGTTGTGTTGGTCAGCAGTAATCCAAACTGGGGTTTCAGTCGAGCAAATTCCTGGCGAATAGTCTTCAGTCCTTGCCAGTCCTTATCCTGACAATCCACTATATGGTCAAACCAAGGCGCATCTTCGAGTATGCCTCGGGCATAGGGTCTTATTAAAGCTGTTATGGTTGCTGTGGGAAAGTTACTGCGCAGACATTCGAATACAGGAGTTGCCATGACAATATCGCCTACCCAATTTGGGCAACGCACTGCTAGGCTGTCGACGCTTTGGAGGGCAGGTAGCATTGCGAACAGAGATACGTTCGTAGGGAATTAACTTTGATCGAGCGTATAAGCAACAGCTTCAGCCTTCTTACCGGCGGCCATCTGTTCTCGTTCCTGCTTGATATAGTCAGAGCGAACGCCCATTACATTCGAATAACGAATAGTGTAATGAATTTTATCCTCACTTATGAGCTGCTCGGATAAGTCCCTGTCATAGGCGACAAGATCTTCATATTCTCTAAGCCAGGTTTCCCGGCTCATAGCTTCCACTTTTTCAACTAATCTCCGATAAATTGGGGCGCACTCCCAATCGGTTTCCGCATTGACATACCAGTTACAGAGCTTGGACAGTTTGTCTAGAAACAAGTCATGTTCTTCACCGAACTTGAGGCAAGAGCCGTCAAAATAATTTCCCTGGCCAGCGATTTTCGATTCATCGATAAGGGGTTTGGCAATCTCATATCCGGCGGTACCCTTGAAGGGAAAGAAAAGGGCCCAACGGAATCGACCCATTTTCACCTTGGCGCATAAGTGAATCGTTTCCATGATTTCTTCGCGGGACTCATAAGGAAGTCCGAACATGATAAAAGCTGAGCTGTGTAAATCGTAGGCATGTGCTGAATAAAACGAATGTTCAATCTGCTCGTTTTTCATATATCGTTTTAGTACCTCGCGACGCACTCGCGGACACCCACTCTCAAGGCCGAATTTCACAATAATACAGCCGGCCTCCTTGAGAGCCTTAGCGGCTACTTTGTCGAAACAATTCACATGGCCGTTTACAACAAAGGGCACATTGACTTTATGTTTCTTGTAGGCTTCACAAAATTCTACGACATAGTTGGTATTCAGCGTAAATAGATCATCGTCAAAAATAAACGTGTTTATTTCCGGATTGTCTCTCACGAGTTTTTTCAAGTCTTCCATCATTACTTCAACCGGGAAGTGACGCAGAAAGTCTTTCACGTTTTTCGCTGCACCATCTGCGATATATTGATCGACGATTTCGATGTTAAAACAATAGGTACACTTGTAAGGGCAGCCGCGAGAAGTCAGGATCCCCATCCAGCCACGGGTTTCTTTCATGACAGCCTTCATGTCAAAGATGTCATAGTCTAATGGGGGTAATTTTTCCAGATCAGGAAAAGGTGCAACCGGGTTAGATACCGGTACACTCCCCATCCAAGAACGAAAATTCGCCAGTGTGTGTGGTTGTGCTCCTTTCTCTAGTGCATCCATCAGTTCAAGGAGTGCCCAATCACCTTCTCCAACGCAAACATAATCAAACAGTTTTGATTTGTGTACTTCATCAGGAACCATCGTGCAATGCACTCCCCCGATGGTCTGGATTAGTTTAGGCATAGCTTGCCTGATAGCTTTGCTTTGTTGCACAACCCAGTCGTATTGTTGGGACATGACCGAGAAGCCAACAAGCCCCGGTTCCGTTTCTCGGATATAGTCGATTATTTCCTCACTACTGGGAACCGGTTTATATTTTTCGGAAACGTGCATCAGATCCATTTCATGGCCCTTAGCATGCAGCACACCGGCTAGGGACGCGATGCCGTGGTTGGTGCCTAGCGGGGCATCAATCTGTGGGTAGATCATCAGTATTTTCATATAGCCTGAATTCTCTCAAAAAGGGCCAGAGCGCGGGTTTCTGCGCCAGAGTCTAACATTGATTGCTGGCTTTAATAATAAGTGAACAGCGGATTATTAACTTTATCGGTCAAATATCCTGAATTCTTGTGCGGTATTGCAGGGTTTAGCAGGCCACGGGCCCACTAAAGACTGGTCTGTAATGAGAATAGGAAATACAAGTCAGGGCGATTCGGCTGGCGTGGCTAAGACTGCCATCAATCTACTTCACGGAAATTTTAATAATTTCCTGATGGAAGGCCCTTATCAGAACTACATGGTTGAAGTATTTAATGTTCCCGAAGAATAACTTTAGGGATTAAGTTGTATTCGTCTGAACCCGACCGTGAGATTGTGTCCGACTACTTGCGAAGTTAACGATCATGTCGGCAGTTACCGGTACGCGGTTGAATAAGTGACCGCCAAGGGCATCTGAGATAGCACACAACAGTGCCGCTGCGGCACAGCCCTGAATCGGTTCGCCTATGCCTTTTGCTCCGACTGGATTCTGTGGGTCTGGAATATCCATAGCCGCCCAGTCCATTGGGGTCGGTGAGTCGAGATAAGTTGGGAGTTTGGAGTTGTGAAAACCAACTGATGCTGGCAAGCCATTCTGAGGATCGTAAGCGTGGCGCTCATAGCCTGCCATCCCGAAACCCATCACTGCCGCGCTCTTGACCTGAATCTCGAGCCCACGGGGGTGGATCACGGTGCCGCAGTCGGCTACACCAAGATAATCTAATATCTCATACTTACCGGTTTCCAGATCCAACTCAATCTGGATGAATCCGGCGGCCAAGGCGGGAACAGTCCCTTCTTTTTCGAGATTGTCTTTAGCAACACCGATGAGTCCGGTTCCGGCCAGAGCCTGTACCGAGCGACTTGTCATAGAGTTGATATCTTCAGGTACATATTGCCCGCTGTATTTACCACGCAATTCAATGGCTCGTGCTGCAGCATTGGCATAAGTTATGAAAATGGAAGGATCGGATTTTAGGTAAACACGTTCATCGGCTATGTCGTAATCTGACGGTGAGCCTCCCAAGTCAATGGCAGCAATTTCCAGTAGTTTTTCCAAGGCATCTATGGCGGCTACATAGTTGGTTCGGGTCATGGTAAAGGAGGTGTTACTGCCAAATTGTCCTAGGTTCCAAGGGAGGTGACGGCGGCTATCGCCGCGTTCGATAACACAATTGTCCCAGTTACATTTCAAGATTTCCGCTGCGACGCGGGAGGTGCCTGTGTGGGAATAAGTTCCGAGATTACCTACACCGGTATGAATATGCAGTTTGCCGTCCGGGGTAAGGCGCACCAAACCGTCGAACCCACTACTACCAGCTGAGTGGTAGGCTTGTCCTACACCGACGCCAATTACTTTACTTCCATTGCGTTGTCCACTTTGAGCCCGTTTCGTTTCCCAACCAAATTGCTCAGCACCTATTTGTAGTGCCTCACCTAGATGGGAGCTGGTAAGTGAACTGTTATTTGGCCCATAACGGTCATTACTGGTTGGTGCATTGATTTGGCGGATAGCCAGTGGATCCATTCCTAATTCACGTGCTGCCCTGTCTAACAAAGGTTCTATGACCGCATGAATCTGATTTTGACCAGGTCCTCTTTGAGGCCCTTTAAGCGGAGTGTTAGTAAATATTGGGATGCCACGGAACCGCATAGCTTCTGGTTGATACACCAGTGAAACAGCGTCTCCAGCGGATAGCCAATCTCCAAATCCCGAGTTACCGCCATTGTCCTGAATGACATAGAGATCTACGGCATTTATTCGGCCATCGGCTCGAAATCCTATTTTCACGTGACCCTGGAAACCGTGACGAGCGGAACCGATGTAGTACTCTTCTTCGCGACTAATACGCAACATCACCGGCCTGGCTGTCAGACGCGCTAGATGTGCCGGGATAGACATTTGTGGGTAAGGTCCACCTTTGGACCCAAATCCGCCACCGCAGTATTCCGCCACAAACACCAAATTTGCTGGATCGATACCGATATATCCGGCTAACCCAGGGACAGGAAAACTCTGACTTTGGCTGGACCCATACACGAAGCACTTGCCGTTTTCCCAGTATGCGAGCGCAGATCGCGGTTCCATGGAATTATGGGAAAAGCTTGCCGTGACAAAACTTTCGCTCACCACATAAGCGGCGTCTGCAAAACCAGTTTCAAGGTTTCCGACACTCCACTCTCGTGCAGCTTCACCCTCAGGCATCTCACCATCTTTAATAGCTTGTATGTCCTGCTCCGACCAGTGAATGGACTTGAATTCATCTTGCATCGTTGAATTACCAACATTTCCCTGCTGGCGTGCATGAGGACCATCAGGCTGCAGGCTGCTAAGCGGATCCACGGTGAAAGGCAACGCTTCGAAATCAAAATTTATCGCTTCAATTGCATTTTCCGCAATCTGCTCATTGATGGCGGCAACAGCCAGAATGGGGTCTCCTACATACGACGGTTCATTGGTAAGAATCGGGTTGGCAAGGTTTGGCATTTGCGGGACGTCGTCGGCTGTAAGAATGGCAACCACTCCTTCCATCTGTAGGGCCTTGGAAACGTCGAGGTTTAGTATGCGCGCGTGGGGCACCGGGCTTGTGAGTAACCGGGCATAGAGCATTCCATCTACTTTAAAATCCTCTGCAAACTTAGCCTTGCCAGTGACCTTCGCGTGAACATCTGGTGGAGTGAAATCTTTACCAATAAGCTTGTAGGCCATAATCAGTCCTCACGGTTTTTCATATTTTATAGCATAAGTAGCAGGATAGAGAATGTCCATCGAAATGAATAGCTGGCGCTTACGGCGAACATTTCAATTAAAAAAGTGATTTTGACCCTTTACCTTGCCACGGGTAGGCCTATCTACTCTTGGATCAATTTAAGGGTTCGATAAGTTATTCACGCCCTTCGTTAATAGCCACGGCAACGGTAGTCTGGCCTTTGTTTTGAATAGTGAAAGGAGACTCCGCATCCCGCCAAGCCCAGTCGCCAGCCATGTCTAGTTCAGTTGTAATTCCATCTTCACGGGTCACATGCACGGTACCCTCGGTACCCTGGACAATTACGGTAGGATTGTGGTGGTTTTGCAATAATGTTTCTTCGCCGGGATCAAGTTCTATGCGGTGGGAGCGAAACCAGGAATTTTCGATCTGAGGATTGGAGGACATGCCTGATGGTCTGTCTGTTGGCTCGCCTGCAATGCCGTTACCACCATTTACCAGCGCAATAATCCGCAACAGACCCGGTCCGTCATTGGATACGTTGTGAGTTAGGGGCGTAGTCGCGTAATCTGTGATCGCTCTTACAGTGCCGTTGCTCGGACCAGCTCCACTTCTGATTGAAGTCAGCAGGATTGCCTGATCATGTATATGCTGGAAGGACTCATCTCCAGGGTTTACCTGCACGTCCAACAGGAACAAACTGCCTGCCCTGTGCACAGTCCGATGACGGGGCTCCTGCAATAAGTGTACGACTTTTTCCCCCGACAGATCGGTTTCCTGGGCAATTATACTTGGCTTCATTTTACCCAGCGATATATCCAAAGCGGTTAGCACTAGTGCCGCCAATAGCAGGCTAGAAGAGGTTTTGAGTAGTGGTTTTAAGGCAATCTTAATCATGTCTGCTCCAATTTGTTGTTTTATTAGTTACCGGTAGTACCAGGTAGGGCAAATGACAGAAGTTCGGCATCATTATTACGCCCACCTCCGGCGATGGCAATGTATTGCTTATTTTGTATCTGATAGCTCATGATGGGGCCATGCAGGCGCAAGGCAACATTGACTTCACCGATAAGTTCACCTGTTGCTTTATCGTGAGCAACCAAGATTGAACCGGTTTCCTCCGGGCCGATTTCGTCCTTGGCTGCCAGGTAAGAAATTAATAAAGTCTTGGTGATCAGAATACCACCTTCGGCAACAACATCGTTGAAACCAGTGCCTAGTGGCCCCAGGTCCAAGTCGGCAATATCCGGATGGTCGGTGGGCCCTTTGCCAAAGGGTATCTGCCAAACGTGTTCGCCGGAGTTAAGATCTATGGCGGTAATTCGTCGGTAGGGTGGTTTTACCAGAGGTAATCCACGTGGCCCGGCTGTGCGGGTATATTGAATCACATAGGGCCAGTCTGAAGTTCCATCAGGGGGTTCCACCAAAGCCATGCCAATTGGTCTGGTGACTGACTGGATATAAAGGGTCTGAGTTTCAGGATCCATGGAAGCTCCCGGGAAATTAGCCCCACCACCGGCTCCGGGAACGACATAGGTTGAAGTTTTTCCATCGTGGCCTTGCACGATAGGTGGTGTGAAGATATCGCCGAGCACGAAGTTTTTCGCGATCTCCAATGCCTCTTCCCTGATTTCTGGAGTGAAGTCCACCAGATCTTCCTCTGTCGCGCCAATTCTCTCGAAGGGTAAAGGCCACGTTGGGATAGGTTGTGTTGGATGAGCGCGCTCACCAGGAACCGTGCTTGGCGGCACAGGTCGCTCTTCGATAGGCCATACCGGCTCTCCGGTCACCCGGTCGAAAACATAGGTGAAGCCGGTCTTGGAAACCTGGGCCACGGCTTTGATAGGCCTTCCGTCGACAATAATATCAATGAGATTCGGAGCCGACGCAATATCATAATCCCATAACCCATGATGTACCGTCTGGAAATGCCAGACCCGTTCGCCCGTTTCCGCATCGAGACATATGATGCTCTCAGCATATACGTTTTCACCTAGCCGTTTGCCACCCCAATAATCGTTAGTAGGTGTGGAGGTAGGTAGATAAACCAAGCCCAGTTCATCGTCCGCTGCCATGTATGTCCAGACATTGGTGTTGCCCGCTGTCTGCCACGAGTCCTCTTCCCACGTTTCATTATAGTCTTCACCAGGTTGGGGAATTGTATTGAAGCGCCACTTGAATTCACCGGTGCGAGTATCATAGGCGCGCACATGACCGGGAGGGCTGCGGTTGCTCATGATGTAGTCGAAGATCTTCGAGCCTACAATCAAGGTATTGCCAACAGCAATGGGTGGTGCACCGTGGGTAATGTTGCGCATCTCGAACTCTAGGCGGCCCAGATTCTGAGTAAGATCTATGAAGCCATTATTGCCAAAATCAGGATCAGGTTGGCCGGTGTGAATATCTATAGACACCAACTGCTTACCAAGAGTGGCCAGAAAAATGCGTTCTACCTCCCCGTCGGTCCAGTATTCGATGCCACGAGTTTGCACAGGCGAGAAATTCGGAGGGCCTAGCTTATAGCTTTCAGGATCGAACAGCCATAACTCTTCTCCTGTGGTTGGGTCAAGGGCGACTACCTGTCCATGGTTTGTGTTGGTATACATGACGTTATTAACTAAAAGCGGAGTGGCACGATAGTCCCCAGTGGGATACAACATCGAGTCTGGAATGCGCTTGTCTGCCGACTCCCAACGCCAGGCTATCTCCAGTTGTTCGAAGTTATCCGCATTAATCTGATCCAGGGCCGCATATTTCGAGGAAGAATGGTCAGCACCGTGGTGGTGCCACTGACCATCAGTGTTGGACTGTGACTGCTCGTTGCTCTCTTCCGTACAGCAGGTCAGAACCACCAACAGGCCAGCAAATAAAAGCGAGGGTTTTAATTTGGTCATGGTTGCTTCCCGGTACTGAGTCATCGGTTAGTTGGGCAGATTCTTATTTAGAAAACTGAATATTGACCCATAAATGCGCCGCATTTCATTCGCGGGAAAACCGCCGTGCCGGCCATTCGGTACAGTAACCAGTTCATTGGTAACTTCGGCGCGATCTAACAAGCGATGTAGTTCTACAGCATGGTTGTAGGGTACAGTTGGGTCGGCGTCACCGTGGATACTAATAATAGGGGGCAAATCTGACCGGACGTAGCTTACGGGAGATACGCGCTCAGCAATTTCTGTCATGTCAGGCTGAGCACCAAGCCAACGCACAGCATAGCTTTTTTGGTTAACCCCATGGAGCAAATCATTGACATCGGTAATACCATACCAGTTGACGACCGCCGCCACCTTGAGTGTTTCATTTCCGAGGCACTGCCGATCCAGGCCAGCTTCTGAGGGAATCATGCCAGTAGTTAATGCTAAGTGCCCACCGGCCGAATTGCCTGACACGACTAATCGATCGGTATCGAATCCATATTGTTCGGCATTTCTGACGACCCAGCGTAGTGCACACAAGCTATCCTCTACCGCTGCAGGGGCCAGCGATACATCACCTAGGCGATACTGCACGTTAACAGCAGCCCAGCCTTCCTCCAGATAAGGTAGCAACCGCAGGACATTGGCTTCCTTCGAGCCGCCGACCCAGCCTCCGCCATGATAATAGATAAAAGTGGGTGCAGGTCCTTCGTTGCTGCGGGACTGATAGACATCAATCTTGAGCTCGACACCATTGGCGCGTCGATAGGTGATATTGGGGATCACCCGGAATTCGTTCTGTACTGTTGCTGTCCAAGCAGCGCTATCTGATGTCTGAGCAACAGCTGAGGAAAGAAACAGCGATAGGATGGAGGTAATTAGTAGGGCAGAAGAGTTATGCATCGCAATAGTCCTTTGATTTTTTGTGTCTAAATATATACGAGTTTACAGTCAAATGGGCGCCGAC
>CESG01236490.1_pt1 | contig 12451 bp, 23 predicted proteins | sample 531121 | NCBI WGS metagenome assembly CESG01 (sample SAMEA2621287, study PRJEB7988) | marine metagenome | biome: marine biome (ENVO:00000447); feature: mesopelagic zone (ENVO:00000213); material: "saline water (ENVO:00002010), including plankton (ENVO:xxxxxxxx)" | depth 800 m
ATACAATCGAGGCGATGCAATCGTAAACATTCTTTCCGGCGCGGGTGGTGACGATTTCGAGGGTGCCATCCCTTTAGCAATGAACGCAAAATAAGTAGAATAGACCTTCCGGCACCACTTACGAATGACGCCACTTCCACGACTTAGTGGAAGCCGACCGAGCCCCGCTTTCCGCCCATTAAATTTTTTTAAAATCCCCCCGCAAAAAGAAAAGTATGGAGGGCGGAAACGGGGCGAGGGCTGAGCGCCGGAGTGAAGCGAAGGCGCTGGCGGTATGAGTTAGTATCACCACGTGGTCGGAGTGTACGATGTCGTTCATAGCTACCACGCGCTCCGCGCGTGGCTCATCTCTTTTGGAAATAGGTGCGAGCTTGGTAAAATAGAGACACAGGTATCAATAATGACCGGTTTCAGCCGGTCATTATTGATACCTGTGCCCAGGAGAGGATTTGAAAGCCGGAAGTGCGCTGCCGGGGGCAGATGAAGCACTGAGGCGGGGTCGCGACCGAGCGTAGTGAGAGTTGTGACCAAATCCTCTGCCATAAAAAACATTCAACTCCTCTCCATGACCAAATCCTCTCAAAAAGATCTATGCTAAACTGTCTTCATGAAGATTGGACTCGATTTTGATGGAGTGGTTTCTAATTTAGGGAAACTGAAAGCTTTTGTACTTAAAAAAGTGTATGGGGTCTCTGTTCCTCACACAAAAGCCGACGCTTTTTATATTATCGAAAACAAAATTCTTTCTCGTGATGGCTATATTGCCTTTAAAAAATTGATTTATGAAGACATTGATGCTCATTTATTTATGGAACCCGTTCGTGGGGCGGTTACTAATATAAAAAAGCTCCAGGCTGATGGACACGAGGTAAAAATTGTTACTGCGCGCACGGGTGTTGCGCTCGATGTCGCAAACAAATGGCTAAAAAAACATCATTTACACTTGCCCATTGAAGGAATTGGTTTTGAAAACACAAAGCACGATGCCGTAAAAGGGTTTGATATATATGTTGACGATCTTTTGATTCAGCTTTCCCAAATGATGGATGTCGTTCCTCACCGATATTTGTTTAGTTGGGGGTATAACGAAAAGTACGATGAGATGGGTATCGCACACCGAGTAAAATCATGGCACAAACTCTACGATGAAATCTGGAATCTAGAACACGCCCGCAAAAAACGAAAACAAAAACATGCTCTACACACGTAAAGGAGACAAAGGAGAGACGGGATTTTTTGGAAGCGATAAACGAGTGTCAAAAGCAAGTGCGCGCCCCGAGGCACTGGGCGAACTCGATGAACTCAATTCATTTTTGGGAGTCTGCAAAGTAAAAGCAGAAAAAGAAGATTTTGAAACAAAAGAGGGAAACCACTCTTTGGCAGATACTTTAAACGATATTCAACAAAATCTTTTTATTGTTCAGGGAGAGGTGGCCGGGGCAACCACACGAATTACAGAAGAGAAGGTAAAACAAGTTGAGGGTGTTATTGCAGATATTGAAAAAGAATTACCGCCAATCAAAATGTTTAAGGTTGCAGGAGGAGAGCAACTATCGGCAATGGTAGATTATGCGCGTGCAGTATCACGCCGTGCCGAGCGACGGGTGGTAAAAGCATGTGAAGAAGAAGAGGCAAAAGTGGGGGAACATACTCTCCAATATTTAAACAGACTCTCTTCTCTTTTGTACGCTCTTTCTAGACTTATTAATGCCAAGTCTGGTATAAAAGAGCAATCTCCTACGTACGAGTAGGTTGTCATAAAAACTTCTAAATTTCCACAAGTGGTATTGTTTACCTAGGATATTTTTCAAGATAAAATAGATATATGCCACAAGTTAAGTGTAAACTTTGCAAAAAGGAATTTTACGCGAAGCCATTCTTTTTGAGAAATGGGGGAGGGAAGTACTGTTCATCTGCTTGCCAATATAAAGGAGCAAGAAAAGGAAGAAATGTCCCCTGTTTTATTTGTAAGAAGGTTTCCTATAAACCACTAGCAAAGCTCAAAACTTCAAAAAGTAAGAAATATTTTTGTAGTAAATCATGCCAGACAAAATGGAGGAACTCGGAGTTTATAGGGGAGAAACATGCCAACTGGGTACACGGGAAAACGGCATATAAGTCTGTTTTGGCTAGAAATAAGGTCCCACAGACTTGTAAGTTATGTAAGACAAGAGATAAAAGGATTCTTGCTGTACACCACAAGGATCAAAATAGATTAAACAATAAGCTTAACAATCTTGTGTGGGTGTGCCATAATTGCCACCATCTTATACACCACTACAACGTTGTTGTATAGAGATATGGTGCTCGTGGTGTAACGGTTAACACTCAGCTCTGTGGAAGCTGTGATGAGAGTTCGATTCTCTCCGAGCACCCCGATTAGGACGACCAGCCACTTTAAGGACTGTGTCGTAAGGAGAACGCAATGGAAATACTGGCTTTTTTCTTTTTACGGTTGGGTTCTGAAGTAAATAATTCAAAAACGCTCGTTTTTCATCTGTTTCAGAACTCTCAAATAATTCTTGTGCACGAGTAGCCAAAGAAAAGACCCGAGCTACGGTAATATGATATTCAAAATTACCCTTGTCGTGTTCTTCTAATTCAAGATTGAGTGACTGCATCTGGTCGTGATACTCCTGGTGTTTTTTGTCATAAACATCCTTAGTAATTCTCAAATCATTCAAATTAGGGATAATAGAAAATCTTATGCGAAGAAATAATAGAGACTTGTTGAATGATTTTGTAATACCAATTTTCAGTTTTTTTATTTGGAAACCGATTAAACTTCTTTGGAAGTTTTTATCAGACATAGCAGAGAAGGTTTATGGAAGGGTTGTTATGGCAATCAGTGCGGTTATTTTTTCTTATATAATTTATCTAATTTCTCTAAACATAAGCTAGTTCATATGCTTTCAATTGAGGAATGCAGAAAGTATCTTGGTGATGACCTTTCAGACAAGCAAGTAGAAGAACTTAGGGATGCTTTATATACCCTGATTGATAAAGTCCTTGATGAACACTTCTCGTGGTAGACTTTCACTATGCCTCTTGTACGAATTGAGTATGATAATGAAAAAGTAACCGAAGAGGAAACAAGGTCTCTTTCTAATGGGGTCAGGGATATTGTCTCTGAGGTAACGGAAATTGAGGATGTTTTTGTTTATGCAAACAGTTCTCAAATCAAGATAAAAGTTGCTCCGATAGAGGTGTTTGTTGAGATGAGTGCTCACAAAATAAAAGATGCAGACCAGTTAATAGGAGAAATCAAAAGTCGTCTGACAGAATGGAAGGAAAGTAACAGTTTTGCCCATCCTCTAAACCTCACTCTTATTCCTATGAACTGGAAAGTTGAAATAGGAATTTAGATATGAAACTCTACCGATTTAGTCCAATAAAAAGTAAAGAGGGTTTACTTGAAGCCATCAAGCACATTCATTTTGAGTGTCATAAGTTGTGCCATCAAAGTTTCGGTAAATACTTACCCAATGCAGGGAATATGGGGGTCTTTTGTCACTACGAAGATGAGTATAATTTTCTTACAAAATTGAGAGAAGAAATGACCGAACCATCAGATAATCCAAAACAAAAATACTATAAGCTTCACGAGCCAATTACTATTCCTGAAAAAGATGGAGTTCCAGAAACAACCTATACGCATCTCTACATCAGAAAACCAGACCCATACAGACACCACGTAGGGGATGTTGATTTCTATCTTGAACCAGACGAATATACAAAACTAAAACAATCGCTTCTTGATGGGACAAAACGACTCAAGGGAGCACGAGTTTTTGACCGAACCGACCTTGATATGATTGAGCTCTATGACCCTGATGTTGATGTGTTGGGGTATGTGAGTACGGTAAAAATGACGGAAACTGTACGAGTTAAACAAACGCAATGAAATATATATTTGAAATAACTATTAAGGACGGTTGTTCCGAAGAAGACTATATTCAAGCGTGGAAGAATGGAAGTACGATAATCCAAAAACAGGAAGGTGCTCAAGGGACGAAGCTGTATAAGAAAAACGGAGAGGAGGGAAAGTTTATAGCAATTGCCAGTTGGGAATCTAAAGAGTCACGAGACAAAGCAATGGAAAATCTCAAAAGCATTGATGCTGGTGTTCAAAAGATACTCAGCAAGCATAGAGAATATGGAGACATAGAAGCACTTGGTAATTTTGAAGAAGTTGCTAAAGTAGAGCCTAAATAAATTTGATATACTTTTTATATGAAATTAAACATAGAAGGAGTCATAATAATTCTTGGTAGCTTACTCCTTATCTTTCCTGGGGCAAGTATTTTGCTAGGAGATACAAGTGAAATCTTGTATGAGTGTTGGGGTTTGTGTGGAATATGGCTGTATGCAATGATTGCTGGTTTGATAGGTTTTGTGATTGGTGTACATCAACTTAAATCACGGGACACTTCACAACAACTATCAAAACCACTAAGATGGACATTTCTGATTTCTTTTACTATAGTTGCTGTAATCTTTCTCACAATTTATCTAAATAGTTGATAGCTTTGGATATGAATAAAATAATTACAACACTTGTTATCATAATCATTCTTGTTATAGGTGGTTACTTTGTGTATCAAAACCAAGAGGAAGCTCCTAATTCTGAAATAGATACAGAGCAGACTCAAGAAAATGGTAGCGAAAAAGAAATATCTTCTGGTGCAGAGGATATGAACATATACCGTACTAGTCAATATGATTTTGAGTTACGCTATCCAAAAGAACTAAATGTTGGAGAAGATAAAGACGAAGGTTTACTGGGAAAGCAACTAGGAGTAGCGTTTTATAGCACCGATAGCTCCGACCCAGAGATACAATTTGTTGTGTATGACAAGGTGGGAGGAGGAAAGAGACTGTTTGGCCCTAGTGCAAGTGAGAGTGGAGAAACGTATGAGTCAGCTTCAAGCAAAATAAAAGAAGTGGCAACAAGTGCAAACATCAAATATGAAAATGTGGAAGTAAATGGCCTCAAGGGCTTTCGCTTAGATACTTTTGGAGAGGGAACCCACGAAGACATCTTCTTGTTTGGGAAAGACTATACCTATTCCATTGTTGTAAGAAAGAGCTCTGGCATTCGGTCATCGTCACTATTTGAAACAAGTAACTATACAGGAAGCCCCAACAATCTCTCGGAGATTTTTAACTAATGAAATCGTGGCTTAGTACAGTTGCGAAACTTCTTTTTTCCATAGCAGTCGGACTGATTGTTTTGTATGTTCACTTTATCTATCTTGAGAAATATGGAGAGGTTTCTTCCAGAATGATAATCGCAACAATTGTTTTGTTTGTGTTTTTTGTTTTAACAAGCTACGTCTACTCTTTGCCACGTTTTGAAAACTTAAGAAGACCCTTGTGGGGATTTAAGAAAACTCCAGAAGGATACAAAGATACCAGTATAGAAAAATATCCTTATGTAGTGGTCACGCTACTAGCCGTTATTTTAGCTTCACTGTTTGGTACAGCTCTTATCCTTCCCAATGTGTATTTTTGGGATACTATCAAAGTAATTGGGGTGTATGTGCTTCTACTTCTTGCAGTTATCTGGAAAATTAGACAGTAAGGGCAGGGTGCATAGTTTGGGAAAATATCTCTAATTCTCTTTCAATTTCTCTCCAGTTGAGGGTTCTTAACTCGTCCAACCAGCGACCCCGATGATTTTCTCCGTCTAGGTTGGTATACTTTTTGCATGAGGAAACGCCTGATTATTATCCTACTGATTATTTTGCTAGGGGGTGGTTTAGTCTGGTATTCTTCTAGCATGAGTACAGAGAAAATATTAGTAGACAAAATCTATGACCGAGAGATTGATTACTTAAAACAAGAGCTGTGGTTTGAGTACGCACTTGAGAACGATGAAATACTTCCAGAACGACCACAACTAATTGGTTCTGTTAATGATATTCCAATATTTAATAAAGACGATGACAATCCTGGCATAAATAATCGTTACGGTTCAAGAACAATTAATGATTTTGTTGTGGGTGGAGAAAATACTTTTGAACTCTCTGTTTCTTCTATGGCTCCAGATACGAAAGTAAGAGTTCGTATAGCACTTCACGAAGAAGGGGAATTCCCAGGATACTTCTTAAACAATGAAGAACCAGAAGGAGTTACTCTTGCTGAAATAGTGTGGGACAGTAAAACTGAGAAAACTGATTTTCCTCTAAACTTAAAAGGAAAACTCTCTATTAAAAATGCACCAGCAGAATGGAGGTGGGAGAATGCCGAAGTACTTACATTAAATAATAAAACAAAACAAGAACTCCTTAGTTTTTTTGATGTGTTGTACGAGAAACATAAGAACAAAGATATAGATGGAATATTTGAATTAGAGAGAATAGCCATAGAAGAGTTCGCTGTTGCCTTTCCAAGATATTCATCTCTTGATTTTGAAAAGCAAAAAGAACAGTTTCAATACAGTCTGAACAACAATGGGGGTTATACCCTTGCTCCTGTAAATAAAGACGAGCTTGAATTTTCCCTTGTTGCCGAGGGCAGGTTGGTGCAAATAATGGACAAAGAGGGTAGGAGCCCTATTAGGTATCTTCCTAATGAGCCTGATGATGAGGGGGATAGTTGGCCACAACGTATCTTTATCGGCAAGATTAATGGAGAGTATAAGGTTCTAAGAGGTATATTTTAGTTCTAATACCATCCAGGTAGCCACCCCGAGATATTTTTGTGATAGACTTTTTTTGATGAAGAAAGCACTCTTTTTTGTATTTTTAGCTTTTCTTTTAATTCCTTTTTCTACTTTTGCTCAAGAATCTGAACAAGAAATTATCAGGGCAGAGGTTTTAGAAATCCTTAGTGAAGAAACAAACAAGCCTATCCCTGGGACAGGTCTTGCAGGAGACGAACAAGAAATCAGAGTCAAAATTCTTGAAGGACAAAAAGAAGGAGAGACGGTCATTTTCTTTAATGATTTTATTTTGCTTGAAGAAGGTGATGTTTTTTATCTTAATTTTTTCTCTGACAGTTTGGGAGTTGATTTGTATTCAGTTAACGACTTAGATAGAAGCATTCCATTATATGTTTTGTTTGGATTGTTTGTAGTAGTGGTTGCTTTGTTTGCGGGGTTTCAAGGGATACGTGCACTCTTGTCACTTGGGATCAGTTTTTTTATCATTCTTTACTTCTTGCTCCCACAACTTTTGGCAGGGGCGCCACCCATTGTAACGATCATACTCTTTGCTCTTCTTATTTTGATTATTGTTATGGTTCTTACGCATGGATTTAATAGAGAAGTACTTGCGGCGCTTTTAGGGACAGGGGTGAGCATTATTATCACCGGACTTTTGGCACACTACTCAATCATTTTTACAGGACTTTCTGGATTTACTTCAGACGAATCAACGTATTTAAACATTGCAACCGGTGGAAGTATTGATTTAACAGCCCTTTTGCTTGGCGCCATCATCATTGGAGTACTTGGACTCTTAGATGATGTGGCAATAACACAGGCGCACGTTGTATCTCAGTTTAAAGGGATTACCCCAGCGCTTTCTAAAAAAGAGATTTATACAAAAGCACTCAAAATTGGGCGTGAGCACATTGGAGCACTCATTAATACACTGGCTTTGGCCTATGCAGGGGTGTCACTCCCTCTTCTTTTATTATTCTCAACATCAGATGCAAGTGTTGGATTCATTATTAATAGAGAACTTTTTGCAACAGAGATTGTTCGGACCATTGTAGGGAGTATTGGCCTTATTTTAGCGGTTCCGCTCACAACACTTGCCGCACTTTATTTGGTGAAAGAAGGAAAAGAGGAGCATCTTCGTTAGACATTTGTATTTTTGATATACTTTTTATATGAGCGCTAAAAAACTTCTTTATATTTTTATCTTTCTTGCACTTGTGCCTCTTTCTGCTCATGCACACGTGGGGTATGTTTTGAACGATCAAGAGCTCGCTGACAGCAAGGGGCTTGATTGGGGGTTTGTATTTAGTGTGCTAAATAATGGGATCAATTTGATTGTGATGGGAGTCACTCTTCTTTTTGTTGCGTTACTTCTTATGTACTGGAAGCATATTCCTTTATTAAAAAAAGAAATCAAAAATATCAAAAAAACCCTAGAATCGTATAACGAATTCATTCCGTGGATTTTACGGCTTTCTTTGGGTATTGCATTGATTGGTGCGGGGGCCTCTGAAGTCCTTCTATCGCCTGCGCTTTCTGGGTATGCATCGCTTGCGACACTCCAAATTTTTATTGGATTCTTGTTGCTTGCGGGATTTTTACTACCGTTTGCCACCATTGCCGCGCTTCTCATTGGTCTTTACGGGATTTATGAAGACGTCTATCTTTTAGGAAATATTGATTTTTTGATGGGGGCACTCGCACTCTTTATTTTGGCTGATGCGCGCCCTGGCCTCGATGACATTATTGGCATTCCCTTTGCTTCCTTCCTAAAAAAACTAAAAGAATACGTACCATTTATTTTGAGGGTTGGTGTTGGTGGGGCGATGACGTACTTAGCGATTTATGAAAAGTTTTTAAATCCTCATGCATCTGCTCTTGTGATAACCAATTATGGGCTTACGAATGTTATTCCTGTGAGTCCAGAAATGTGGGTGTTTTCTGCAGGGGCGGTTGAGCTTCTTGTAGGGCTCCTTATTTTGACAGGATTAAGAACAAGGCTTGTTTCTGCAATTGCATTCCTTGTTCTTTCTCTTTCATTCTTTTATTTTGGAGAAGATGTTTACTCTCACATTACACTCTTTGGAATTCTTTCAGCCATCTTTGTTCTTGGGGGAGGTAAATGGAGTATCGATGCATGGATAAAATCAAAATAAAAAGAGCATACGACAAGCCAGAGAAAGGTGATGGGGTGCGAATACTCGTGGATCGCCTCTGGCCCCGTGGAATCACTAAACAAAAAGCAAAAATAGATATTTGGGCAAAAGACCTTGCGCCAAGCGCTGAGTTACGCACGTTGTATCACAAAGATAAAAAAGCACGTTTTAAAAGCTTTTCTATACGGTATCGAGCCGAGCTACAATCAAATAGGGACTCCTTAAAAAGCATTAAAAAAGAAGTCGGAAAAAAGAAGGTGACCCTCGTGACAGCAGTACAAGAGGAAGATATTAAAACATCACACGTACCCATTATTGAACGGTATTTTTAAGGTATTTGTTATACTAACCTTATGATTTATTTTATTATCAGTTTGGTATTGGTTTTGGTTGCAGTTATTTTTGCCCTTTCAAATTCAGAGGCTGTTGAAGTACAGTTTTTGTTTTGGGGGTATGAAGGGTCACTTGCTCTTATTCTCCTCTTAACATTTTTGCTTGGAATGTTGACAGTGCTCCTCTCTCTTATCCCAGGATTTTTTAAAAAGAAATCAGTAAAAAAAGAGGAAGAGCCCAATAAAGAAGTTGAGGTAAAACAAACAATAGATAACGCGTCTCAATAAAATGGAACTTGTTTTTGCATTTTTAGTGGCGCTTGGAATAAATCTTGTTATGTTTGTCCCTGCTTTTATTTTTAAGACGGATAAACTTACTGATCTTTCTTACGGACTTTCGTTTTTGATTGTGGCATGGATTTTGTATGCTCAAAGTGACATGGGTCTTGGGAAGGTGATTCTTCTTTTCATGATTTCGCTTTGGGCAATACGCTTATCAACCTACCTTTTTATTCGAATCAGAAAAATAAAGAAAGATAAACGTTTTGATGGAATGCGTGAAAGCTTTGTGCGCTTCTTAAAGTTTTGGGTTTTGCAGGGAGTGAGTGTATGGATGGTTCTTCTTCCAAGTATTTTATATTTTTCATCAAAAGATGCAGAGCTTGTGACACTTTCGTTTGTGGGAATTGTATTGTGGGGTGTTGGACTTTTGATTGAAACCATTGCTGATTACCAGAAATATTCATTTATTAATAAAGAAGAAAATAAAAGGAAATGGATAGAGAGTGGGTTATGGAAATACTCAAGGCACCCCAATTATTTTGGAGAAATTCTTCATTGGGTAGGGATTTTTGTATTTACCTACCCCGCGCTTATGGGAATTGATGTTTTGATTGGAACTGTTGGGCCGCTTTATATTGCACTCCTTATTATTTTTGTAAGTGGAATTCCTCTTTTAGAAAAACAAGCTGACGCGCGCTGGGGGAATGACTCAAACTATCAAAACTATAAAAAGAAAACGAGCGTCTTGGTTTTGTTGCCACGGTTACAATAAAAGACTATAGTGAGGGCAGAAAGTGGGGTGCTTGTGTTCGAATGGAACGAAAGTAAAAGTCTCTCCTGGAATTTCTCTGAGAACACTGCGATGGTCGTGGTACTCATCTTGGGGATCTTCTTGAGAGACCCGAACCTGAAACCGATCGAGGTGATTCGTGGACGTCGAAGTTCGTCCTCATGACGATGACCCCTACGGGGGCACGAGAATGCTCGGGTACCTGGTGATCCTTGCGGGGCTTGCTGTTGCTGGCTTTGCCGCACATCAGGTGTTCCCCGACGTTGCGGAGTTCGTCTATCAGCTCTTGTCGGGGAACATCAGCTTCAGTAACCTGGCGCCGCTCGCTTGCGGGAAGAACACCTGCTAGGAGCAGGTAAACAAGAAACAATCGCCTCGCGACCTTTTTAAGGTCCGGGGCGGTTTCTTTTTCTTGACTTCGGGTAAACCTTTTGTATAGTGGGAACACGCGGATGAGCGAATGCGGGGTATTCGATGGAGGACGGATCCCCGTGTGACGCCTCCGAATAGGGTCGTGCCCCAGTGGCTACGGGGGCTTGTACTGGGGCACGGCCTGTCCTTCTCGCGCCCAGGACAATGTCCTGGGCGCCTTCTTTTTTTATGTAGTTGACTTTTTCTCGTAGAGGAGTAGAACAAAGAGTAGACAAAGGAAAGTCCTTTGAACAAAAACTCATCGCAATGGGGGGACCAAACGATGAGGAACATGCTTGTCGTGGCGATGGCCTTCATGGTCGTCGCCAGTACGCACTCCGCGATCGCGGAGGAGGAGGGATACAAGGAGCCGTTCTTCCGAACGTTCGTTTCGGCAGAGCATCCGCACATCTTCGAGAACGGCCTTGCGATCAATGGGGGTATTCAGGGTCGGGTCGCCTTCGACCTGGTCTTCTGGGAGCACCTCTACGCGAACATCGAGGTCAGGACGCGCTGGGACGAGGACTTCTCCGAACGCGGTCCCGACAAGTGGATCACCTGGGAGGTGGGGACGAGGTTCAACTTCGCTGGGATCGAAACCGAGTGCGGCGCGTCGTACTTCGACAGCGACGACTTCTTCGCTCGGTCGACGGACGACACCGACACGAGGCAGATCTCGCTCTCGGACATCGGCCGAGCCCACTGTGAGCTCGCTCACACGTGGCGTTTGGCAGAGCGTCACACGATCCGTCCGTTCATCAACGTCGGAGCCTACATCCCGATTCGGTCGGGGTTGGACCACGGGTTCATCACGAACCTGGCCGTCGACTACGGGCTCTCGTTCCGTCACCTCGACTTCGAGGCACGGATCGGCGCGATGAACGACACCGGAGCCTTCGGCTTCGGGAGTGGGTGGCTCGCTCGGGCGCGCGCAGGAGCCTTCGTGAAGCTCTGGCGCGTCTCGGTCGGACCCGTCGTCGAGGTGATCCATCCGCTGTCGATCAACGACATCACGACGGAAGTCCCTGTACCATCCGATCTCAAGGGACTCGTGGAGCGCTTCGGAGTATCGGTTCCCAAGACGGTCAACGTCACTACGATCGACCCGCGCAACGACCAGGGGACGACCTACGCCGTGAAGGCGGAGTTCCGCTTCTTCTGGGACTAGTTCATGTTCAGAGGGGTTCAAGGGGGAGAAGGGCCTTCGGGAAACCGAAGGCCCTTTCCAATTTCACTTGAAATAATCCACGAATACACAACATAACAAAATTACACTGGAAAAGTATTGGTATACTAAAAACGTTATGGATGTGTACAAAATCCTTTTACTACTATTAGGGCTTGCAGGTGCTCTTATGATGGGGTATTTGTTGAATCTTCATTTGGTTCCTGCCGATCAATCATTTTGTGACTTAGGAGGAGGGCTTTCGTGTAGTGAGGTAAATACAAGTCAGTATGCAAAAATTTTGGGAATCCCCGTGTCACTTTTGGGACTCATTTATTTCCTAGGACTTCTTTTTATTGTTGTGGCAAGGTACACGCGGGAAAACCTTGGAAAGATTGCTTTTGGTACGGAAGAGGATTTTCTCTTCAAATGATTCCAGGGGGAGCAGAACGAATTAAATATTACACAGCAAAAATTGAAAGTATGCAGGAGCGCCACCCAGCAACCCTCATGCTCTTTACGGCACTTATTGGAGTATTTGTGGTATTGGTAGAGCTTCTCTGCACCGGAGCACCATACTTTGCAATTTTGGGGCTTTTAGCGGAAGGAAGTTATTCTCAGGCAGTACCCCTTCTTCTTCTTCTTCTT
>CESG01136034.1_pt1 | contig 12441 bp, 17 predicted proteins | sample 531121 | NCBI WGS metagenome assembly CESG01 (sample SAMEA2621287, study PRJEB7988) | marine metagenome | biome: marine biome (ENVO:00000447); feature: mesopelagic zone (ENVO:00000213); material: "saline water (ENVO:00002010), including plankton (ENVO:xxxxxxxx)" | depth 800 m
TCGACGGGCTGCAGCTTGGGCCGCCTGCCCATTCTCATAGCTACTCTTTGCGCGACGGTACTCACGATCCCATTTGTTTTCCATGGAGTTGAGCTGAGACAGGAGGTAGGCATAGTCATGTGCTCCGACCCCTACCGAAGTAACATCACCACAACGATAGGATGTCGAGTAAGTGCTCCGCAGCTTGCGATTATACCGCGAGCGCTTAGACACCATCGCTTCCACCTTCTTGAGGTACTGTTCCTTGGAGCGACGCCAAACGGCAGACTGACGGTCAATCTGACGCAGGTGAGACAGGATATCCCCTACCTTGGACTGCAGCTCTCGAATACGGGAGAAATCTCGAACCGGAGCCGGCGTGTCAGGGTCCAGCAGATTGCTATCTCGGGCCACACGTACCATCTGAACCTGGAGATGCTTCAAAGACTGCGCGGCTTTTCGAGCGGGCGCATGCTCAGAGGCATCCACATCCACCTTCTGAGTCACCTCCGACAGCTCTCGCTGTGCCGAATCTACCGACCGACGTAGTGCGACAAGGCTCTTGCCATACCCCTCCCGAATCTTCGTTAGCGACGCCATTTGCCGCGAGATCTTGAGATACGAATCTCCTGCATATCCAGTCAGTAGCGTAGCCTGCTCGATAGTAGCAGCTGAGGCAACCGCAGCCTCAGCCATCTCGGCACGACGTTCGGCCATACGGAGCAGCGAGGTAGGGTCTTGGTCTGCGGGTAGTCCCTGCTCCACCACAAAGTTGGCCACACGTTCAGCCATTCCATCAGACAGACGCGCCACCCGCTCCCGCTTCTCTACCAGAATCTGGAGAGACTTGAGACGGGCATCTTCCCATGTACGGAGTTCCTCTACCTTCGTGAGGTAGGTCATCGGGTCCGTTCGACGCAGTGCATTCAGACTATCCCAGAACGCCTTATCGGATTCGTCATCTCCCGCAAGGGGATGTTCGGCATACCAGTCTGCGGGGAAATGATTCTGGGCACAGATATCCACAATCTTGTCCAGAATATCATGCGCCAGATCCGTCTCTGCGTCAGACTGCCAAGCCTTTCGGGAGTCCAGCCACTCATCAAAGGACGAGTACAGGATCCGAAACTCCCGCTCAGTATGGTCCGCAAATCCCACAAGGGTCATCGAGATCGTCTCCTTGAAGGGCGTAAACAGACTGGTCGGGTCCACCTTCCCGGTGTCAAAGTCGTAGGAATCCTCAAACAGAGCCAATGCCTTCTGATACACGGCTACAGTAGGAATCTTGGCTGAGGCGATGACCTTATCAGCTTCGTCCAGAAGAGCACGCATCGCACGCAGGTTGACATTGATGTTGTCAGCAGACTCCGTGATCTTCTGACGCGCGGATTCCGTGTCACCCGTAAACTTCATGCCCACGTCCAGAGACTCTCGCTTCATGTAGAAGTCCGACCACTTTAGCTCGGCATTCCTGAGCTTTTCAGACCAGTACGCATGTTCCCTATGGTACTTAGCTCGCACACGCTGGAGTTCTTCATAGCGCTGGACCATGACAAGGACCAACATGAAGAGCAGGGACAGTGGAATGCCCCATTTCAGGGCTGTAGCGAACATCTGAGCATATACGTGTCGCCGGTTTTCCGACACGTCATGTTCCAGGGGTGCTACCTCACTGCCCATCATCCGGGCATGTTGTGCCATTTCCTGAGCGGGCATACCCGACCGTAGCAAGATGCGACCCTTATCCAAGTACATCGCGTAGGTCTCCGTATCCTCTGGAGCATACGGAGACTCCAAGAGGGTCTCATACAGGTCTACCTGCTCACGCAGGTCGGACCGTGCCGCATTCAGCTCCCGCGCCTTTCGCGCACGTTCCGCAGCTACCCTACGGGCCTCGATACGTGCAGGGTCCGTCTGGTCAAAGATGAAGTTGTCCAGCTGTGTGACCATTGCCTCCGCAGCCAGTAGGGGATTCTTGGTGCGCTTTGCCTTGTTCTGGAAGGTACGGTCATAGGGCACGAGCGCCTTGCGCACCAGACCCAGACTATTCTCCCACTCCTGACCCACATACCAGTTGTAGGCATTCGGCCCCACATTGATGTAGAGGAGATGGTGCACCATTGGGTCATAGTAGCTGTTGGCGTCTGCCATGTCCCCACGGAGGTACTCAGTCACGGTCTTGGCGACGATTTCGTTCTGCTTACCTCGAAACTTCTGGTCACGAGCGTACTGACGATGCACGTCGGAGAGGCGAGGCAGGTCATCAGTGATGATGACATACATCGGATGATGTAGTTGAGAGATCTTCTCGTTCAGGGAATCCATCCCCTGTGCCGTCACACCCCGGATACGCGCTCCCTGAGGTACCGTGTACACGTACTGACCCTCTACCTGAGTAGGGGGCTGTAGAGGACCCTCATACGCCCATGCAAGAGAGGACACCAGAAGCAAAGAAGTAAGAATCACCGACCCTCCAGAGTTAATCGTTTATCCAGAGGTATCCTTTTGTCCGCAGACTGTCAACCTCTTTCTTGAGGCAGATTTCAGCAAACCGGAAGGGTTCGCCATCTTTGTACCTGAGGTCATGTCGAACGACATAGGTGCCCGGTTCCACCGCCACCTCAATCGTTTCAGGGCGCGGGCGGTCAGATGAGAGTAGGCGCTGGTCTACGTCATAACCGTCAGCAATGCAATACCACCACAGGTCCATGCAAATCGACCCACGATACCCGGATAGAGACTCAGGATCCTCGGACACCACATCTTCTAAGGCCAGTGTATTCGGCGCTGTCTCAAACAGATATACGCCCACATTTGAGGTAGGACCCATTACACAGCCCGCTGCCTCATAGGCCCGAGAAAAGGAGATACGGTCTCGATAGCTACCCTGCAATATGGGCTCCGCTACGTCAGGAAAGAGGAACCGGAAATCGTTAGCAAATACCATTCTACCCGAAGGAATCTCTACAGTCATGTCATAGAACCGCGGAGGCTTGCGACAGGGCAACAGAGGAGGTCTGTGACTCGAATAAGACCCTACATGGAGAGTGTCTCCCCTTAGCTCAATGCGCATATACTCGCCACAGTCCGGACATACCCTACCCGAAGTCGTCATCTGGATCGTTTCAGTGACATGTCCAGCCTCGATCAGGGATAGTGCCTGCTGAATGTACCCATCTCCGTCCAAGTAGGTAGCATCCATCAAACTCCGCTCATCCGAAATCTGACGAGTCAGTGTACGGACTCCCGCGTCGGAGGTCTCGTCAAAAAAGTGACCCTGTAAGTTGTAGCCGAGCGCACCCTTACGCAGAAGATCTGCTACTACATCGTAAAACAGGATCTTGGCTTCCCAACGCGGAACCACCTTCACCAAGTCACGCGACGCATTGTCGCCCAAGTAATCGCAGAGCTTCTGTAGAGACACTATTCCTCCGAGGGTAGATAGGATAGCACCCCTGAACACAGGTACCTCTCCAACCTCTCAGGTGTCAAGTCGATATTTTGGAAGGCTGCAGCCCGAGATTCCGTAGACGGAAGCGACGCCTTAAGAGTGCGTGAGGCCAGTGACGCTCTGGCAGTCTTCTGGAGATCATGGATGCGTATCATATACGCCTCTCCGGTACCCAGTACGCAAAACCCCAGACTGCGACTTATCGGGTTGTCATACGCTACCATTTCCTCCCCATTTTCTTCTGCCAGCTTATAGATATCGGCCATTTCGGTGAGCGACGTGCAGAAGTGAATGCCCCGGGGATGAAGTGCATACGGGATAGTGTGTAGATAGGTCATTAGATATCCCTAATCGCTTGGATGGAATTGGCCAGCGCATCGAACGAGGCCAGAAACGTGTCAATGTCCTTGCGCAACAGATGGATGAGCGCGCTGTCCTTCAGCTCCCTGTCTCGCACAGGATTTTCATTGGAGTAGAGGCTCTCACAGTCCCCTGTCACCTCTGTAGAGGTATTCGTGTCATGCTCCCACTGACGTGACACGTTGTAGACCAACTGTTCGGCAAGCTGCTGTGCTCGCTCCAATGCCTCTTCCTGAGGACAGACCACAAACGAGATGAACTGCTCAGAAGGTTCGCTCCCTGTCACACGGACCAGAGAGTAGAATCGCTGGCCATCTGTAGAAGGGGGCAAATGAGGGTAGAGAGGAATCAACCGAAACCCGTGACCCAGATCAATACGTTCCGGCGGCACAAACAGACGGTTCGTAAAGGCTTCCCCACAAAACCCTTGCAGAATGCTTAGGGCCTTCATTTGAGGCATGTTGCGCTCTACAGCCTTGTCTACATAGGATTGGATAGAGTGGAAGAGTGATGTCGACCCTTCCACAGAACGGTGGAGTTGATAGGCAGCACGGAGAATCTTCTCACGTTCCCTGTAGGCAGAGTGATACCGCACCCCATTGTCAGTGATCCCCTCTACTACATCTATGTCACCTTGGCAGGTACTCAGCACAAACTGAGCATAGGAGTGTACAGTGGAAAGAGGCTTCTCCAGATCCAAAATGCCCTCATACTGCCCCAGAGCGATTAGATGGCTCAGGTGAAACTGGACCTCAGGATTTTCGGGGAACAGGGACAAGTAGCTGTCATACTCTTCAAGGATCTGATCTTCTTCCCCCTGAAACTCCTCAACCAGATACGCTAAGTACCAGAGTAGCGCCATAGCGGTGTCTCGGGGCGTGACAGACTGAGGGTCAGGCACGGGCACCACCCGAATAGCACGTAGGGTCATTAAGGTCAATCAACTCACCTGTCGCCAACTCAACATACTCAGGCTCAGGCAGGTAACCGATTTCTATCAGTGTCAGGTACGCTTCAAACATTAGGTCATCGTTCATTTGGGCTCCAAGGCGAAATCTATTGTTATCCTTTGATACACCACTTCCATAGCTTAGGAGAAATCCATGGACATTCTTTTTGAGGTCAATCGTGCAGAGTCCTTCCTCAAGGCAGCAAAGCACCGATCTCGGGTTGCTAACTCGTATCGACACCTAACCGATACTCTTCCGGAGCGACAGTGGAAGCAAAGTGTTGAACAAGTGTCTCAGACATTGCTCGCATTGGCGTTTTCTATGGCCCAGAAACCCGAAAAGGGGAGCCTTTTCAGTGACCAGACCGACGAAAAACTTACGTCTGAGTCCGTATCGTTATCCCCCGATATTGACCTGGGAGATATGGAGTATGACACTGGAACCTACAACTTTCGGGTGACATACCCTCGTGAGATTACGTTGTCCCGTACTGTGACACTTCGCCCGAGAGACATCCTTAAAGCGATGACCAAGGTGCCATTGGATTCCAATGCCAAGAAGAGCTTGGTATCCAATGCGGACTTCATGGAGTTTCTGACCACCTCCGTCAACATGCTTTCCTATAAAGCTAAGGCACCGCGTGCAACCAAAGCTCAGATTACAGAGGCCCTTGAGCTTTTGCAGGAGGGCCTGGAGGTGGAGGTAGACAGTGACTATGATTTTACGGATCCCAGCTACGAATCGGAGTTGGTGGAAGCCGCACGCGATATGCTTGAGTTTACGGTACTTCCCCTATCGTTGGGAGTCATGCCGCGTGCCGGGTGGGACCGCTCCTCTATCACATTACACATTGAGACGGCTTTCAGGTTTCGCCTGAAGTGATTAATGTTGCAGTGCATTTTCACTGTAAGAGCCTCCTATAGGAGGCTCTATGCTTATCGGAATCACAGGACTTAAGGGGTCGGGCAAAGACACTCTGGGTACTATACTACACGTCAGCCGAGACTACCGGGTAACATGGTTTGCAGAGCCTATCAAGGAATCCCTCAAGGTGGCTCTGCGTATGTCACATGACCAGCTGTATGGGTCCCAAGCCCTGAAAGAACAGGTAGACCCACGATACGGAATCTGCCCCCGACACGCGATGCAGACATTTGGAACGGAATGGGGTAGGGGGCTCATTAACCCGGAGGTATGGGTCATCTGTTGTATGGATAAAATAGACTCATCTCCGCAACAGAGCTGGGTCATACCCGATGTGAGATTCGCCAATGAAGCACGTGCCATAACCTCTCGTGGAGGGAAAATCATTGAGGTCATTCGGCCCTGCGCACGCAATAAAGATAGACACCCAAGTGAAAATGGGGGGTCTCGGTTCACGCCGCAAATCACCATCTACAACACGGGTGGTGTGCAAGACCTGCGTAACTTAATCCATCGTGAGTTTGACCGAATGGTCACTCATAGGGGGAGGCAAGTTTACTACACCACATGACCAACTCCAGCACCTCGGGAGTCGTAGGGTGGTCTGTAGACCATGCCCCGGTACCTGGATATGTAGGAGACATTGGCCACAGACTGAAGGGGTAGTACTGAGCGGCCTGTAGAGTATCCGGAAGGCTTAGGCCCTCTTGCAGCTGTCTCATACGTGCCACATACCGAACAAAGCTGCGATCGTCAATAGACAAAGAGCCCACCGCATCCAATAGATGCCGGGCTCTTTGTCTATAGTCTCCCGATGAGACGAGAGGGATGAGGTGACCGGGAGGTAGGTCCCGCAACAAAACCATGACCTCTATGGAGTAGTCACCCCACACAGTGTCTAACTGAATCAGGTGTTCGAGGTCGATGTCGGCGTTAAAGATGTCCATAGACGAGGGTAGGAACACATAGACATTTGACAGGTCAATGGATTCATCCTGCGAGACACACTGCACTAAGGAATAGAGGTCAAAATATAGCTCAACAGTGTCCAACTGAACATACTTCATGACAACCTACGAAACGGATACCGTTTCCATCGTGTTAAGAACTACCGCACTCAACATGTTCGGGTCTGTAGTCCCGCATCCGGTATCCAAGGCAATGTAGTGGTCAGTCACCATAGGAGACCCTACAATCTGGTGTCCAAAGATCTGCACTCCGTCATCAGGAAAAGCATACACGTTATTCCGCAGGTAGGACCGGAAGCGCGGCTTCGAGAAAAAGAACACGTGAGGGGCCGAATCTACCAACATGTCTAAGTGATCCTCCACGCTAATTGACCCCGTGCGAGCCATGACAGACTGGGGGAGTCCTGAATGAGTCAGCCAAAAAGGTCGACAATCCTCAGGCACCTTTACACGAGCTACCAGCTGTAGTGATGAGATGTATTCCTTATGGGATTCGGGCATCGCCCTCGCGAGGGCTCCGAAGTCATAGGCAGGCGCACCATATGACTCAAAGGTGGGGCGCGTGCCCCAGATCGGAGTGGTTACAGGTAGCTCTCTCCCGAAAGTCAGGTACTCCCACAACCAATACTCATGGTTGCCCATACAGGAGATTACCCCTTCCTCCACACAGATATCCAATACCCCCCGAGAGTCGGGCCCACGGTCAATCAGGTCGCCGGTACAGTAGAATAGGATGTCGTCGCCATAGCGCTCTTTGCAGAGGTCAATCATGCGACGAAGCTTGCCTGCTTCGCCATGCACATCCCCTATTACAACTTCAACGGTCATCGAATATCTCCATACGAAGAGGTCATAAACACACTATACAGGCTGTAGAACAACGGAGTACACGTTACCGCTCTGCGAAGGACGAGACTCAACCGTAGAGACCTTGGACAACATCTCGATCATGGAGTGAAAAACTTCCTTCCCAAGTCGGGAATTGCGCATTTCTGCACGCTTGAAGCGCATCGCTATCTTCACGCGATGACCCTTCCGCAGGAACTTTTCCGACTGACGACACTTGGTTGCCAAATCATTCGAGTCAATGTTGGGACGCAGACGGATCTCCTTTAGAGTAGACTCTGCACTGTTCTGCCGGTTCTTCTTCTGAGCCTTGCTACGCTCATACTTGACCTTTCCGTAGTCCATCAGCTTACAGACAGGCGGGTTCGCATTCGGAGCTACCTCCACAAGGTCCAACCCCTTATTTGCGGCAAAATCCAGTGCATCGGGGACTTGAAATTGCCCCACTTTGTTCCCCTGCTCATCTATGACAAAGACTCTCCAAGCCTTGATCTCAGTGTTCACGCGGGGTTCATTGCGTTTCTTGTCGGTTGAAATAGTCATATCTCCGGGTTAAAGTGACGAAATACGAGGGTCTTCGGGGCCCTCTACAAATGCAACAGGAATACCATGTTCCTTTAGATAGTCTACCCCGTTGCGGCCTAAATAGCCATTACGAACTGTAATTACTTTGGTGATGCCCGCATGGTGCAGGTACTTCGCACACATCAGACACGGCTCTCCAGTGACGATCAGCCATGCACCGCGAGTAGAGACCCCATTGTTAGCGGCATTCGCAAGCACGTTCAGCTCAGCGTGATGACACCCGGTCTCCATATGAGTACCTGACTCAACTCCTGGATAATCCCGCAACATCTGGGCCTTAAAGTTATGCGCGCATTGTTCGGCATCCCGGACAATCCCCGGCCAGTTGTCCACCTGAGAGTCAAAGCTCTTTACCGCATGACCGTCCACACACACGGAATAAGTCGTGGACAAATACTCGCCTGTTAGGGCGTGAGAGACGTTCTTTTGGATGGTGATGTTAGTCTCGGTAAGGCCCTCACGCTCACAGAAGGATCCTTTACAAAGCGAACCTCCCCCACGAGGGCCTCCATTGTAGCCATCCATGAGGATCACGTTTCTCTCAGGGTCTACCAACAGGGCGCCAAACTTACGACGGGGGCAGCTACTGGCCTTAGACAGCTCTATACACTGCGCAATCCGAATCTTCAAATGCTTGGGGTTCATGGACTACCCAGCTCTCGGTTCAGCCGCTCTGCTTCCCGAGTTGCATGCTCTTTGGGAGTTAGGACTTCTACAGGATCGGGCTTGGGAGGTTCAGGAATGCCCACAGGACACACTTGGTAAACTCGGGGCATACCCGTATCAATGCATTCGGATAGGTCTACAGGAACGGAAACCGGAGTGCAGCTACAGGCGAAAAAGGTGATTAGGCAGATCATGTGGAAGTCTCGGGTCGAAAGTTACAGTGGAGGTCGGTGCCGTCTACCTTGTCAAAATACTCACACTTACGGCAAGAAGTGTCAATGGACACGTTCGAGGTGCTCTTTGGGCATCGGACATAAGTCATGATATTCAGTATGCCCTGACGCTTTAGCCCTCCGTAGGTTTCGATGGATAGGTCATCCAGGTATTGTTCCCTACGCTCTGCGTCTTCAGGAAAGGCTACTTCGACTTCGACACCCAGATTCGACGTAATCGTGAGCGCGGCTTTGCGCCAGTTACCTCTGCGGGTCAGCGGGTCTTGGTCCCCACGTAGATACCTATCGACAGTACCCATTCCGGGTAGGGTATGGACTCGGACATAGTCATGAGCATCAGTAAAGCCCTTCTGGGCGAAGATTTGGTAAAGTTTTGTTTGGGTCAAACATCCTCCAGGGTGTGGTACCTTATACAAGGCCGGGAGGATTTTTCAGAGAGTGATGACGTTAATTGTGAAATCTATCTCTACTCTTCCGTCTACACCGACATCATCAACAACATAAGGGGGCGGTATACTCGGAGGTACAGGCACCGGAAGCTGTTGGTACGTGGGAGGATCGGGGGCCTGCTTCGAAACGTGTTCAATCAACCACGGGGGTAACATCACTCCTCCTCTTCGGGACGCTCCTTGAGTAGAACGCCCTCCTTTTTCATCTTGCGCAGAAAACCGTCAGCCACTTTCCACACCGTCTGCTTACTGGGACGGATGTACTTCTCTTCACGGAGCTTTTTCACAAGAGCGGCAATTTCCGCCCGGGTCAGCTCTCGCCCAAACAGCTTTTGAGTGTAGATCACATTGCGATAAAGAATCTCCCCTGCACTGTTTCGGCGTTTGTAGGGAGAGGGCTTAGAGAGGTCAATCCAACACGTCTTCAATGGTTCCTCCTGTTGGGTGGGATACAATGACTTTCTCTACATGAGAAAGGTACCAATACAATAAATCCCCCATCAGCCTACACACTCGATATGGATAGACCCCTTCGCAGCGACACGAGACCAAAAACTCCGGAAGGATCTCTCAGCGGTACGTGCGGTCTTATACTCACCCTTGGCGATGATTTTTTCAGCCACGAGCTGCACATCTGTGGGAGTGAAATCCAAGCCCTTGAGTGCCTCCCATATCTGGTAAGACATCCCCCGAACGTATGGGTTTTTGCCTCTAAGACGGTATAGAGGTTCGGTGTTTCGAGTAGGAGAGGGTGCTTGAGACGAAGGGGGGCTGGACGCTTTGGTATGCTCATCATACTCTACCAGCACGCCATATCCACGAGCAGTACGAATAAACCCATTTCGTATGTCTGCGACAGAACGGGAGGACTGTAGCTTGCCTCCGTCCAGAAGGCCGCGGATTGCCTGATCCACTCTCTCCAGAGAAATAGACTCACCCACAGGAAGTCTCGAAAAAATCAGCTGCCCCGCTGACCACTTCCGATAGGGGTTCGAGGCTTGGGGAGGGATGAGATACTCCACCTTCATCGGCTTTTTACGACCATGATTACGTGCCTCCGACACGAGTGCACCGGCTTTCACAGCAGCGACTAACAGAGCTGAGGCTTCTGCGGTCATGTCTTCACTACCGGTATGCTCTTGAAGTAGCTGCGTCAGTGTTGACAAAGTTACCACTGCACGTGACGACTTCACTTTTGCCCAAATAGCCGTGGTCTCCTCGTCAGACCCCGCAGGAGGGAAGGCGGCTGTAGAGCAAACTACATAGCGCCATTCATGTGTGCGGCCTCCTGTATTGCCCACGTCGTCTGGCCGCGACAGGAAGGAGGTGAGCAGCTCTCGCAAGGCTCTCAGCCGGTAGTGAACGTTTTCACGGTGCTTACCCAAAATCACTGAGATTTCGGTGTTGGTATGGCCCTCCATGAGGAGCAAGAGTGTCGGGACATATTCAGGCTTTCGCTCAGCCACATAGATGACAAACCCACGCGACAGGACCGAAAAAGGGATCTCCTCTTCATTCTCGTCTACCAACAACCTCTCCAAGTTAACTCCAGGAGAGTCTTCATCTGAGTTGGAGGGATTGGCTAAGGGGATTGCACGATAAGACACATCCTGTAGGGATCGGGTATGGATATTACGCAGGCAGTTGCTAATCGTGGTGCTCAGGTATGACCTGAACCGGGAAGGGGTCATCTCTCCCGAATCGATCTTTTCCTTAACACGCTCAAAGAAGTTGGAAGATGCGCAATGCAGCACAATATCGGAGGCTCGGTCCCCAATAAGGTCTACGGGCGTACCCTGCCTACGAACACCCCCCAAGATGTAGGTGTAATAGTTATTCACCAACTGGTCTATGTTTTCAGGTACGACATCAGAGCGATTGTTCATGGGTCCTCTCGTCATTGGTTGTCAGGGGCAGCATAACAGAAAGTACAGTTGTGGGGACAGGGTAGAAGCTTCTGGTTCCCAATGTCAATCGACTTGGTACACCGGCACCCGGGCTCTTTTGGATGCGTCAGGTTGTACTTCTCCAGCCCATAGATACGGTTGATGCGATGGGCGTCCAAACAGGTCGCACCCTTCACATTTGAGCAGACTCCCCGGAACATGTCATCATCCCAGCATCCCAGAAGGTCCATACCCAGGGGCTGGAGGATACCCGCCATTCGGATCAGAATCTCTCGGCGCTCTGCCTCCGTCCGAGTCTCGGGCACAGGAGTCTCAGAGTGTAGGAACGAAAAGTAACACTCAGTGAGGCCCAGTCCCGCTACAAACTTAGCGATCTCCGTGAAACGATTCCAGTCATAGGGGATCGGGGAGTACCTCCACTGCACCTTTTCGGGACCATAGGCAGCTACCAAGTCTGCCATAGACTGTAGCTGTACCGCCAGCTCAGGAACCCCCAGCTCAGTAGTGCGATCCCCGCAGATGGTCATGTTGAAGAAGTTACGGTACTGGCTCAGCTCTGCACGCCGTGCATCCTTCATGAAGTAGCGATAGTCCTTGCTCCACCACACCAGCGAGTGGACGTCTTCTGGCTTGAGGGACCACAGAGCGGGCAGCCCTGATCGGCCCGGGTGGCCTGACAGAACATAGCCCCGGTCCTTCCAACGCCAAAAACGCTTCATCCAAAAGCGAGGGATATCCGTGTTTCGAGAAATCGAAATTGGATATCCCCACTCCACAGGACGCAGAATAGAAGATGCGGACATGTGATACCTCCTTGTTGGGAGACTCTGTAACCCACTCTTCTGCCCACGTCAAGCGGTTTCCGACCATCCCCAGCATGCAAAGAAATGGTCTAAGAGTGTGTTACCCTCAGCAAGCTCAAAAGGCCGGACTTGCATTTCAAGCACAAATCTATCATCATGGGCTCGAAATCTCCACCATCGGTCTCTCCCACCGTTGGGCATTGCAGTTACCTTACTCTCCCAGAGTTTCCACGAGTCCGCCATAGAAATACACGTCTCTCGGGGTCGGTGAGGAAACCGTGTAGATGCTTCCGAAAGGTAGTTGGTTGCAAATCTCCCCT
>CESG01083238.1_pt1 | contig 12439 bp, 11 predicted proteins | sample 531121 | NCBI WGS metagenome assembly CESG01 (sample SAMEA2621287, study PRJEB7988) | marine metagenome | biome: marine biome (ENVO:00000447); feature: mesopelagic zone (ENVO:00000213); material: "saline water (ENVO:00002010), including plankton (ENVO:xxxxxxxx)" | depth 800 m
AGGCATCACGCCCGCATACTCCTCAATAAGAATACCGATAAATCGCTCTAAAGAGCCCAAGATGGCGCGGTGCAACATTACCGGTGTATGTCTATCACCATCTTCTCCTATATAAGTTGCACTAAGACGATTTGGCATGGAGAAATCGACTTGAATGGTTCCACACTGCCAAGGTCGATCCAGGCAGTCATGCAAGGTGAATTCTATTTTAGGGCCGTAGAATGCACCTTCACCAGGTAACAATGCCCAATCAAGGCCTTTAGCATTCAACGCATTTTCAAGAGCAAGTTCAGCTTTATCCCATATTTCATCGGAACCAACGCGTTGCTCTGGTCGCGTTGACAACTTAACTGTTACATTCTCAAATCCAAAATCGCGATAAACATCAAACACAAGATCGATAAAGGTCGAAACTTCATCTTGAATTTGGTCTTCCGTACAGAATATGTGCGCATCATCCTGAGTAAACCCACGCACCCGCATCAGACCGTGCAAGCTACCAGATGGCTCATTGCGATGGCACGAACCAAATTCAGCCAACCGCAAAGGCAAATCGCGATAACTTTTTAACCCCTGGTTATATACCTGTACGTGACACGGGCAGTTCATAGGCTTTACTGCGTAGTCTCGACTTTCGGAAGATGTCGTGAACATCATGTCGCTGAATTTGTCCCAGTGGCCGGATTTTTCCCATAAGGAGCGATCAACAACTTGTGGGGTTTTAATTTCTTTATAGCCTCGTGTGGCTAACGTATCACGAATATAGGTTTCCAGTTCGCGGTAGATAGTCCAACCGCCTTCATGCCAGAAAACCATCCCAGGAGCTTCTTCTTGAAAATGAAATAGCTCTAGTTTCTTCGCTAATTTTCTATGGTCGCGTTTTTCAGCTTCTTCCAAGCGATGGAGGTATTTCTTAAGATCTTTTTTATTGGTCCAAGCAGTTCCGTATATTCGCTGAAGCATTTCATTGTTGCTATCACCACGCCAATAAGCGCCCGCAACTTTCATTAATTTAAACGCTTTTATTTTCCCTGTTGAAGGAACATGAGGCCCTCGACATAGATCAATAAAATCGCCCTGCTTATATAACGATAGCACTTCATTTTGCGGAATACTTTCAATAATTTCGGCTTTATAAGCTTCGCCCATATCCTTGAAGAAGCCAACTGCTTCGTCTCGAGGCATTTCTGTGCGAGATACAGAGAAGTCTTCTTTGGCTAGCTCTCCCATTTTTTTCTCAATGGCTTCGAGGTCTTCGGGCGTAAAGGGTCGCTCATAGGAAAAATCATAATAAAAGCCATTTTCGATTACCGGCCCTATAGTGACCTGGGCATCAGGAAATAGTGATTTAACCGCTTGAGCTAATAAATGAGCACATGAATGCCGAATCACTTCCAGACCGTCTTCATCACGTTCAGTGATAATGCTGAGTTCGGTATCTTCCGTCAATGTGTAGCTGGTATCGACAAGTTTGCCATCGACCTTCCCGGCAAGTGCGGATTTTGCCAAGCCAGGACCAATATCTTGCGCGACCCCGAAAACACTCACTGGTTGTGAATATTCTCGCTGACTACCATCAGGAAGAGTGATTATGGGCATAATAAACCTTTACGAACAGATTAGATAGATAATGGGCGTGAAATTAGCAAATTTGTACCGCTACCACAAGCACTGAAATAAAAAATATAGATACCCCCCGTCTTTAGCCTCAATACCGCTGTATAACCAAACCATTGTATAACCACAATCCTTCACCAACCATTTCGCCCCAATTAATTGAGAAATTCACCAAACAGAAAACTGTTCTAACAGACAGTTGTATGCTACTCTCTATTTCGAAGGTTATACCCGTTTCTACTCACCCTTTTTCGCTTTGGGTGCTGTGGTAATTTATAGTCGCCATTTTCGTTGCAGGCAGGATAAACCATGCTAGAACCGCTTACCCAGAAACAACAAAATGTATTTGATTTCATCCAGAAGTTCTTGACCGATTATGGGATCCCTCCTAGTCAGGCTGATATCGCAGACGGCCTGAAATTTCGTTCCAAAACGGCAGCAGCAGACCACCTTCGGACACTGCAGCGCAAAGGTTATATTAAGCTCCATGGCGATACACCTCGCGGCATACAGCTATTAACCGGTGAACCCGACTCTATCCCCATTATCGGTGATGTCGCCGCAGGAACGCCTATTCAAGCAGTAGAAAACATCGAAAAAGTCGTTTCTTTACCTGCTAGCATTTTTAAACAACGTCCGACCTATTTGTTACGCGTTCGTGGCGACAGTATGAAAGACGCTGGAATACTAGATGGCGATATCATAGCCGTGCGCAAAGTACAATATGCAGATATAGGCCAAATCGTTGTAGCTCGTATCAATGCGGATGAAGTGACGGTAAAACGACTAGGCGTTGAGGAAGGTAACCCCGTATTATACCCAGAAAACAATCTTTATGATCCAATCTATGTTGTACCAGAAGACTTAGTAATTGAAGGCGTGTTTGTTGGACTGATCCGCGGCTGTGACGGTTAAATGAGGATATTGATGCTAGCTTGTTTTGTACGAATATTGGTATGTACGCATAGAAGTTTTAAGCAAATAAAAAGGCCAAAGTGTTACCTTTGGCCTTAACATCAATTTTTTTCTAACTCGCGTTACAAAAAATAATTTTTATAATCTGCCTTGTTATTCTTTCTAGCTCCATCGTTGCTTGTTCAGCAACTTTACTTGCGCACTATCTTTTATTGTAGTTGCCTCTTTTGGTTGAGGCTTAACAGCTCTAACGCTGTAGGATTCATACTAATGGATTAATTACTGCCCGTCTATCGCACAAAAGTGTGATATTTGCAGAAATTCTCAAGCAAAAAGTCAGGTTTGATCCATACTGTGATAATCACTTTGCATCTTTTAGATTTTGTTTTTCTCCACAAAACAAGGTAACGTACAGCTATAACTCACTGTTGGTAAAGATAAAATGCTTGAAAATTGGGAAAGAATTCTAATCATTGATGATCACCCATTGTTTGCTGATGGATTAAAAGCTGCGATTGGAACCATTGCCTCTCATATATATGTACAAATCGCACGAACAGGTAACTCAGGCATTGAACTAGCTCAGTCGCGAGACTACGACCTGGTATTTCTTGATCTTAAATTACCCGATATGGGCGGAATAGAAATATTGAACGAGTTCAATCGCCTATCCGTTCACCATCCAGTCATTTTTATATCGGGTGACCACAATGCTTCATTAAACATGCGCGCTGGCCAGCTTGGAGCACTTGGAGCCATGTCAAAAAATATAGATCGCGAGAAGCTAACCAACGTTTTAAGTGCTATCGATGAAGGAGAGTCTTACTTCGAGGAGACGATGGAAGATCAGGTAGCTAGCTGTATAAAACTTACCAAAAGAGAAAAGCAGGTTCTTGATGGATTAAATCGCGGCTTATCCAATAAAGATATCACCGAAGAGCTTTTTATTTCCGAGAATACTTTACGAACCCACCTTCGTTCGCTGTTTAAAAAGTTTAATGTAAAAAACAGAACAGCCTGTGTACTGGAAGCCAAGTCCCACCACTTGATTTAGGAGGCTCCGTGGAAGAGCTATCAGAACAGCAATTAACCAGCCTTACTGACAAGCTTCTTGCCACTAAATCTGAATTAGAAACGCTATTGGCAACGAGTAAGGAGCTCACAGCTACCGTCACTTTGGATCAGCAAGCTGTGGGCAGGCTAAGCCGAATGGATGCCATGCAACAACAAAGTATGGCTAAAGCAAAAACTCAACTTTACGAAAAGCAATATCGGCAAGTGCTAAAAGCGCTGAATCGAATAGACATAAACGACTATGGATACTGTCAGACCTGTGATGAAAGCATTGGTTTTTCTCGCCTAGCTGTTCGCCCAGAAAGCGATTTATGTATCCAGTGCCAAGAAAAAGCGGAAAAACACGCTACACGTTAGCAGCCCTAAATCATCTGCAGTTGCTCTAGTTGTTTGCGATAAATAAAAGCACGATGTAAAACATCATTGACATCTGAAATCTTGGTTATTGCACCACCGTAAAAATACCCTTGGTCTTTTTTGGCCAGCGGTCCGATAGACTTCACTTCCATCGACAAGTGTATAGTTCGCATTTTTCCGGTAAAAACGACGTTATATTCAACATCAACCACCTGCCCTTCTTTTACCAGCAGTTTGGGAGTTTCGATGCGTAATCCTTTTTCACTTAGGTTAACGATATCTCCCTGTGCTACTTTACCGTTAGCCATTAGCTTGGCTTTGATGCGTGCAGCCACACGAAAAGCAGAGCGAATCTGTTTTTTCTCCATTATTTCAGGAATAAGCAAATGAACATAGGGAAAAGGCTGCATTCGTACGCAAACTACACGTGTATTAAAGGCTACCATAGAATTAACTGCCATAAATCGAATGCTGCCGCGTTCTCCTTCGGTTAAGAGTATTACCTTGCCATCAGGCGTTAAAGGACAGCTAACCACCAAACTGTTCTGGTGATATCCAATAACCCGAACTTGCATTTTCTTCGTTTGATCGCGTTGGAGTTCGAGATAAATCGACTCACCTGGCAGTAGAAATATTTCGCTGAGATCCATAAATTCTTTTGTGTTACCCTAGCGGCAAATAACCTATACCTCTGATATTAGGCAATCAATTCAATTTCAGCAACGTAAGATCCCTGTGATACCACACCTCGATCCATTTTCACTAAGGTTTCCATCAATAGAGCGAGCACTATCTGACCCAGACGGACTGCTTGCAGCTGGTGGTGACTTGCGCTCCGAAAGACTTTTAGAGGCTTATAGCCAAGGCATATTTCCCTGGTATTCTGACAATCAGCCCATCCTGTGGTGGTGCCCCAGTGAACGCGCGGTTATATTTCCTGGAGAAGCCCGAGTTAATCGAAGCTTCCGTAAGTTCCTACGTCAACAGAAGATCAAAGTATCAATCGATCAATGCTTTGAAGACGTTATTCGCCACTGCGCCTCAGTACCACGCAATGAAGGCCCGGGCACATGGATTAACGAATCGATGATTGAGGCCTACTACAACCTGTATATTCTCGGACACGCCCACTCGGTAGAGGTCTACCAAGATGGTAGTCTAGTAGGAGGGCTTTATGGCGTAAGTATTGGTGGGGCATTTTGCGGGGAGTCGATGTTCAGTTTGCGACCAAATGCATCCAAGTGTGCCCTGCTTTATCTTAGCCAAACGCTTGAGGCTCTTGATTTCAGCGTTATCGACTGTCAAATAATGAATCCCTATTTAGAGCAAATGGGTGCGCGTTCAATCCCACGCAGTATGTTTCTACAAATATTGGGCAACGCCGTCACAAAACCCATTAAACCAAATTGGAGTTGGCCGACAAAACCGCTAAACTTTCAGTATGACTAGTGCAAACCAAGATTTAACCTTCTACATCACCAGTAACCACCCCTGTAGCTACCTGGAAGACAAGGAAGCGAAAACGGTCTATCTCGATCCGAACCATCCGATATCCTACAATGACTATCAACTGCTAACCCATAATGGCTTCAGGCGCAGTGGCGACAACCTCTACACTCCAAAGTGTGATGGGTGCAACGGCTGCTTATCTTCCAGAGTGAGGGTTCGGGATTTTACACCGACCAGAAAACAGCGCCGTATTTTACGCAAGAACAAAGCCCTTACTTTGCATCGCGAGAAAGCAACATTTAATAATGAGCACTATGCTTTATACGAAAAATACATCAACCAGCGTCACTGTGACGGTGAAATGTACCCAGCCAGCGAAAAGCAATACAAAGACTTTTTGTTCTCGCGCTGGGCCAATACCGACACCTTAGAATTTCGCCTTAGTGGTGAAATCGTGGCCGTCGCATTTATCGATGTACTAGAAGACGGACTATCGGCTATCTACACCTTTTTCGACCCTGATTTTCATCAACATAGCCTTGGTGTATATTGCATATTGAAACAAATAGAGCTATGCCAGCAACAACAGTTTGACTACCTTTACTTAGGCTTTTGGATTAACGGTTGTCAAAAAATGCGCTACAAAGCCGAATACCAGCCACTTGAACTGTATCTCCACGGCTTTTGGCAACAATACGACACCACTCACCCTTTCGGATGAAAGCCTTCTTTTTCCACGTAAAATAGTGACAATCGCGTCATTTTTGGCTATTTGTGTTGCTATTTTTCGACACTAACAATCGAAAAATTAAGTGGTTATGATGCTATTACTGACAAAAATAGCCACGAGTGTGAATAGCGTCTCAGATAAATTCAATCAGCTAACTACACTAAAATTTAGCACACCAATAATTGATAAGGGCCATAATAATGATCATTCGAATGCCACTGTCAGCCATATTCATCATTGCTAACACGCTTGCACTATCTGCCTGTGGCGGAGGAAGCGCGGATAACGATGAGGCTATTGCTGAAGGGGTTGACGTGCCAGTGGTGTTTGTTAAACGCAAAGACGAAGCGCTAGGCAACCCTACCGATGGTATTCGATTTAGCGCTGGTGGCGATTTATATCTGTTGCAACGCGCTACTCCGGCCTCAAAAGCCAAAAACCTGACCGGTCACCTGACCCAAAATGAAGGCGATGTTTCCGATCCAGAACCCAGCTTTGATGGTAAGCGAGTGGTTTTCTCGATGAGACGCCCAGGTGACGAGTCATGGAATATATGGGAATACAACATCGATACTGACTCACTAACACCACTGCTTATCGATGAAGATGGCGATGATGTAGATCCCGCCTATTTGCCCGACGGTCGTATCATTTTCTCATCAAACCGACAGCAACGAGAAAAGCAGCTCCAACAAGCTCAGAATATCGAACCTTACGCCCATCTTGACGAATACGAGCGAGAACCCGTTATTTCATTACACGTATTTGACCCCGAAGCAAGTGAACCAAAAACAACCATTCGCCAAATATCCTTCAATCAAAGCCACGACCGTAATCCGGTTGTTCTATCTAATGGCAAGGTTATGTTTAGCCGCTGGGATCACCTTGGTCAGAAAAACCACTTCCCCATATTTACCACTAATCCAGACGGAACCGGGTTATTTGTTCACTACGGTGCATTCAGCCCAGGCAATAGCTTTCTGCATCCACGAGAAACTGAACGAGGTACAATAATATCCAGCTTAATGCCCTTATCTGGCACCTATGAAGCTGGCGCTATTGTCGAAATTGACATCGAAAATTTCTTTGATAACGAAGACCCAGACCCCGACTCACTGCAAGCTGGCCTGATCAATGACGAACAACAAGGTCAGCAGCAAGTCACGCTATTTGACATCCCACTTGGCCGTGAGGAATCGGACAAAGGACGCTTCACCACGCCGTTCCCACTTACTGATGGTACTCCTCGCGCACTGGTATCCTGGACTCCTTATCGCCCTAAAGAGGAAGAAAACCCGCTTAGCGGAGAGGTAATGGAAGTAGAAGGCACCCCTGCTTTTGGCATCTACATGCTGAATCTTGACGACAAAAGCATGGATCTGATCGTTCCGCCAGAAACGGGCTATCAAATGCTAGATGCTATTCCGCTGCAACAACGCCCAACACCAAATATTACCGCCGACAAGATCAATGCTGACTCATTGGCCGTCGACGATGCGCTTCCCACAGGCATACTCAATGTCTTTAGTGTATATGATACCGATGGCCTTGGCAGAATGGGCGATGCAGCACTTGCCCCGCATGAAAGTATCCCCAAAACTGCCCCTACTGGCACTGATACCCGCGATGAGATTGCTGATTTGGCTCGACTCAAAGACCCAGCCATTACGCCACCACAGCAACGCCCAGCACGTTTTGCACGGATCAGCAGAGCCGTACCAACGCCTCGAGGTATCTCACGTGAAACCATTGGCGAAACCATGATGGAAATGCAACAAATCCTGGGTTATACCGAGATTCAACCAGATGGCTCGGTAATGGTTGAAGTGCCAGCCGATACGCCTTTACAAATTACTGCGCTAGACAGCGAAGGAAGGGCTTTTCAAATCCACAGCAGCTGGCTGCAGGTTCGACCAGGAGAAACACGCACTTGCAATGGCTGCCACTCACCCAGACGTGGTGATAGTATTAATGGACCAGGATTGCGCCAGTTGCACGCTAATGTTATCCCATCGATGCAAGCACTGGTATCAGAAACCAATCCTGACGGGGAAACCATGGCAGTGACACGCCAGCGGGTAATTGGAGACATTCAACTTCAAGCTGATATCATTTTTCGCGATGTATGGAGCGACTCCCAGCAAGTTAATAGTGCTACTCCCCCTACCTCGATTATCGACTATTCAGGACTAACCACACCCAGCCCGCAGCGAGGCTACATAAATTATCCCGAACATGTACAACCGATTTGGGAAACTCCGCGCGGTAACGATGGCTCACTAACATGTACTAACTGCCACAATAGCGACATTCAAGACAGTATCGGACCAAATGGTTCTCAAGGCCTTAACCTTTCCAGTACCATTGACGGTACTGGAAGACTCACCTCCTATCAGGAGCTGATGATTGGCGATCCGCTGTTGGATGAAAACGGACTACCTCTCATTTCAGTCAATGACGAAGGCGAGATTAACCTGGAACGCCAGTCTCCCTTAGTCAGCCCAGGAATGGCACGCGCTAGCCATCTTGTCGAAAAATTGTCGGAGCAAGAGCTTAAGGCTGGTGAAGAGCTTATAGCAGTTGATGAACGATTGCTGGATCATTCAACATTACTAAACCCATCAGAAAAACGGATTATCTACGAGTGGATTGATCTTGGTGCTCAATATTACAACGATCCCTACATCGATGGCGCAGCTGATGATGGATTTTTTGCTATTGATGAACTGCGTGGCGCGCCGCCGCAGTTGAGCGAAGAAACCTTTGCAGAAAACGTCCACCCGGTATTAATGTCACGTTGTGCAGGATGTCATCAACCCTTTGGTGGTAATGGAACCGTTGTGCTTCCTGGAGAAGCGACGGTTAACAGCCAGTTTGATGGCCATCGCTATGTATTAACCGGGCAAATTGATGGTGATTTCAATGCAACGCTTTCTATGGTAGATGATGTCGACAACCCCGAGCAATCTTACTTACTATTACGCCCTCGCTCGGTTCTCGAAGATCCGGTTCCCCACCCCCAGCGCAACCTTCACCGCAACCCAGAAACAGGCGAGCCAATAATCGATCCCGACACTGGCCAAGCTGTCATTCCAGAGCCTATACTTGATCCTTCGGACTCGGATTACCTGACCATATTGGATTGGGTTACCTCCTCCCGCACCGAAAACTCAGCGCCTGAACAACAATAACGCCCTTAACAACAATAATAAAATAAAGGTGAACAATGCGAATATCTCAAAAGCACAACCCAATTCTCATCAGCCTGATAACAAGCGCTTGTCTCCTTTTGGCTGGATGTGAAGATGCTGAAGTAGAGGAAGACAGCTCAGGCATTCAGGATTTAAGCTTTGATATGTTCGTCACTGAGGTCAACCCTATTCTCACTAAAAATATAGATGGAAAGCGTTGTTCGTCTAGCGGATGCCACAATAACGAAAGTGGAACTGGCGGCAATTTCAGATTATTTGATACAGAAAACCCGACCGATGTTCAATTAAGAGCTAACTACATCTCAGCCATATCCTTTACAAATGTTTCGGCACCAAGAGACTCCATATTGCTACTCGAGCCAACCGCTGGCTCGTTCCCAAGCACTGGTGGCCATGCAGGCGGCGATATTTTCTTCCCGCCAGACGATGAAAACTATCAAACATTGCTCGAGTGGATATCAACGCCAGCTACCCCAGTCGAGGGAGGCCAATAACTATGCGTCTTAGATTCAGGTGGATATGCCTGTTGATATGTTTATCGGCTCTTTTCCAAGCATTAAGTCAGGCACAAGAGCCAGAAATAGCCAAAGTTCGCGTAGAAAATGCCTTTATCGATCTTTACACTGGCCCTGGCCGCGGCTATCCAAAGTTTCATATCGCCGAAAAAGGAGAATGGCTCACTCTACTTAAAAGTGAAACCCAATGGTATCGGGTAGAAAATGAACGTGGCATTAAAGGCTGGGCCAGCATGGAGGATTTGGAAAACACCAGCAATATCCATGGCCAACCGACGCAAATCAACCAGTTCAGCCAGGAAAGCTTTCTTAAGCGCCGTTTGGAACTGGGTGTGTCCGGTGGGCTGTTTAACGATGACAACATGGTTAGCACCAGCTTTGGCATGCGTTTTACTCCGTATTTTTCCGGCGACCTGCGTTTTAGCGACATTTCCGGCAACTTCTCAAACTCGTCTTTGGTATCGGTTAATCTAAAAGCTCACCCCTTTTATCAACAACGCTGGTCCCCCTATTTTGGCATGGGTATTGGCTATTTTGAAAACGAGCCCAAAACATCGCTCGTCGGCACCAATGATAGCAGCGCCCAAAGCGCAAGCGTTGCACTGGGTATTAACTATTACTTGAATCGTCGCTTTATCTGGCATCTTGAATTGGGTAATCATCTGATCTTCCTCAATGGCAATGAAACCGATAGCCATCAAAGCATTTCAACTGGATTTAGCGTATTTTACGGCGGTGATAATCAATCGGGCTGGCTCGATAATGGCGAAGGAATTCCAAAGGTCGATTCCGACAACCTTGAAGTCAGTCTTTACTATGGTGCCTATTCGGTTGAAGACTTCGGTGCGGCTCCATCCAGCGGGTTTCGCTTATCCTACTTTATCAACGAAGATCTGTTTTTTGATGCCTCTTTTGGTCAAATGACCATCTACGATCAAAGCTTCCGTGACAAGGGCCTGCCCTTGTTTCAGGATGGCGAAGAATCGCTACGTTATTACCATGTTGGTCTTGGTTACAACATACTTCCAGGGGAAATAACCTACAGTAATGGTTTCGCGTTACCCACACGCCTATACGTACTGGCAGGACTTGGCAGTACCGATTTTGCCGAAAGAGAATGGTTTACAACAACGATTGGCGCAGGCCTGCGCATCAGTCCGTGGAACTGGCTCGGCCTTAAGCTGGAAGTCTTTGACCATATCTACGAATCCGATTTACTCAGCGATAGCAAATTTACCCATAACCCTGAAATTACAGTGGGGATCAGTTATGTCTTTTAAATACTTGCCCAAGCCTGTTTCGTCATTGCTCGTCTTCCTCGCGGCCATGTGGATGATATTATCAGCCACTATTGTCACAGCCGCCGCCCCCCTATCACAGGGACAACCAGCCCCAGATTTTACGCTTAAATCCAATACCAACGTCAACATGCGGCTCGGTGAAATGCGCGGCGAGGTCATTATGCTGAATTTTTGGGCAACCTGGTGCGGCCCCTGCCGTCAGGAAATGCCCGAACTAGAAAAGCTCTACAATAAGTTCAAAAGCGCCGGCTTTCGTGTATTAGCAATCAATGTCGATACAGAAACTAAAAACACCAAAAACTTTCTATCCTCTTTGAACATCAGCTATCCCGTGCTGTTTGATAACCAGAAATCAGTCAGTCGACAATATAACATTGAGGCCATGCCCAGCAGTGTAATAATCGACCGAGACGGCAAGATCCGCTATATCCATCAAGGTTATCAACCCTCTTATGTCGCGCTATACGAAGCTCAAATCAGAAGGCTGGTTCAGGAATGATTACGCGTTTAATAAAGCTCACCCTGGTGTTTCTCGCTGTCAGCACGCTTGCTGGCTGTGCTTTACAACCTTGGGTCATGCCCTATGAAAGAGAGCATTTGGCCAATCCAGTAATGAAATACCCAAACATTGAAACCAGCGCCGGATATCTGGTTCATGTCAAAGAAACACGCCAAGGCGCACGCGGCAGTATAACCACCGGCGGAGGTGGCTGTGGTTGCAACTAAATTCATAGCGCTTCGCAGCATATATCACATAATCCTTAGCATCACCCTGCTGGTTGCAGGCATTGAGTCTGCAACGGCTGTTCTGCTGCCAGAAGAAAAAGCCGAGGTAAACTACCATTATTACGATGGCGGGGGTGTTGAAGTCGACGGACCAACGCTAATTGTTCGCAAAAATTTTAAAGACAAAATCAGCGTAGCAGCAGGCTATCACGCCGATGTCATTTCCAGTGCATCAATCGATGTGGTTACTCAGGCAAGTCCCTACTCTGAAGAGCGCCAAGCCGTTAACCTAGAATCACAATACCTGCACCAAGACACACTGTTTCATGGCGGTATGGCGTATAGTGATGAGTCCGATTATCAAGCGACAACAGCATTTTTTGGCCTGTCACAAACCTTTTTTAGCGGAATGTCGACCTTTGACATGACCTACACTAGAGGATGGGATAGCGTCGAACGCTCAGATACTGATTTTTCGAAAGATCTTGATAGGCACAAGTTCACCCTTGGTTTAAATCAGACCTTAAGCCCAAAGTGGGTCGC
>CESG01066588.1_pt1 | contig 12412 bp, 9 predicted proteins | sample 531121 | NCBI WGS metagenome assembly CESG01 (sample SAMEA2621287, study PRJEB7988) | marine metagenome | biome: marine biome (ENVO:00000447); feature: mesopelagic zone (ENVO:00000213); material: "saline water (ENVO:00002010), including plankton (ENVO:xxxxxxxx)" | depth 800 m
TTATCAAGAGACGGCATCAGGTTATAGCGTTCAGCAGCCGGAATAAATGTTCCAGGAAGCGCAATGCCATTATCATCCAGCATTCGAATAAGGATCTCACAATCTTTCTGCCCGGATTTCATATGAATAATCGGTTGGCAGAAGAGCGTATATCGATCATTTTCCAATGCTTGAGTAATTTTCGACACCCACTGCATTTCGCCTGCTCGAGCATAAACCTGGGCATCACTGGCTTCGTATACCTTAATCTGGTTCCGCCCTGCTTCCTTAGCAAGGTTACATGCATTGTCTGCAAGGCTTAACATCTCTATCTTACTGGGAGAATTTCCTGTGACCTCAACAACACCAATCGAAACGCTAAGTGGAAAAGTGTGGTTTTCCCACTGAAACCGACATGACTCCACAACGTCACGCAACTTTTCGGCGACCTGTAAACCCTGCTGCAACTGACAACGCTCTAATATTACCCCAAATTCATCACCACCAAGCCGCCCAAGCGTATCCATCTCGCGTAAACAGTGGTTGAGTGATTGAGAAACCTGGACCAGCAGCTGATCGCCAGCGGCATGACCACAGGTATCATTGATCACTTTAAACTGGTCCAAATCGAGATAAAGCAAGCAGGATACCCAATGAAACTGCTGTGACTTCTCTAGAACAGATGTGAGCCGGGCTTCAAACTCAGTGCGATTAATGAGTGTAGTGAGCGGGTCATGAGCGGCCTGGTAGGATAACGCGCTGACCAAACGGCTTTCAGGAGTTTCATCGCGAAAGATGAACAATATCCAGTGTTTATTCTCAACTTCGATCAGCTTATGGTATATCCTCAATGTAAGCTCAGCTCCATCCTGAAGCAGCGTTAATCGAGCATCTTCGTTCTCGACTACCTTGCAATCAAGCTCTCCATCAGGAAATAGTAACAGCGTATGCTTTTCTTCGGACATGGTCGATAGTCGCGCCATCCAATCGTCAACATGGCCAAGTCCAAACTGAAACTGAGTACCCTCAGGCAGTTCAGCATGCTTTTTTAGGACCCTGTTAACATATCCAACCCTTCCAGCGATATCACTTAAGATGAGACCATCGTCCAATACGTCCATAAGCGCAAATAACGCCGCATTGGAGGTAATCGACTCGATCTCCTTATCGTTATCCAATGCCAGGCTCCTTTGCCATATCAATGTCACCAATGCACATGCCACCAACCAGTAAATTAGAAGTTCCTAAAACACGAACAAAACAGTTAGTTACCTTTTCACAAGCCTAGACGAAGAATGGATAATCGCAATACATCCTAGTTAAAATTACTCAAAATTTATTGCGGTTGAATGGCCGCCAGGTATAACCAACCGCTGAGGCGAACTGCTGCCAAACGCATTGAAAATAGGCGATGAATTGTCGAAATATTTTCCAATCCAGCCTTAAAATGGGCTAGAATGACGGCACTTATGCGTCGCGCAAATGATAAAAAAGTTGCCGCTACCATGCATGCTTCTGCAAATGTCTGCATATAGTCTATATTTTGGAAAAGAATTTATATTAACACAGGAAGATAGAGTCACTATGTCAAACATATCTCTCAGTCGTGAAGACATCGACAAGCTAATAGGCGCCGATCACTGGTCACCAAGATCGATACTGGGTTTCCATGAAATCTCAGACAAAGACAATAAAACCGTCTGGGTGGTAAGAGCCCTGGAAACAGATGCGAAGCAAGTCTTTTTATTCTGGGATGATCAAACCGAGGATGATGCTGTAGAGCTGGAAAAAATTGACGATAGGGGTCTTTTCCAAATAACCCTGGAGCCCAGGGAACAACTTCAACCCTATCAGCTCAAGACCGTTTATGCCGATGGCAATACTCATATTAAACACGATGCATACTACTTTGCCCCACAGCTGACTGACTTGGATCTATTCCTGTTCGGTGAAGGTGAGCATCATAAAATCTATTACAAACTAGGCGCACACATCACGGTACAAGACGGCGTTAAAGGTACACTTTTTGCCGTTTGGGCACCCAGCGCCCGCCGAGTATCAGTCGTTGGCGATTTTAATATGTGGGATGGGCGCAAGCACCCAATGGAAAATCGCGGCCCATCCGGCATTTGGGAACTTTTCATACCAGAGATCGGCGAAGGCACCATATATAAGTACGAAATTCAAACCCAGCACTCTGGAACTATTCTTAAAGCAGACCCCTATGGCTTTCAGATGGAAGTTCGCCCTGCAACAGGTACTATTGTTGCCGACATTAATAACTACGAGTGGAATGATCAGGAGTGGATTGAAAAACGCGCCAGCGTTGATCCCCTTACTCAACCAATCAACATATACGAAGTTCATCCAGGCTCTTGGAAACGGATACCAGAAGAAGGTAACCGCTTTCAAACCTACCAAGAGATGGCAGATGAGCTTATCCCCTATGTGAAAGAGATGGGATATACCCATATCGAGTTCATGGGCCTTGCAGAGCATCCGTTTGACGGTTCCTGGGGTTATCAGGTGGTGGGCTATTATGCAGCGACCTCTCGCTTCGGCTCACCTCAAGGCTTAATGTACTTTATTGACCGCTGTCACCAGGAAGGTATCGGAATTATTATGGACTGGGTGCCAGCCCATTTTCCGAAAGACGCCCATGGTCTAGGCTGGTTCGATGGCAGTCATCTGTATGAACATGCAGACCCACGCCAGGGCGAACACATGGACTGGGGCACCAAGATCTTTAATTATGGACGCAATGAAGTCCGCAACTTCCTGGTTGGTAATGCACTGTTTTGGATGGAGTATTACCACATCGACGGAATCCGTGTTGATGCAGTAGCATCCATGCTATATCTTGATTACAGCCGTAATGAAGGAGAGTGGATCCCGAACCAGTACGGCGGACGTGAAAACCTTGAAGCGATTCACTTCCTGAAAAACCTTAATGAGAAAATTTTCGAGTATCATCCAGGCGTTCTTTCCATCGCCGAAGAGTCTACCGCCTTCCCAGGCGTAAGCTCACCGACCTATGCTGGTGGTTTAGGCTTTAATTTCAAGTGGAATATGGGCTGGATGAATGACACCCTGCGCTACATCGAAAAAGATCCGGCATATCGTAAGTACGATAACAACCTGATTACGTTCTCCTTGGTTTATGCCTTTACCGAGAACTTCATTCTTCCGATTTCACATGACGAAGTAGTACACGGTAAGCGATCGCTGTTGGATAAGATGCCAGGCGACTTGTGGCAAAAGCGCGCTAACTATCGAATTTATCTTACGTTTATGTGTGGCCATCCAGGTAAGAAACTGTTGTACATGGGCAATGAGTTTGGCCAATGGCAGGAATGGAAAGAGTCGCAAAGTCTCGACTGGGACCTTCTTGACTATAAAGATCACAAACAACTCCAGGTGTTCTGCAAAGAAATCAACCACTTGTATAAAGACAATCCCGTACTATTTACAAATGATTTTGATAGCAGTGGCTTTGAATGGATTGACTTCCATGATCACGATAACAGCGTCTACTCCTTCTTACGTAAAGGTAAAGACGAAAGTGATGGCAAGCCGATTTTATTTGTATTTAACTTCACCCCCATACCTCGAGATAACTATATCCTAGGAGTCCCTGAAGCTGGAACCTATAAGAAAGTATTCGATAGTGATGAAGAAAAATACGGTGGTTCAGGTTATAACAAGCAACAAGACATTGTTGCCGAAAATACAGAAAGCCACGGGCGTCCTGCTCGCGTATCCATAGATATCCCACCTTTGGGCGCTATCGCACTGCAACTTAGCTAGTCATTTTGACCAATGCTAAGGCATAAAAAAAGGAGCGATCAGCTCCTTTTTTTATGCCTTACGGAATCATCATCCACCCGAATCCTCATCAGCTCCAAGCAGAGGCTCCTCACATTCGTTAGCAATCTTAAGAGCACTCTTGCCTGATAGATTGGTATGGAACTTATCGCCACCAGCTTCGAGCAATCGTTTGTATAGGTTGGCATTACAGTCATCGGCAGCCTTCATCAAAGCGGTATGTTGATAGCTGGTCGCTATATTAGGATCAGCACCATTATTTAATAACAGTTCTACTGTATCTTCCCGATTGTTGCTCACCGCATAATAAAGCGCAGTCATTTTACTGAATTTACTCTGCTGATTAATGTCTACGCCCTGTTCCACCAACCAGGTAACCACCGCATTAATTCCTTTTTCGGCCGCAATCATCAGCGCCGTTTGGCCAAGAGTATTAGCCTGGTCAAACTTAAAATAACCTTTGGTCTTAAAGTACTCGAGAATACCGGTGTCTCCCAAACCTATCGCCTCTTCAATAACCTCAAAGTCTTTCACTGAATCGGGGTTAAGCGTTGCTCCAAACTGCTCCATTCTAATTATCTGATTGACATCAGATAGTGGCAGTACTTTCTTAAATCCCATGACATGTAGTCCACACCTATTTAGCTCAACTATGCCAGTAGGTTCATTTTTATTTTCTATATCAAAACGATGTGTTCCAAGAAGCTCACCTTTCTGATCCAATACATTGATTTGCCACATACCACGAGAAAAATCCTCAGCCCCTAACGTAGAGGTAAACCGCTGGCGGCTGCTATCCAAAAGAAACTTTTCACTCTTTACTACCTTTAAATCGTGTTGCCATTGATGGGTAATTGTTGCCCCTTTTTTACCGAAAACTTCGGTGAAGAAAAATAGCTGCTCAAGATCATTCTGAATGTTTTCGCCTAAACAGTGATCCGCACCTGTCCACGAAATATCATCGGTAAACAAGCTACTAATAACGAAACTATCACCAGCGTTGGGACGCTTTTTGACCTTGGCCACTGGTGTATGGATATGATGAGATACACCACCGCCTTGACTAAAAGTCATCGCTTTATCCGCTAAAATACAACCATCAGCTGTTGATACTTTCACTCGCCAATCGCCGGGCGATAGATTTACGCCACTCAGATAAGACCAAGTCCGCCAACGTTGGCTACCTATGTTAAGGCTAACCTCATGACTAAGAGCGCCGTTGAAATACCACTGATGACGAATTTTACTGCCCTTCCCTCTCACTATATCTGTGTAAAAATACAGTCGCTGAGGAGCGCGATAGATAGTGACTAACTCGTCAGCAGGCTCACGATTAACAACATCACTAGTAAACAGCCCCCGACGAACCTCTATAGTTTTATCGCCGCAATCTGTGACATCACCTGATACGGGGTTAGACCAGGCAGGTAAGTTGACAATGCATAAGCACAAAGCGATGGCCAAAAATTGTTTCATTACTACTCCTCAAACTTGGCTGTTATTTAGCGAGGCAATAGCTCGACTAACAGACAGCGTAACGCGATTCATACCCTTCTTTAGCACCGCGCGAATATCATCCATGGTGATTTCTCCTATATGCTTACCGGCAGCCTTATTAACAACAAGGGCTATAGTGCCATAATTCATACCTAACTCTCTGGCCAGGCTGGCTTCAGGCATCCCAGTCATACCAACGATAGTCGCCCCATCTCGCTCCATACGTTCAATCTCTGCAGCGGTTTCAAGACGCGGCCCCTGAGTTGCTCCATAAACCCCTTGCGCAATCACATGATATCCTTCTGCTTTCACTCCATTGATCAGGCATTGTCGAATAGTCTCCGAATAAGGTTCCGAAAAGTCGATGTGCACAACGTCTGAGAGATCATCTTCAAAAAAAGTGTGAGCTCTGCTATAGGTATAGTCAATGATCTGATGCGGTACTACAATATCTCCAGCTTCTAGATTAGAACTAATCCCCCCCACCGCAGCAATAGCAACGACATCTTTGACACCCAAGTGGTGTAATGCCCAAATATTGGCGCGATAGTTGATTTTATGTGGGGGGACACGGTGTGGTTTACCATGCCGAGCGAGAAAAATCACCTCCAACTCACCTAAACAACCCCGCGTTAAATAACCAGAGGGTTTACCATACGGCGTTTGTAAATCGACGGTTTCTAAAGAAGTCAATCCAGGCCAACTCTCAACCCCTGTACCACCAATAATAGCAATCATGATTGCGCCACTGCGTATATGCCGTCCAAGTTTCGCCAATAGCCTTTGTAATCCATTCCGAAACCAAATACATAACGATTGGGGACGTTCAATGCAGTATAGTCGGCCTTAATAGCCAGCTCCCTTTGCCGGTCTTTCTCAGCCAAAACAAAGGTTTTGACCTGTTTTGCCCCTGCAGCATAACAGTAATCAACGACCTCTTTTAGAGTAATCCCCTCATCGAGAATGTCATCAATTAAAACAATCGTTCTGCCTATCAAAGACAAGCGTGGCTCCTTGATCCATTGCAACTCACAGCCGGATATTTCTCCGTCGTATCGGGTTGCATGCAAATAGTCCAACTCCAGCGGGAAATCTAGATAAGTCACTAAATGCCCCAAAGTGACCAGCGCACCATTCATAATCCCAATAAGTAAGGGATTTGAATCGCTCACATCTAGCGCCATCCGTTCGGCTGCAGCTTTCAATGCCTCCTCGACTTGTTGCCTCGTAAAGAGTATGTCAGCACTATCACGCGCAGCCATCAATATATTAAGACTTGCTTCTGGCAATGCTCTCCTCCATCCCTTCAGGGGTAATATCTAGTGGCTCAGCAAAATAGTGCGACATGGATGGCAGCGCCAACTCCGCCCCATAGTTTTCAATAATGCCATTCACCTTCAACATCACGTCTTGTTTAATAGCATGGTAGGTCTGCCAGTCGGTAGTTTTAGTGAAGGTATAAATAAAAAACTCGATTGCGGATGGCGAATATTTATCGAGATTAACCATTATCATTTTCGACTGATCGATCTCCTGGTGTTGTTTAAGCATCGTTTCGACATCGCTAACAATATGACTGATATGATCAGCATCGGTGTAGCGTATACCAAAATACTGGTATATACGACGGTTGGTCATACGTGAAGGGTTTTGAACAGCAATCGTTGTAAATATCGCATTGGGAATATAAAGCGGCCGCTTATCGAATGTTCGGATAACCGTAAGGCGCCAGCCAATTTTCTCTACCGTGCCTTCGATATCACGATCGGGCGAGCGAATCCAATCCCCCACGTTAAATGGTCGGTCTAAATAGATCATCAACCCACCAAACACATTTGACAGTAAATCTTTGGCGGCAAAACCAACGACTAACCCTCCCAGACCACCAAAGGCTAATACACCCGAAATACTATACCCCAGCGTTTGCAACACGGTGAGTACCGCTGTAATGGTGACAGCAAGGCGCATGAGCTTGCTAATTGCTTCTACTGTCGTTTGGTCTAGGTTGTCACGCTTAGGAAGGGTGTATTCAATATAATAGAACTCAAAACCTTTTATAAAGCGAGTCAGAAACCAGGCTACGGCGAAAATGGTTCCAACATAGCGTAACGGCTCAGCGACGTCGAACAATGGCATTTCCGTTTCAGCTTTCAAAATTTCCAAGCTAAGCGATATCCCAATCGTCCAAAACACTAACGCTACCGGTTTGACTAGAGCGGTCAATAATACGTCGTCAAAATAGTTCTTGGTGCGTTCAGCTTTAATATGCAACTGATAGGCAATAAAACGCCAAACCAGATGCAACACGGCACACACAACTAGAATAATAAGCACTTCAGTCGCATTACGCCATTCCGAGTCTTTGAGCCACTGCCCGAGTGTAAATACAGTATCTTCCAAAACTTATCCTTCTATCCAGCGACGCGTCTTAATGCTGCGTTGCGTTCGATAAAGCTCATCCAAATCCAGTTGCTGGCTGCCAGCAAGCGCCAATATGCGAGACAACTGCTGACTTGATGGGCTGATAGTATCTGTCGCCAGCAAGGCTTCGATTTTATCGGGTGCATTACAGACAAGTAAAACATCACAACCAGCCTGCTCAGCGAGCTGTGCTGTTTGATTTATATCTCCGAACTCCTGCGCGCCTTGCATGCTTAAGTCATCACTAAAAATGACGCCTTGGAAACCCAGTTGCTTTCTCAGTATTTCTTGTAGCCAAAGAGATGAGAATCCAGCAGGCATCGCCTTGTCGACCTTTGGATATAATACATGTGCTGGCATAACTGCCTGGTAATTGCTCACCAAATGGGAAAAAGGCTTTAAGCAACTTGCACTGATCTGCTCCAGGCTGCGCTCGTCGACTGGAAGCTCCAGGTGAGAGTCAGCCTCAACATAGCCATGACCAGGAAAGTGTTTAGCCGTCGCAGCCATCCCTGCTTCATGCATGCCAGCCAAAAAACAACCTACGGCTGCTTCGGACTGCTCCGGTGTTCGCCCAAAAGCACGATCACCAATAACCTTGCTACCACCATATTCAACATCAAGTACAGGCGCAAAGCTGATATCGAATCCTAGAGCCAACATCTCCGAAGCCAGCAACCAACCTACGTCCTGAAGTGCCCCGTCGGTGGCACCGTCGCGCTCAGCCAGTTCCAGCATGGGGGGATAACGCGTTATCCCCTCTCGACAGCGTTGGACGCGCCCACCTTCTTGATCAACAGCAACAATCACCTGTCGACCAGCTATCTGACGAACTCGCTGATTAAGCTCGCTAATTTGTTGCGGGCTTTCATAGTTGCGCGAGAACATGATAACACCACAGACCCGAGTATCTTGAAGCCACTTCTCTTCTCGCGACGTAATTTCTGTACCTTCAAGATCGATCATTAAATAAGACATTGCATTTCCTTGCGCCAGCAGTAGCTAATTAGCCGATGACTTGACATCTTCATCGGGGTAACGGATCCAGATATCGTGAATATCATCCATATTTGCTAATAAAATATCGACCAGTTGAGGATCAAACTGCTTGCCCCGCTGCTCTTTGAAATAGTCAACCACTTCAGTTACAGGCCAAGCCAGCTTGTAGGTACGGTGACTCATCAGGGTATCAAACACATCAGCTACAGCAACAATACGCCCCAAAATGTCGATTTCCTCACCCGCTAAACCACTTGGGTAGCCGCTTCCATCCCAACACTCATGATGCTGCAACGCAATGGTCGCACCAAACTGTAATACTGCCTTATTGGAACGTTTCAATAATTGATGACCCAAGCAGGTATGGCTCTTGATTATATTGAACTCTTCATCAGTAAGCTTGCCTGGCTTATTCAAAATTTCATCAGGAATACCGATGTTGCCAAGATCATGCAAAGGCGCTGCACAGCGCAATATTTCAGCAAGCTCTTCAGACATACCGAGCTTAATAGCCAACATATGCGATACTTCAGCGACACGCTCAACATGATGACGCGGCGCATCTGAGTGTGTTTCCACCGCCTCGCCAAGAATGTATACCATTTCGTGCTGGGTTTGCTCCATTTCTTTTTTGAGAAACAGGCTTTCAAAAGCAATGGCTAAATTAGAGCAAAAAAGATCAATCAAGCGGCGATCAAGCTCATCAAGGTGTGCATAATTCTCTATGAAAAGTATATGCTCTACGCCTTTTTCGGTAACAAAATATGCCACTAAAGCATCGTGTTCATATATATTCTGTTTTAGCTCCAATGCCTTTAACATGGAGTCTCGTACCTTTTCAGGCAGCTCACCTCGCAGTTCTTTTTCTACAAAATCGAAGTAACAACCGGTTCCAGCCAGGACATGGTATACACCCGGATCATCCGTTCCGGCGAAAGTTTCACCAAATTTGCAGTAAATCGCATCTTGGCTGACATTAAGTAAACCTGTTAGTTGGCGCAAGGCAGCAGAGGCAAATTGATACATCGACTTCGCCTCAAATAAACGAGCCGAAGCATCAATAACGTGCTCAAGACCATTCCTTGCCGCCTCAAGCGCGACCATGTCACTGTATGAGCGAATAGTTGTGTGAACCAGTGTTTTGAGTTTGGTGGAGGCTAGCTCGGTTTTTTCTTTATAGTCATTGATATCGTATTCGCGGATAATCCGTTCTTCTGGTGCCTGACCAGGCTGGCCGGTGCGTAATACGACTCGCACAAAGTGGTCATCCAGCTCATTTCTAACAAAGTGAACCACATCCAAACCGGCATCGTCGGTTTCCATGACAACGTCCAGTAAAACCAGCGCAATATCGCGATGCCTGTCACTTAATATGGCTTTAGCTTCTTTGCCAGAGTATGCGTGCAAGAACTCGATCGGCCGCCCCAAAACCTCATAGCCGGATAACACCAAAGTCGTTACGTTATGAACTTCTTCTTCATCATCGACAATCAAGATCTGCCACGGGCGGGTAACATGCGCCGGTGATGCATCTTCTTCTTCCCCGGCGAAGCTTAGTTCGTCGTCATCTTCAAATAATAAGTCGTCAGACATGCACTGTTTCTCAAAAATTAGCTCCAATGGTTTGTATTATATGTGCTAACTATTGAAAAACAACGAGCAATCCTTGCTCAGCAATATTACCGGGTAGATTTAGTGCGTATCGATGTATCGCAGTCTGGCTTGAAAATTATCTAGATCAAGCCGCGAAGGCGCATCAACGGCATAGGCATGATGAAACCCCAGTTGCACTGTCACCTTGCCATCGGACAAATAAACTCGGTAGCCATCATGATCGGTCGATGCGTGCATCCCCTCATAATACATACCTCCTTCTTCACGTGTACCGCATTTTTCAATTTTCTGATAGACGCTAAGTAATCGTTTTGTATCTAAAATATTTTTCATACCGTACCTCAAGCTAAACTAAATATCTTCACTCTATTTATACGGAATAAGCTCGCAAGCGACTTGCGATAAATCAATAAAGCATAGTGATCATTCATCCTGCTATCGCATTGTCACTAAAGCTTCACAATGGTTTCGTATACTTTTTACTCCTCTCTCGATTTTGAGTGGGCCTTCATGGCCCGCTCTTAGTCGCTTTTATGTCACTATTGGTGCCACAGATTTGCCTGTAATACCAACAAAACTCAGACTCTCAACGCAGCCTTTTATATACCAAGCTCAATGGAGCTAGATCTTAAAAAATTGCATCTTTTTGTTTGGAAATATGGTTAAATAGCGCCCATAAATTTGGTCGTGATAATCACCCCTAACTCTCAGGGTTGACTTTTTATGCTTTTTATAGCATATTAACGCGCCCTAAATTTGGCTCGGTCATTTCGGGCAGAAGCGACGCTATCTGCCGTTAGAAAATCGAAACGCAAGAATTCAAGCTCACACAATACAGTTAGGAGTTAGAGCATTGGCTAACATCAAATCAGCAAAGAAGCGCGCTCGTCAGGCTGAAGCTTCTCGTAAACACAACGCAAGTCTGCGTTCTATGGTTCGTACCTATATTAAAAACGTTATCAACGCGGTAGAAGCAGGTAACAAAGAAGAAGCCACGAAAGCTTACGCAGCAATGGTACCGGTTCTAGACCGTGTTGCTGACAAAGGCATCTTCCACAAAAACAAGGCGTCTCGTCATAAGAGCCGTTTGAACGCGCGCGTTAAAGCAATGGCGTAGTTCAGTAAAGAATACGACATAAAAAAACCGGCTTTTGCCGGTTTTTTTATGTCGTATTCTTTATGTTCGCAAACGCATCAATTAGTAATAACCATATCGTCTCGGTGAATGACTTCGGCTCCATAACTAAAACCAAGAATAGCTCCAATATCCGCGCTATTTTTTCCGCAAACAGCTGCAGCTTCTTTGGCGCTATAATTACTCAAGCCTCGCGCCACTTCCTTACCCGTTAAATCAACACACGCTACCAAGTCACCGCGACCAAAGTCACCAGCGACATGTCGAATACCAACCGCTAGCAAGCTGCGTCCATCTTTGACAATAGCCTTTACGGCCCCCTTATCCAATACAATAGTCCCGCGTATCTGCAGATGCCCAGCCAACCAGCGTTTTCTGGCTGCCAAGGGTTCTTGGCTTGGATAGAGATAAGTTCCTACAACTTTGCCTGAATATAGGTCGGCAAGCACCTGCTCACGTCGACCAGAAGCAATGACTGTAGCCGCTGCTGAGCGGGAAGCAAAAGTAGCTGCGCGTATTTTTGCTCCCATCCCTCCAGTGCCAAAAACTCCCGCTCCACTGGTCATAGCCATTAAACCTGGATCATCAGCACTGGCCTCAGAGATCAACTCTGCATCGGGATAGTCTCGAGGGTTTTTATTGTATAGCCCTTCTTGGTCAGTCAGAATAATTAAATGATCCGCCATAAGCAGATTAGCAACCAGAGCACCAAGCACATCATTGTCACCAAAACAGATTTCTTCCGTTACAACGGTATCGTTTTCATTCACTACTGGAACCACGCCCATTTGCAGCAATTCAAGTAGCGTTTGCCTGGCATTAAGGTAGCGTTTACGATCAGAAAGATCATCGTGTGTCAGCAGAATCTGAGCCGTATGTAATTGGTGCTCTTGAAAACAGTCTTCATAACATTGTATTAACTGTGTTTGACCAGCGGCTGCG
>CESG01135199.1_pt1 | contig 12382 bp, 12 predicted proteins | sample 531121 | NCBI WGS metagenome assembly CESG01 (sample SAMEA2621287, study PRJEB7988) | marine metagenome | biome: marine biome (ENVO:00000447); feature: mesopelagic zone (ENVO:00000213); material: "saline water (ENVO:00002010), including plankton (ENVO:xxxxxxxx)" | depth 800 m
GAACGCTTTGCCCACTAAATTTTGTTCAGGTACAAAACCCCACACTCTAGAGTCGGCACTGTGATCTCTATTATCTCCCATAACAAAATAGTGCCCTGGTGGCACCTCAATTACACGGTCTATATCCAATGGACTGCGCCCTGGGGCGTTCATCATAAGATGAGTGTCCCCCCCCAAACTTTCATTAAAAACCGAATGTGGAAACTTTTTATATTCAAAAACATCTTCGGTTAACTCTTGTTCTACAGCGTAAGATTCTGGACAAGATTGAACTACCTCTTGGCAAAAAGGAGTGATACTGATACTGCCGCTTGCTCTGATCGTGAGCTTATCCCCAGGCAAACCAACCACTCGCTTAATATAGTCTATACGCTCGTCGTTTGGATATTTAAAAACGACTACGTCCCCTCTTTCTGGATCATTTACATCAATAATTTTTTTATTTATAACCGGTAATTTTATACCGTAAGCGAACTTATTAACCAATATAAAATCACCAATAAGTAGCGTTGGCAACATAGAACCTGACGGGATTCTAAATGGTTCAATCAGGAAAGAACGTAAGGCTAGTACAACAACAAACACCGGGAAAAATGCACGTGCATTATCATACCAGAAGTTCGGTTTTAATATTTTTTCAATTTGATCATCGGAGGCATTATCACCCAGCTCCGTTTTTAGCTTTTCTGCTAAAGCGACACGTTCTGGCTCATATTTCCACTTATCGATAGCATACAGAATGCCTGTAAGAATGGAGCCTACTAACAATATTAACGCAAAATCAATATACATCTATCACTTCCCTACCTGTAATACTGCTAGAAACGCCTCTTGTGGAACATCTACTTTACCCACTTTTTTCATACGCTTCTTACCCGCTTTTTGCTTTTCTAACAGTTTACGCTTTCGGCTTACATCACCACCATAACATTTCGCTGTTACATTTTTTCTTAGCGCCTTTACAGTAGTTCTGGCAATTATGTGATTTCCTATGGCTGCCTGAATGGCAACCTCAAACATTTGACGTGGAATAAGCTCTTTCATCTTTTCTGCCAGCTGGCGCCCTCTATATTGCGCCTGATCTCGATGGACAATAAGTGCTAGCGCATCGACCTGCTCTCCATTGATTAGGATATCAAGCTTAACCATATCCGCACCTTGAAAGCGCTTAAACGAATAATCGAGTGATGCATAACCACGAGTCGCGGATTTTAAACGATCAAAAAAGTCTAGAACCACTTCATTCATTGGTAGATCATATGAAACCTGGACTTGTGACCCTGCGTAAGACATTTTCGTTTGTACTCCACGCTTTTCAATACTCAAGGTAATGACGTCACCTAAATAGTCTTTTGGTACCAATATATTGGCTTCAACAATTGGCTCTCGTATTTCTTCTATTTCTTGAGTCGGAGGTAGGTCTGCTGGGTTGTCAATATGAACAGTTGTACCGTCAGTCTTTAATATTTCAAAGACTACCGTTGGCGCCGTTGTAACCAGATCCAGGTCATATTCACGCTCTAAACGCTCTTGGATAATTTCCATATGGAGCATTCCCAAAAAACCACAGCGAAATCCAAAGCCTAAAGCCGTTGAGTTTTCGGGTTCATAGAACAATGAAGCATCATTTAAACATAGCTTGGCCAAGGCATCACGGAATGACTCATAGTCATCTGAGCTAACAGGGAAAAGACCTGCATACACTTGAGGCTTTACCTTTTTAAACCCCGGCAACGGCTTCTCAGCAGGGTTTGAGGTGTTGGTTAGTGTATCTCCAACGGGGGCACCTTGAATTTCCTTTATCCCCGCAATGACATAGCCAACTTCACCGGCGGCTAGCTGATTGGCTGGAGTACGTTTGGGCGTAAAAATTCCAACATCATCAACCTCGTAGCTGCGGCCTGTCGACATTACGGTGACCTTATCTTTCTTCCTTAGCACACCGTTTTTAATCCGTACTAATGACACCACGCCCAAATACTTATCAAACCACGAGTCAATAATAAGTGCTTCTAATGGGGCATCATGCGATCCCTCTGGCGGTGGAATCTTTTTGACGATCTCCTCTAAGACATCCTCTACCCCAAGGCCGGTTTTAGCACTACAGGTAACTGCATCGACTGCTTCGATGCCAACAATGTCTTCTATTTCTTGACGAACTCGATCTGGCTCTGCTTGTGGAAGATCGATCTTGTTAAGTACCGGTACGACTTCCAGCTCCTGGTCAATCGCTGTATAACAATTTGCAACAGTTTGAGCCTCAACTCCCTGACCCGCATCTACAACCAGCAAAGCTCCTTCGCAGGCTGAAAGAGAACGTGATACTTCATATGAAAAGTCAACATGACCAGGAGTATCAATGAAATTCAGCTGATAAACTTTTCCGTCCTTAGCATGATAATCAAGGGTAACGCTTTGGGCTTTGATGGTGATCCCGCGCTCCCTCTCGATATCCATAGAATCAAGAACCTGTTCTTCCATTTCACGCTGAGTGAGGCCCCCACAGGTTTGTATAAAGCGATCGGACAATGTGGATTTGCCGTGATCTATGTGTGCGATAATGGAAAAATTTCGGATGTGCTGCATATAGATTAGATAAACTCAAGATTATATTTGGTGAGGGATTCTATCGAATATTGTCGTGACAAACAAAATCTTTGTGTAAATCCCTGCTAATTAGCGCGTCTTACTCGCGAATAATCTTTTTAACTAACACCTGTGAGCGGCTTTTTCGTGACATTAAGTCTAACGCCCTTCCCAATAACATTCCGGCAAACAAACCTGCAAATGACCCTAATAGGACGATAGGCTCGGAAATAGTTAGAGCGTCCACTACTACCGCCCCTAGTAGAAGGCCGAGTAGCGGACAACAATAGGCGGCAAACAAAGAAAAGTAGAAGGTCTTGCTGCTAACCTCAATCAATAGTTTGTCCCCTTCTTTAGGCATGCTTCCAGTCGTTGACTCAGAGGCTTTAGCCTCAACTGAGGATAGCGGTAATGGAAGTAATCGAGGCTCACGATTAAAAAATGCATCAAGCAAGCCCTGCCCACAGCCCTTTTTGGCGTCACAACTACCACAGGAAGAATTCACTTCGCCTTTTAGCCATACAAAACGATCATCTATTGAAACGATGGTTGCCAGCTCATTCACTTTCAGGACCTCTAAGATAAATAGACCCTATTATCTTATCAGCTGAGTGAGAATTGAGGTCACCCATCACCGTTACAAGTAAATCATCTTTAATATACTTTTCTACTACCACATTGCCTTGGTGCTTTAATATTCGTGAGGAAAAACCAGTCTTAACGCCTTCAGCTAGATATATGGAAAAGCGAGCCAGACCATCAGAATACAGCAGATGGCCACTTAGCGAGGAGCTACCCTCCTGAGAGGATACATTGACAAACCCATCCGGAATCCAACGAGGTGCCCAACGAAGCTCGGTGCTAGTACCTGGATTGTGCTGAGTCGGTTCGCCTGAAACATCACCTTGCCGATAATCACTTAACGGAACGGTCAACTTGCTTCCAGGCACTGCATCTAATTCAATCGAAACGACCATTAACTGTTTCATAATGGCTCCATGCTCATCTAAAACATCATGCCTTAGCGGTAGTTTCGACGCTTCGTCAATCCAAAGCCGGTGGTTGGAACGATCAGAATCACGTGGAGTAATATTGATGGTTAGTGCTTCTCTTCCAGCGACGTAGTCTTTCTCCCCCAAAGTGAATTGGTAGTGACTCACCAGTTGGTCGTAATTATCTATAATGGGGGCTTCCATTAGGTTGCTAATGAGGTTGTGATCAGCCATTGGCGATGTGCCTTCGGGGTATACACACATTAGCGAATCACCACGACGAAAAACCTCACGCGGAATTCCATTTAAGTAGGAGATATATTCGCGCTCCTGACCATCAATCATCGCATGCGCGTTTATAAGCGTATCTACTGACTCGCCAACGCGATGCAACAAGTGTAACCGATAATTTTTGGTAGACAAGCTATTGGCAGCCTGTCGAATCAGTTGGTCAACACTGGTCTGTTCTGGGGGCGTTTCTTTCGCGCTTACACACGTAACCGTGGTGAGGCCTAAGGCAATGAGGCAATAAATTAGAGTTCGCATTTATTTCCGGTATAAATTCTTAGATATAATGAGGCACGCGCAACTACTTAGTTTGGTACTTGTAATTAACAACCCGCACATACGGTTTTTTATCCAACTGTCTTTTGACCGACTGCGTAGTATGTTTCTCCAGGTAAGTCGCTAAGCGTTTACGCTCTTCATCAGACATAGCATCCGTAGTATGTGCCACAGTTGCCTGAGTTAAAGTAGCTGGTTGTTGAGACACCGGCGAGTCAATTGTGTTGGCTAATGGCGTTGCTCCAGTAGATGTCGTATCGACAGGTCCGTTATACATATCCACACCGAGAACAATAGCAAAGGCCACAGAAGCAGCAATCGCCATCCCGCCCATTCGTTTAAATGTAGAATTCCACAATGGCCCATGAGCGGATTTTGGGCTTAATTCATAGGATTCTTCCGCCTCTAAGGCTTTTTGAATACTACTACTTAAATCGAGGTTAACCTTATTTGGTAACTCGCCTTTAAGCGTATCCCTAATCAGATGGTAATTTTCCCAACTGTCTTTTAATTCATCGTCCTGACATAGCCGGGCCAGGGTAATATCGTCTACATTACCATCCATCAATGTGGAGAGATTTTCGTTCAGCTTGCTCATTTCATTCACCTATACCTGCACTTGCTGATAACTCTTTCAACTTTTTGTCTATCGCCTCTCGAGCCCGAAAAATTCGCGATCTAACCGTGCCAACAGGGCACTCCATAACCGCTGCAATATCTTCATAACTTAATCCGTCTAGCTCTCTGAGTGTAATCGCCGTTTTAAGTTCCTCAGGGAGGTTGTCGATAGCAGAAAATATTGTTTTTTTGACTTCATCGCGGCTTAATTCTCTTTCCGGAGTGGACACATCACGTAACGGTGAGTCGCCACCGTATTGCTCAGCATCCGCCATATCAACATCTCTATCAGGCGGGCGACGACCTTGCGCAACCAAGAAGTTTTTTGACGTATTTATAGCGATCCGATAAAGCCACGTGTAAAAAGCACTATCTCCACGAAACTTAGGTATTGCACGATATGCCTTGATAAAGGCCTCTTGAGCAACATCGTAAACTTCGTCGGAATCTTTGATATATCGCCCGATGACATTGACGATACGATTCTGATATTTTCTAACTAATACATCAAAAGCGCGCTTATCGCCGCGTTGTACTTTCTCGACCAACTGCTGATCTATGGCCTGCTCATCCATCAGCTAACCTGCTACTAATAATTATCGCCACTGCTCCCCTTCCAAGTGCTACTTTTGAGTTGGTAGATAGACCATTATTAACGGTAATAGTTCTCAAAATAAATGATGAGAAATTCCCAAGCATTATTAACGTCTTGTTACTGAATTATAATGGTTTCGGGCTAACCATCAATCGAGAGCGCAAAAACCAGGTAAAAAAATCAAAAAAATGTCATACTAACGCCATTATCAAGTCACCACATTGAGACAGGTATATGAACCAATCGTTCCAATACGATGTATTAATCATTGGTAGCGGAGCTGCCGGTCTTACGTTAGCGATGAGTTTAGCGAAAGATGCCAAGGTTGCCATATTAAGTAAAGGTGAAATCACTGAGGGCTCAACTTACTACGCACAGGGTGGAATAGCGGCTGTATTAGACGACAATGATACGGTTGAATCTCATGTTGAAGATACCATGATCGCGGGGGCTTACTTGTGTCGACGAGATGCAGTCGAATTTACTGCTCGCAATGGCCGATCAGCTATTCAGTGGCTGATCGATACTGGCGTACAATTTACCAAATTGACTGAGAAGCTAGATGAAAAGAAATACCACCTTACACGCGAAGGTGGGCACTCCCATAGAAGGATCATTCACGCAGCAGACGCAACCGGAAGAGAAGTAGAAACGACCTTGGTCGATGCTCTGCGTAACCATGAAAATATCACGACTTTCGAACAGCATATCGCTGTCGATCTAATCACCGGAACCAAATTCGGACTGGGTACCAACCGCTGTATCGGTGCTTACGTGCTAAACAGGAACAGTGGCGAAGTTGAAGCTATTGCAGCTAAAAATGTTGTATTAGCGACTGGCGGAGCAAGCAAAGTTTACCTCTATACCAGCAATCCAGATATAGCTAGTGGTGACGGCATTGCTATGGCATGGCGCGCTGGTTGCCGAATTGCCAATATGGAGTTCAATCAGTTTCACCCCACATGTTTATATCATCCCGATGCGCGCAACTTTCTTATCACGGAAGCATTACGCGGCGAAGGTGCACACTTGAAACTGCCAAATGGCGAGCGCTTCATGAATCGCTTCGATCAGCGCTTAGAGCTCGCACCGCGCGATGTTGTTGCCCGAGCAATAGACCATGAAATGAAGCGTCTTGGTTGTGACTGTCTATATCTTGATATTAGTCATAAACCCAGAAAATTTATTACTGAGCATTTTCCAACAATTTACGAGAAGTTACAGGCATTCAATATCGATATCACCAAAGATCCGATTCCTGTTGTGCCAGCCGCCCATTATACATGTGGCGGTGTCATGACAGATCTACACGGACAAACCGATATTCCGGGACTCTATGCAGTAGGAGAAGTAGCTTGCACAGGCCTTCACGGAGCCAACCGTATGGCAAGTAACTCCCTTCTGGAATGCCTTGTTTTTGCTCAGTCTGCTGCCAATCATATTCAAAATAATCTTGTCTCTACTGAGGCACCAACGCAACTTCCTGCCTGGGATGAGAGCCAAGTTACCGACTCAGATGAAGAAGTTGTAGTTTCACATAACTGGGATGAGTTAAGACGTTTTATGTGGGATTATGTCGGTATCGTTCGAACAACAAAGCGCCTTGAAAGAGCAAAGCGACGAGTCGACTTACTGAAAAATGAGATTCATGAATATTACGGCAACTTCAAAGTTACCAACGACCTGCTAGAGCTTCGAAACCTTGTCCAGGTTGGCGAGCTTATCATTAATTGCGCTCTAAAGCGCCGTGAAAGCCGAGGCTTACATTACACTCTCGACTACCCAGAGACTCTCGATGAGCCGAAAGACTCCGTTTTAACTCCAAGTAATTCTCCTCTAGCCAATAAGGATTCAATTAAGTAATAGGCATTGAGTTAATCATTCGACTTTGTATTAATCATTCAAGTTTGTATAAAGCTCACCTAGCAATAAACGAAATGGCCTCGCTCCAACACTAGCCTCAGTTAAAATAAGGTGATGAGGCTCACCCTTAACGTGCAGGTTTAATAGTAAAAACTGTTGGCAGTGGAAAAAACTATTGATTTTGGCTTCAATTCCCTGCGGCTGCCCAACCATATCAACCAAACAGACATTTTCGCTATAGCGAAGCCTGAAGATCCGCTTGTAGTTGCACCAGCCAAAAGGATAGTAAAGTCTATATCCTGCCGCCAAAACAAACAGAATAACCATAATCTTGGCTGCGAGATAAACTTCTAGCAGTGAGACAAATACGATAGCTAAGCTTATACAAATACTAACTATTCCCAATGCCTGTCTTGGTGGGAGAATAGAAAGGTTAATCGTTGTCAATATGCTTTTTTACAATTAATTCAATAATACTTTCATGATGAGATGGTGGCTTTTGATGCCCCATCAACCATGCATAGATATCGGGATCAGGCTCTGGCAGCAACGAAACAAATTCCCTCTGTTTTTGTTTGGTCAGGTCACCATAGTGTTTTTCAACAAAAGGCAATAATATGACATCCAGCTCTAACATTCCTCGCCGACATGCCCAGCGTATCCGCGGCAGATCATCAATTGACGTTTGAGTATTCGTGTTTTGCACCATTATACTGAGACCTATTAACTAAAAACCGATTAAGAAATGCGAGACTTTACATGAAAAAAACGCTTACTAGTAGCGATTCTATCAATCAGCAGAGTGAAGTAGGAACATGCCCTGCTCCGCTCGGTACGATTAGACTCCAAGGCGAAGGACATAAAAAGTTACTACAGGGACAACTTACCTGTGATATCAACGAACTTTCAGACTCATTAAGCATGTACGGAGCATGGTGTAACCCTAAAGGGCGCATTATAGCTAGTGTACTGGTTGTGCAGGACGGTAACGACATATTATTGATTACTCCAATCGATATGCTGGATATTACCAAATCATTGCTTGAAAAATATGCCCCTTTTTATCAAATAACGGTGGCGGATATCAGTAGCCAAACGGCAATATCACTGAGCGCGAAAGCAAAAGCTGAGAATGATACGCAACATATGCACACCATCCACACTAATAGTAAATTAACAATATCATGGGGGGTTAGTGGCCGCTTTGAGCTAATAATTGCCAAGGAAACACCTCCCGCAAAAATTGATGATAATGATTGGTGGGCTAGTCAAATATCAGAAGGCGTCGCCTGGATCAGACCAGAAACGACAGAACAATACTTACCTCTCCACATTAATTTACACCGTTTTGGTGGAGTGAGTTTCAAAAAAGGCTGCTATACAGGACAAGAAGTGATAGCAAGAATGCACTATAAAAGCCAACTAAAAAAGCGCATGTACCGACTTTCAGCTCCACTAAGCGTCTTGCCTGCCAATGGTAACGAGCTTATAGACTCGCGCACAGATAAAATGATAGGAACAATTGTCTGCTCGGCAAAAGTGGGCCAAGACACTGTCGAAATGTTAGCTGAAGTCATGGATGAAAGCATTGATCATATTCAACTAAAAAATTACTCCCTAGTTGCACCATCACTGCTATCCTTACCCTATAGCAACAAATAGAATAACCGCCAGCTGGAGTACTGTATGAGTTCTGAAGAACAATTTTGTCAAAAGTTACTTGATGATATAGAAAATGATCGTTTGGTGCTGCCAACCTTGCCTGAGGTAGCTCTTCGGATCCGAGAAGCCATGGATGATCCCAACGTATCGGTAAATCGTTTAGCCGACGCAATATCCAGCGACGCAGCCTTATCCGCACGTCTAATCAGGGTAGCCAATAGCGCTTTGATTAGGGGAGTAGTCAAGGTAGACAACCTGCAAACGGCCATTACCAGGATGGGACTGACTTTTGTACGAAACTTGGCAACGGGGTTAGCGATGGAACAGATGTTTCAGGCAACCAACGACTTGGTCGACGCTAAGCTTCGTGAAGTATGGCAGCACAGTATTGAAGTGGCGTCCATTTGCCATGTTTTGGCAAAACACTATACACGCTTGCCTCCTGATCAGGCCACGCTTATCGGCCTTGTTCATGAAATTGGGATACTACCAATATTAACAGCTGCCGAGGAAAGGCCAGATTTTCTAACCGATGCTCAGGCTTTGGATCGCATTATAGCCAAGATCCACCCGCGAATTGGTCAAGCAATTCTTGAGACCTGGGGCTTCCCAGAAGAGCTTAGCTGTGTGCCGACTCAATACCTAGAATTCTCAAGAGACGCAGAAACGCCAGATTATGCCGATATCGTTACCGTCGCTTCACTGCAAACCTTTGCGGGAAGCAACCATCCATTGGCACAAATCGATTGGAATAATGTATCGTCCTTCCACCGTCTTGGTCTTGCGTCAGATGTCGAAGTGACTGAAATAGAGGGAATCAGTGAAGAAGTAGAAGAAGCGAAAGAAGTCCTTATGTAGCTTTCAGCTCAATTTGTTAATCAAGCGCAGCTTAATTTGCTGCGCTATTAAGAATAAAGCCCATTTACCAGCTGGGTAATAAAAGCTCGCTCTTCATCACTGACCCGCTTTTCAGTAACGGGGTCAACTGCCACTGCCGCGACCTCAAGGCATTGCTGCAGCACACGATCTTTGTGATCTATTGCCAGTGGGTGGCTTTGTGTGAGGAAGCTGAGAGCCAAACGGTAAGCATCATTAAACACAGGATTATCCATAGGAGAATCTCGCAGAAAAAGGCAAAATTCCTCAACAGTAACATCAGGTAGAACATGCTCATCGTTATAGGAGAGCACATCAAGACGCTTCCGCCTTTCATGCAGAAACTTTAAAATCAAATCGATTTCTTGATCACTATTATGCCCGTCTGCCCACATGGCAGATATCAGGGGCACCAAATCAAGCACATAAATAAACTGCCGAGAAAGCCCGAGCTGCCCTTCAAGGGTATCGATAATACGATGGCGTTCCATATTCATTACTCCTTACTTTTAAATCGACGGCCCTAATTCAGCAAACGGTTCAGCGCCAGCCTTTGAATCATTTAAGTTCAGTTTAAGCCGAAAGGCAAGTCTATTCGGGGTAAGAGCATGAACGCTTGTAACCTAATCAATTTGAGAACATGAGAGCAAACTGGCTGGGACTGTTAGTACGTTACCGCTTATCCGGCTATACGCGATAATTTCCAATTCCCAGCCATTTAAAGGAAACCAGTAGACCAGCCGAACTAAATACTGCTCGCCATGAGACAAGAATAATCAGCTCCTAGGTTGGGAGTGCGACATAAGTTGTCATTAATATAGCCATCCACGCCTATAACCTTGGTCACTTTCATAACCCGAGCTATTTCACACAAGCCATCATAGTCGGATTCGTAAAGTGCGACAGAGCGAATATCAGGGCGATGGTGTTTCATCCAAGACATAATGCCAACGGTTTGTAGTTTGTTTAAGCCCAACTCAAAAATGACATATTGAACTTCTTCATCAGACTCGAGGATATTAACGATTTGCCCTACTTCTTTAGCAAGAATGAGATCAAAGGATTGATTTTCGACAAGTTGACTTAAACGAATATTTTTTCGCTCAGCCAATCGGATGGCTTCTCGCGTGGCAACCACACGACAGCGTTTTGGAATAGTCATAATAGACCCCCTAAATTTCTAGCAACATTATGGTTCGTCTCTTTGGACGCGGGTATGCTTATTGTTTTTTAGTACCCAACTACCATCCTAAATGCTGCCTTGCACAATTCCTATCACCCAAACGGGTGATATTTAGCCTGTGCGATAAGCGGTCAGTAAATTAGAAGCCTCAAATATTTGCTCTGAGTTATCACATCCGAACTGGTCATTAGCGACAACTAAATAGTGAATGACTTCATCAAGCTCATGCCTGCGCAAAACTTTTCTTCGTAACACCAAGGTCAGCTTATCAAGTACAACAATAAATTGATGCTTTTGCGGCTCTTCACTGATACTTTTTCTGTGGAGCTGGCCTTTGATATCCGCGACCACTGCCAACAAGTGCTTTCTCAACACATCTGTCACATCAAAATCTTCAGGGAACGCTAAGATTTCAGCCATTGTTTCCTCGCTTACTAAGTTTGTCTTTATCGCCATAGCTTCAGGTTATAGGTATTCCACTATTGAGACTGTGAGCAGTATCAAAATTTGAGAATCTTTCATTAATTTCAATAAGATCCCAGTGAGTTTTTCAATGAATGTTTAGCCGCCAAACTATGGTGCCTATCACATCATCTGTGGTAGACTCGCCTCTTTTTAAATGATTGGGTTGTTTGTAATGCAATTTGTTGTTGGTCAACGTTGGGCTAGCCAGAGCGAGCCGTCTTTAGGGCTAGGAGTTATCACACAAACCGATTACCGTCGCATCGAAATCGCTTTCCCAAGCGCGGAAGAATTAAGAACTTACGCCATAGACAACGCCCCTCTTTGTCGTATTAAGTTTCTCGAAGGAGACGACATAAGAGATAAAGATGGGATAACGTACCAGGTTAATACCGTATTTGAGAAAAACAACCTCTATTTTTATGATTGCAGAAATGCCGAAGGTGAGTCGGTTATACTTGTCGAGATGCAAGTCGACTCTGACTTCAGTTTCCACACCCCAAAGCAGCGCCTGTTCAGTGGTCAGCTTGAGTCATTAAAAGCCTTTAAGTTACGCGTCGATACAGCCCATCGGATGCACCAGCATCAACAGTCACCAGCCCTCGGGCTCATGGGTGTCAGAGCAAGCCTTATCCCCCACCAGTTATACATTGCTAATGATGTCGCTAGCCGACACAAACCGCGTGTGTTATTAGCAGACGAGGTTGGTCTGGGTAAAACCATAGAGGCTGGCATGATCATTCATCACCAACTGATTACTGGTGCAGCGCAACGAGTATTGATACTCGTGCCAGCAAGCCTTCAATATCAGTGGATCGTTGAGATGTTGCGTCGGTTTCACCTACGATTTTCCCTATTTGACCAAGAAAGAGTAGACGTTGACGCAGAGAGCAATCCGTTTGAATCAGAGCAGTTACTAATTTGTGACATTGAATTGCTAGCCAATTCACCACAAAATCTTGAGCAGGCGCTTACTGTTGA
>CESG01048572.1_pt1 | contig 12318 bp, 8 predicted proteins | sample 531121 | NCBI WGS metagenome assembly CESG01 (sample SAMEA2621287, study PRJEB7988) | marine metagenome | biome: marine biome (ENVO:00000447); feature: mesopelagic zone (ENVO:00000213); material: "saline water (ENVO:00002010), including plankton (ENVO:xxxxxxxx)" | depth 800 m
GCATATTCATACATGGGCAACTCGGCTCTTCGCATTGGGAACATCGCGGTCCAAGGCGCTGTCCACGTGGCTGGATCGCTTATAGTAAACTCATAGCCAAGCGTATTTGCATCGATCAACCAGAACTTCTCGACCAAATGCATATTGGCGCTGGAGTTGCCGAATGCAGTGGATCTTGCAAAGTTCTTGGTTTCGACGATTAGCGTATCACCTTCCCAGGTCGCGACAGAATCCCCTTCCCATTTGCGCGGCACCTCGCGATGCTCGGTATCAGTTAAACGTACCGGTCTAATGTTGTGGATCATTTCATTATGAATCACGAAATAATCGTCAGTCTGTACAATTTGTACATTGTTGTTATAGGCACTAGGTATCATTGGCGGCCCTGAGTTAAAACCCATGATGCATCGTTCTGCCAACGGTCTCACCTCTATACCTTCTGCCAAACGCGCTGCTTCTCTTCTGGAACTATTTCGATCCCGAGCAGCTTCCGTGAGCGAAGGTATACGTCCATCGGGAGGGTCGGTAACCAATGAAGTACGCATGTCATCAAGAAGATCTTCACCACGATCGTACCAGAACTGATTGTAATCACCGGTTGTTGTGGTGTCAGTGAAATTATCCCTATCACGGCGCACCAATTCGGAATCCTCGAATTCCTGAAACTCGTCTTCGGTAAGAAACTCTTTCCCTTCTAGGCTAGAGGGTCGCTGAAGCGGGGTGATGGTGCGGAAGTCCCAAGTGCCCTGCATGTCAGGTCGACCGTTGCCAAGACGCGGTAAGGTAGAACTATCGGAAGAGGGCTGCGCCAATATGACCAGTGGAGAAAAGATAATGCCTGCCAGCAGGACTATCCCTGCTGTTTTCTTGTGAGATCTTTGAACCTTCATTCAAACCTCCATTTTTTCTTAAACAAGAGCGAGTAACGTAAATCAGGAACTTCTATATAGCTCCTGAAATTACGCCTGATAGACGAATATTTCAAGAACAACGGGTTAAAATAGAGACAATTTAGGTATCAGGTGACCGCGTGGACTTTTCGCGGAATGGGCTTACAAATAATTAAAGTCAGATTTTTTCACTTAGAAGGTAGCTATGGCATTCAGTGGAGAACCTGTTCCATTTTGTATCCGTAATGGAGCAGCTGTGAGGAGAAACTCCCATTTGTTAAGCTCCACGGCCTTTTCAGCGACAGCCTCGAGATTCATGGCATCCAGAATTGGCATACCTAGAGCTACCAAAACCATCATATGAACCGGTGACCCTATACCTTCTACCCCGGAGGGGGAGACATCCAATGCCGCATCAGATCCTATGATCGCTGCATCCCTTTCCTTTAACCACTCTACTGTCGACACATGCCAACCCGCAAATCCCTCACTGGCCCAAGGACCCAATGCTTCCCTGCGCGCCCAGCGACCAGTTCGTAGCAAAACAGCATCGCCGCTTTTCACGCGCAGTCCTGTCTCCGCTTCCCATGACTCGAGATCAGTCACTGTTACAGCATAGCCGGGTTCCAACCATCCCTGTCCTTTTAAGCGCGGAATATCCATAAGGATTGCTCGAGTGAAAATACCATTGATCATAGTCATGACAGACCCACCATCACAACCTGCATCAGTGACATCAGCGATTGACCGGTCGTTGTAATACTTCCCCCGGTAGTGATGGTGACAAAGCGAATCAATGTGGGAATGTACCAGTCCATGAAAACGAACACCTACCCTGTCTACGGCCCAAGGATTGCTGGTAGTGGGCCGCACCTCCATCGAATGCTCGAAGGGGTTGCTATTGTCCACTGCGCTTTCCGTGATCAAGTCTTGTGCCATTGACACCGACACTCCATGTTCTACAAGCCGTGCAGCTTCCAGGCGCTTTTCTGCTGTTATCAGATTGAGTGTACCAAGCTGGTCATCAGATCCCCACCGGCCCCAATTGGATAACTGGGTGACCATAAGATCCACTTGCTCCGAGGTGATTTGCTGGCTTTCTACGGAGGTAGACACAAAGACAAACAACGAAAGAGAAAAAAGAGACGCGATTACCTTAAATTTGGCCATTGCCCTTGCCTATATTAATTAACATCAAATTTTAGTTGGTTCTTAATACTGTCGGCTGATCCAGGCCGAGCAGGGTCGCTGGGTTGTTTCGGGCCATCATTTGAATTTGAGTTTGATTAATCCCCGCTTCGATTAGCGCCTTTATAAATTGTCTCATCCCCGTAGCATGATCCGGGTTTCCAGCCTGACCGAAATCGGAGGATATAATAAAATGTTCGGCGCCTATGGACTGAATCACTTCTACATAATCTTTCAATAGCTCCGGATTTGTATAGGCTGCCAACCAATCCAACTCCATCATGGCTCCAGCATCAGCCATCTGTTGCATCTGCAGATTTGTTGCATCCTGCCCGAACACATGAGTAACCAAAATTTGCCTGACCCCCTGCTTTTTGGCGAAAGGAATCAGCACTAAAACTTCTTCCGGTGCTGAATGACCCATCGCAAGGATCAAGTTATTCTCGGCGACAATTTGAAACACTTCTACCAGTTCAGCCACTGGGTTCCCGTTTTTCATAACACTGACGTAGGTTGCACCGGTACCTGCACGCTTAACATAAAACTCCGCATCAAAGGTAGGTAACCAGACCACCTTCCCCCGACCTCCATCAAATGCTACCGATTGGCGAACAGCTTCCGGATTTATGCCTCCTACCGCACGGTTAAGCGCTATTCCGCCAAATATCTCCAACCCTTCGACCTGCTCTAGGGCAAGTGCGGCTCGATCAGCAGTCATGGTGAAATGATTCTTAAGGACAATAGCCCTTAATCCCGCATCCCGTGCCCTACGGGCAGCCTCAAGGTCATTCATGGCACGAGGGAGAGAGTCGGGTCCGGCGTGCACGTGCATGTCAATTACACCGGTAAGATTAACGTCTTGTGCCTGACTCGGCGCCAGCCAAATAAAAAGAATTATAAAATAAATAAACGTAGGAAATACTTTATTCACTTGCTGGCTCGATAATTATTCCACGTGAAAAAGCAGGGAAATAACTTCCTCTGTTTTCCTGTTTCCTAACATCTATTCCTTGGGAGTGCCGTTACCATTCATACCCATTGATTCATAACGACGCCAACCAGCTAAGATCCCCGGCAAACCATGATTTCCTTCATGACAGGCATATTCATAGATCGGGTCTTCAATATGTCTCATGGGAAATTTTGCCGACCAGCTCCGGTCCCAGGACAGCGGATCCTCGATGGTGAAGTCGTATTCTAGAGTCTCAGAGTTCACGCGACGAAAGCGCTCTTCCAGTTTCATTTGCTTGGAGGTGCCACGCCCGTTGTCATGATAATAAAAATGCTGCGTACTGATCACTAGCGTATCGCCGTCCCAACGAGCAATAGAATCACCGTCCCACTTGATATGGCGTGTCTGATGTTCTTCATCGAAACGGATGATTCGGGCGCGATGGATCATTTCGCTGAGGATCATGACATGATCTTCAGTTTGTACGATCTGTATGTTGTTATTATATGCTCCCGGAACTAGCGGTGGGCCTGCGCCACCACTCATCAGACATCGATCCGCCAAAGTACGAGCTTCGGGGCCGGTGCTAAGCCTGCGGTTCTCTCCCCTGGCCCTCGCCCGTTCGCGACCGGCAGCATTTAAAGAAGGCATACGGCCGTTGGGCGGATCGTAGACAAGTGAAGTTCTACGATCAGAAATGGTTTTCACACCGCGTTCATACCAAAAATTGTTGTAAGAAATAACTCCCGGAGGATAACCAGCGCCTCCGACGGAATCGATGATTAAATCACGGTTCTGGCGCCGGTTCTCAAAATCTTCCCATTCTGCAGCCTGCTCAGCCGTTAGCACTTCTAGATGCTCCAATTCGCGAGGACGATTCAGAGGAGTCAACGTTCGATAAGTATAGATACCCTGCAGATTGGGGGATCCATACTCTGTACGAGGAAACTCGGAAGATTGAGCGTATAACGTTCCAGCCATTAACAAGCCCGCAACAATCATACTTAATTGCAATAGGAATTTTTCGTTCACGTAAGCCTCCGTCCTTTGAATTCAAATATCGGTCTTTCTTTAAACGGTTGTAGTAGAACTACCTTGCCAAAGTTACGCCTTCGCTGAATTTTTTCAAGTGTAATTTTGCACTAGGCCAAATCGCTATCTTTGTATAAATTTATGTAAATCTGGCTTAACGGTATCTGCTACATAAATGTCGCCATTGGGCGAAATAGTCATGTAATGCGCTTCACCAAACTCCCCCAGCCTTTTACCGGGTTCGCCGGTAGCAGCAATGGCCTTGCCAGCTTCGTCCAATTTAAGTATTTCGCCTGCAAAGCCGCTCACCATGTAGAGCTGGTAGTCCGCGGTAAAGTGCAAGCCACAGGGCCAACCTTTGTATGCCCACTCTTTTATATAGCCACCTTCGTCGTCAAATATCTGAATACGACGGTTCTGGCGATCGGCCACATAGATCAGACCCTCTTGATCGACGACTATGGAATGAGGTGTGTCGAACTCGCCGGAACCAGTACCCAATCCACCCCACTTCTTGATGAAATCGCCATGCCGATCGTATTTCAGTAGCTGGGGGGTACCGCGGCCATGGCCCACCAAAACAAAAATCTCACCTTCAGCATTGATGGTAAGGTCCGTCGGTTCGAATAACAATCCATCCTCTGGCTCTCCTGGCTGCCCCGGTTTGCCCAAAGTTAGTAGCACTTCGCCGGCTAAATTCATTTTCCTCACCGTGTGACCGTTTACATCGGTAGTCCAGATATTGCCATCGGGATCAAGCCTCATGCCGTGGGGTCTAACATAGTCACCCTGACCCCAGCTCCGCACGAACTTTCCCTCTGCGTCAAACTCCATCAACGGATTAGGTCCTCGGTTGAAGACCACCAAATGATCTTCCCTAGTCCACACCACGCTGGACGGAGCACCCATTTCTAGATCAGCAGGAATTTCAAGGCCGTGCACCACTGCCATGAATCCTAGGTCAGGTGCATCTTCCATCTGGTGAGGGTCCGGGCCTTCCAGTACTTGGCTATTACCATTTAACGCGAAACCCATAAAGAGAAGCAATACTATGAGAATTCGTACCTGAAATTGAATACAGCGATTGGGAATCGTCATTTTTTATACCCCTTCTTAATTCTGCTATTTGCCAAGTTTTATCGGGTGACAGGAATGCCACAAATATATCTTTATGACAAGAAATCTGACAATAAATAAAGGTGATTATTCGCGCGAACGATAATAAGGGGAACAGATTCGGCAGTGCTCACGAGCATACGTGTCACTTCTACTTATCTTTGTATATCACGATCAAATAAGTTCGATAACCCCCGCTTCTTTTAGCTGTTTCATTTCCTGATGATCGATTCCAAGCTCGGAAAGTATTTTTTCGTTCGCTTGCCCCAATAACTGCGCTGGCTGATCCGCCTTGTGCTGAATTCCCTGAATTACAAAGGGGGATCTCACAGCACGCATGCGTCCTTCACTAGGATGATCATACTCTTCAAACAAGCCAACAGCATTAAGATGCTCGTCTTCTAGAAGTTCATTCAGATAATTGACCTTGGTATGGGGTATGTCCGCATTTCTCAAAAGTTCGCACCATTCATCGGTCGTCTTCTCTGGAGTCATCTCATGGATCATTTGATATAGCGTGTTGATGTTTTCACTGCGCTTGACGGCGTCAGTGACGATTTCTAGCTCGGCCAGTTCAGGCCGTTCTACCAAGTGAAAAAAGTCTCTCCAGTTTTTTGTGCTATACGGTAGCAATGCTATGTAACCATCAGCTGTTGGATAAGGATTCCGATAAGGAGCATTCAAACGATCGTAACCTGTGCCACCCATGCTCGGTACAAAACTCTGCCCAGCCATTTGTTCCGTCATTAAAAATGAAACAATTCCCTCAAACATAGGTGCTTCTATGGCGCATCCTTTGCCAGTGCTTTGTTTGTGAAGCAAACCACCCAATATGGCAATTGTTAATTGAAGGCCTGCCACTTTATCGGCAACGATAGTGGGCAAATAGCGCGGCCGACCTTCCTTGTCAGCATTTACGTATGCCAGACCCGACGCTGCCTGTATTATGTCATCATACGCAGGCACGTCAGCCAGTGGGCCTTTTTCGCCAAATCCCTGGGCATTGCAGTAGACGATATTTGAATTCCGAGATTTCACATCTTTGTAACCAATGCCCAACTTGATTGCTGTCTTGGTTCGCATGTTATGAACAACTACGTCTGCGGTGGCTGCAAGCCGATAAAAAATATCCTTCCCCTGATCACTCTTAAGATTCAGAGCCAGAGATTGCTTGTTACGATTGCAATTCACAAATCCAGCTCCCATCTGATCAGATCGCCCAGGTCGCACGGCACGAAACATATCTCCTTCGATACTTTCTATTTTTATAACTTCGGCACCAAAATCACCAAGCATTTGGGTCGCATAGGGGCCCAACACAACGGAGGTTAAGTCGAGGACCCGGATTCCATTCAAAATAGCAAACATTGATTTTTTCCTAAAAACCGCCAAGCAGTGTACTAAAGGCAGAGCTTACGGACGCTGCCCGATTAGATTAACAAACAAAAAGCTGAACTACTGGGTTAATGTTTCGTTTAAGGTGCCCGACAGGTAAAGTTTTCCGCCTCATTAACACTGCCTGAACCGGTGTAGACTCCTACTTCCGGATAGGGACAAAGGGGTCTGCTGCGATCCACCTCACCATCGCTGCGATGCACAGCGGTAATACTTTCTGGCGCCTCACCCCGTTCCACCCAAGTCTCCAAAATAGAAAGCGAATCGAAACTGTTTGGCCCCGGACCACCGGCGCAATGACCCATACCCGGCGCCATGAACAAGCGATAGGAATCGTGGATCGCCTCCCGGCCTCCAAATGTCGCGACCACTCTTTCGTAGTACTGGGTAGCATTCTTGGGTGAAATTTGAGGATCACTCCAACCGTGATAAGCGATAAGTTTGCCTCCGTTGTCAAAGAACTCACTGAGGTCGGTATCAAGTGCATTTAATGTGTCGTCATCTGTCTGCTCTGCTTTGACGATGTCGGTCTCGAAATCGAACTGATCGATGTTCCATTCTTCTTTGCCGTACACTAGGTAACGGTATTGATCAATTCCAGTGGCGCGGGCGGAACGTGTCCATCCTAGATCAGTCCAACCCTTTTCACTGCCCGGTAACAACCCCGTAATAGCGCGTCCTGTGGCTGGATTGACAGGAGAATCGTAGATCATTTTTACAGTGTTTACCTGTTCGGACGTTAAGCAGTGCGTGGAGGAATCGCTGCTACACTGCAGCACAGAGGGATCAAAATCACATTGGGCCGGTTTTCCAATCAGGCCGTCGACTAAACCATCATCCGCATCGCAGGCAGTAATTGCGGCGTTGTAAACCAAGTCTCGGTCAGCTTCCAAAAGGCGTGCAGTTTCATTCGCTTGCAGGTAGGTCGCGATACGCAGAGATGCAGCCGCCCTCCCAGTCCAGTCTGCACCGGGCGCACCTGCGACAATGCCGTCGAAATCTGCAGGAAAGCGTTGCGCCTCTTTCATCGCTTGTCGGCCTCCAGCGGAACAACCAGTAAAGTATGAATAACGAAGCTCGTCATCATAGAAAGTAGCGATAATCTGCTTAGAGGCCACATTCATTTCATGAACTGCACGCCACCCAAAATCTACGACTTTTTCGGGATGCCCCAGGCCAAAGCTCGCAGTGTTGCCGAGATGCCCCGTATCGGTGGAGCTGGCGGCAAAGCCTCGAGACAGAGGCAGAACCAGAGCCCCGTGACGAACATTTCCCGTAAAAGCCCCATTGCCAACAGCCACGTACTTTCCATTCCAATTTCGGGTGGGTAACCACAACTCCATCTCGATATCTGAGTCTGCACTTGGTGTCATCGTGGCTACCACTCTACAAAATTCTGGCAGCGACCCAAAATTACCCCTTACTTCATCAAATTGCCCTTTATCCACTATTTCGCTAATCGTAATTTCCACATTGGGCAGGCTCAAAGACCCGAGGCCTTGGCACGCTTGTGTTGATTGCTGCGCATGCACTAAAGAGCTGAACGCGAGTAGTGAAAGAGCGGCATAGATTACGAAAAGCTTTTGGGAAATCATAGCTGTTCCTCCGGGGAGTCTTGTTATCAGAAGTTGCTTGATCCCAAGCATAATCACACTCCGCTCAGGAGTCTAGCCAACCAAGAAATAGGTCGATGAGTTGCGGTGGACGGTGATAAACCAACCCTTCTTTTGATTCAATAAAGCTCTGAGTTGTTAGTTGATCACCACCGTCGCTTGCATCTCAGGATGCAGGGCGCAGAAGATCTGATAGTTGCCCGGCTCATTGAAAGAAATTTCGTAGGTACCACCAGTACCCAGCACTCCGCTATCAAACTCGCCGGGACGAGGATTAATGGACGAACCAGCCGTTACTGTATGAGGTACTCCGTCAGCGTTACCGAACCTGATGGTTTCACCCACGTTGGCCTCAACACTGCCAAAGCTGAAGTTGATGATCGGTGCAGCCACTGCGCCTCCATCGCTTATAGTACGGATCTCGAGGAGCTCTCCTGGCGAGGAAGCGAGGGGCCATACGCTGGGATTGAACATGGAGAATACCCCACCCTGGGGATCGAATTCGGGTACCACGTAAGCGTGCATCATCCAACTCGGCATTACCGGTACGAAGACACCACCGCCCGCCGCACACTCCTCAGGAGTTGCGCTTGTTGCGGTTACCTCGACCTCGTCACTGACGTCGTTTGCGTTTTCTACGGTCCCACCGGCACAGGTATTGTGGTGCACATGCCAATTGTCAAGATTACCCGCGAAGGCGTCGGGATGTTTCTCACTGAGAGCAAGATTAAACACTGCGCCCACAGGCCGGAAACCCTCTTCTCCCATAAATTTGTCCCCATCGCAGTATCCGATGTCGGGCCTAGGAATCCGTTCGCCACCTTCTTTAGCAAACAGAATCATTTGGGGACGATCGGGATTGAATCCCATGCCAGCCCCAGGGTCTGTCACATGGATCCCCATGTTGGCAGTCTGGGCTGAGGATACGTTAAGACCTGCCGCGCAGGCATCGTCAAGTGTCTCGTACTGCAAGACTGCAGCCTCGACCCGAGCGAGCTGGCCAAGCAATTCACCGAGTGTGTCGCGGTCCATTTCAAGGTAGTCGGGTATTTCACCACCCGCATCATAGATCGCTTTGAGCTCGACATAGGAACACTCTTGGGCGAGCTGCTGACATCGAACCTGGCGGCCTAAAGGCCCCTCGATAAGGGTTGCCACAATGTCGTCGCCCTGACGCTGATATACGTAGCGGCTGAATCCGTAGGCTCCTAATGGCTCGTCTGGAGTGACATCAGGCAGCGATCGATCATTTGGAGGACTTGCCAGTTCGGCGACCTGTGCCGCGTAGTCAGGCAGGACGACTTCTTGTTGAGAATCAATGGTCTCCGAGCAAGCGGGTATAGTTAAAGCCACCACCATCGCGCTTCTTATCAATCGTCGCATACTCCCTTCCCCCTTTGATTATTTTGGAACTTACGGTCATTGAACAGCTTGAGCGTATCAGCCAGCCTAGACTCTGTCGAGTCTATTTCGGGATCCTGCCTCCACATAGAATATACCAATTAACTGCCCCAGAGCTGTGAACTTCAGGCGCCTGCGTAGCGCGCTTAACCAACCTCTGCTAACTACCAGACCCTTAGTGCAGTTCTGTTTTCCTTCCACCAACGACCCAAGCCAAGCGCTCTTGCTCTAAAGCCATGGATTGCAGTTTCCGTGCCCGTATTTTTTCCTAGCTGCGACAACCTTCGAAACGTTTAGATTCCACTTGAATCAGTGTAACCTGATAATGTTTACCCAAATTTCTGTTAAAGATCTAACTGTTATCTCCAAGTTTAAGTGAAACATCATGAACAATGAGAAATTAGCTGGCATTCTATTGCTACTCGTTTTAGTCCCTTTTTTTGACTCCCAAGGGCAAACCTCTCCAACCTCCGATTTTCGACCCCTGACCCAAGAAATGCTCAATAATCCAAATCCCGGCGACTGGCTAATGTGGCGGGGCGGGTATGAAAACTGGGGCTATAGCCCACTAGACCAAATAACTCGCGATAATGTCGCTCGCCTCTCACTGGCCTGGTCCTGGGCCTTTGCGCCCGCTGCAACGGGATCCAACGGAATGCAGGTTGAACCGACCGTCTACGATGGCATCATGTACCTACGCCATTCTAATGAGAAATATTCGGCTCATGACGCCGCTACTGGCGACCAGATCTGGGAATATTCACGACCTATAACCGGCGAAGTAATTCAAGGAGATACCCGCTTAACCATACATCGGGGCCGAGGCGTATTTATTTATGGAGACAAGCTAATTTCCCATGCTACCGACGGCATGCTTTTTGCGCTACACCCTGCCACGGGACAATTGTTATGGGAATCAGCGATGGTGGATTATCGATCCGGGCAGCAGCCCAGTGGAGCGCCGGTGGCCTATAGGGGGGTTGTCGTTGTGCCATACAACTGTACTGCATGGACGGCAGCTGACCCTTGTCATCTGTCCGCTTATAGCACCGAGAATGGCGAATTATTGTGGCGCTGGTTCACCAGCCCAACTCCGGATGACCCTATGCATCGTACCTGGGGAGATGACCCCCAAGTTTATCCCCTTGAACAGCGACGTAATATGTCACCGTGGATGACTCCCGCAGTTGATACCGATCGTGGACTGTTTATTTTCGGTATCGGTTCCAGTGCTCCGCAGCAACCTGAACTGGCAGGCACCAATGGGGAATGGCCTGATCGTCTCTATCAGGGCTCGACGGTTGCTCTAGACCATCGTACTGGCGAATTGGTCTGGTGGGCTCAACATCATTCTGATATGTGGAACGATGATGCGGTGTATGACCGTATTCTTGTCGACGCCAAAGTTGATCCAGACCCACCGAATGCGTTGGGTGTAAACCCATCCATTGACGCAGATATAACACGTGAGTTAGTAATCGGATCTTTCTCCAAGGATGCGATCTTTTACGTTTATGACAGAAGCGATGGTACGTTCCTGTATGCTCGACCAACTGCATACCAGAACATTATTTCAGGCTATGATGGGACAACTGGCGCTTATACTATAGAGCCTGATGCAATTATGACGGCAGACGTTAATCACGAGGCTACGATTTGTCGCGAGAATCGACAAATCCCCCAAGGTGCCTACAGCCCTTTGACCAACGCCTACTATGTACCAGCATTCAATGGTCCTTGTTCAGTGATGAAGCTAAATTCACCCGAGCCCTCAATCGAAACAGGTTACAACACTTCCTATATAGCGACAGTTCCCAGCCCAGCCGAACAACTGGGCCAACCCGAAGCGATCGATGTCACTACCGGCAAGACTCTGTGGCGACTTGAAAGGGAAACCCCGCTGTATGGCATGCTCACTACCGGTGGTGGTCTCTTATTTGCAGCTGATACAAACCGACGTTTCCACGCCATCGATCAATGGACTGGGGAAGTGCTGTGGGAAACTATTCTCAGCGGTGCGAGCGATATGGCCCCGATTACCTATTCGGCTGGTGGTCGACAATTCGTAGCCGTAATAGCGCCCAGCGGAACTCAAGCCGCCGCTCAGCATGCAGGCCAACTGGGCCTGCGCGCAGCCACCGGCATCGGCAATATCGGGCATAGCCTGTTCGTATTTGCCCTGCCCACAAAGTAGAGCAATCACGAAGAACCGATCCCGAGTATCAGGTCTACTATGACTCACTCTCTCTCTGTCAGAGAAGCCCGGAAAATCGTGCTTTACAGCCAGTGTCTCGATAATCGCCGTCATTTCGGCAGCGGCACAGGTGGGACCCTGGAAGCCATCGAGCACCTTGGTTACGTTCAACTCGATACTCTTTCTGTCGTTGAAAGAGCGCACCACCACACACTTTGGAACCGACTCGGGAAATTTCAGCCTCTACACATCGATCAGCTACAACGAGAGGGTCAGATTTTTGAACACTGGGCTCATGCACTGGCCCTGCTTCCCATGAAGGACTACCGCTACTCCTTGCCAATGATGAATCGTATCGCAGCCGGCGATATCCACTGGTCGCCGAAGAACACCAGGGAAACCAAGAATATTTTGGAGCGTATTAAAGCCGAGGGGGCCCTACAAGCGAGGGATTTTGGTGGTAAGCGACCCGATAATAAAATGTGGTCGCGGTCTCCTTCAAAGAGGGCTTTAGAGCAACTTTTTATCGAGGGGGAA
>CESG01034193.1_pt1 | contig 12294 bp, 10 predicted proteins | sample 531121 | NCBI WGS metagenome assembly CESG01 (sample SAMEA2621287, study PRJEB7988) | marine metagenome | biome: marine biome (ENVO:00000447); feature: mesopelagic zone (ENVO:00000213); material: "saline water (ENVO:00002010), including plankton (ENVO:xxxxxxxx)" | depth 800 m
GATGACGACACCACCGAATCAAATCTTTATACCTTCACACGTACCAGATCACAAGGAGACCGAGGAGAAGATATTCTTTTCCTTCAAAAAACACTTAATGCAAGTGAGTCAACTCAAGTTGCCCAATCTGGAGCAGGGTCTCCTGGAAACGAAACTGAATTCTTTGGTGGCAAAACTACTTCTGCTTTAAAGGCCTTACAAGCACAAGAGGGGATTGAACAAACAGGGAATCTTGATGCCGAAACACTTGTTGTAATAAACGACATTAACCAAGCTCTTTTTGGAACACAAAATGAAGACATTACTGAAACAAGTCTTTCCGTAAGAGACCTGGGGGACATTTCTATGATTACAAGCAATGGCGATTCTGTGTTTTATACAAAAGAAGAGGGGAGTGGTATCGTTGGTTACGTAGATAATTTCTTCTTCTCTTCACCTCTTCGTATTTTTGAAAGCCCCTTGCGGGAATGGAGTATTTCGTGGCCAGAGAAGAACACTATCCTTCTCCAAACAAAGGCGAGCAGCGAGGCCGAGGGAACCCTTTATGCGCTCAACCCAAGTACGGGTTCTCTTGTACGGATTTTGAGCAAATTAGACGGTCTTGTGGCTCAAGGAACCCCAAACAAAAACACTCTTGTATACTCTCAGACACAATCAGATTCTGTTGTAACATCGGTTTTGAGCGATGGAAACATCAACAACCTACAAATAAGAACCCTTGCCGAGAAGTGTATCGGAGGAAACAATAATGAAAATCTTATTTTTTGTGCCGTCCCTGAATCACTTGGGACGGAAGCGCTCCCAGACGCCTGGTACAAAGGCCTTGTTTCTTTTTCTGATCAATTATGGATGATTAACAGTGATCAGAACACCGATACACTATTGTTTGACTCTGATAGGCGTTCTCTTAGTATTCAATTTGATGCTATCGCACCACAGACAAACAAGGCCGATAGTAGTCTTTACTTCATCAATAAAAAAGATGGCTCTCTTTGGGGTGTTCGTTTAAGCCAATAACTCTTTTGCTTTTCTTTTAACCAAAAGCTCGTGAACAATTGAGAAGAGGTTGCTCGTAAACCAATAAAGGGGAACAACCGCAGGGAACCCAAACGAAATAACAGCAATCATTACAGGGAGCACATATCTCATTTGTGTCCCGAGTCCTTTTTTAAACTCATCAGCAAATGTGAGCGCCTCTCCTGGTTTCTTTTCTTCTGGTTTTATTGGAGGAATAGAGAGTTTCATCAAAAAGTATTGAGAAACCCCCGCAATAAGAGAGAGGATAATGCTTCGTTCAATCAAATCAAAACCAAAAAACTTAAAAGCAATCATCTCCGGCATGGGGACAGAGGAGTAAAGAAGGTCTGGATTTACCACCCCACTTGAAAGCCCCCTCCAAAAAACCCAATAAAGTCCGAAGATTATAGGGATTTGAATAAGTGTCAAAATGCAACCAGAAAATGGATTGATTCCATGTTCTTTATACAGTTCCATGATGGCACGAGCCTGGTCTTGCTGGTTGTTTTTGTGTTTCTCTTTTAATTTTTTTATTTCAGGGTCGAGTTTTCTTAGGCCAGCTTGAGTCGTAACTGATTTATGCGAAAGCGGTAAGATTGCAAACTTAACAAGAAGGGTGAGGATAATGACTGATGCCCCAATACTTCCTCCAGTAAGCCCTGTAAAAAAAATAAGGGCATTGTAGAGGGGAATAAAAATAACACTATTAAAAATATCGGTAATGAACATATGATTTATATTAATGGATCAATTCTTTTGGCCTGTTTTGGGTGACAACGAATAATTCTTTTTAAAGAAAGGGTTCCTCCTTTCATTACTCCATACTTTTCGATTGCTTGCTTTGAATACTCTGAACACGTTGGATAAAACACACACGGATTGTATCGGTATCCAAATACTTCTTTACTAAATAAAAACTGGTAAATATTTATGGCGTTTGTTGCTATTTTTTTCATGTGTCTTTATGCAAAAATCTTTTTCACGTCCTCTTCAAGCTCTTTAAATGATACCCTCTCTGAATTTTTTTTAAGATATAACGAATAGGTTCCTTTCTTCCATTTCGGCTCAAGTTTTTTAATTATATGACGCACACGTCGTCTTACCAAGTTTCTTTGTGTTGCTTTTTTAATCGCGCGCGTGGGGGCCACAATTAAAAATTTTGTGGAGGTGTCCCCATTCCGGTGGGGGACAAAGGTAGACGACATAAATACCCCCGAGAACCTTACAGACCCCCTTATTTTGGGGGTCTTTTCTTTTTGAGAGAGTCTGTGGTGCTTGGAGAGCACAAATTATCTACCCTGAAACACTGAGGGAATGTCGCCCTTTTCTTCGCCTTCTTTGAAGGGTTTGTTTGCCTGTTTTTGTCTTGCTACGAGACCGAAAACCATGGGTTTTTGCTCGTTTTCGCTTCTTTGGCTGATATGTTGTTGACATGGCAAGTAGTGTATACTAACTCCTAGCAAAAATCAATTTTAATGGTCTTTTTTCATAATCCACACATAATCCACAGATAATGAACGGCCTGCCCATGTTTTGATTTTCTTATCTGGATCACTATAATTAACCTCATATTTTGTATTGAATATGCATACCAACGAAACAATTTGGACATCCGCATTAACGCAAATAGAACTCTCTGTTTCAAAGGCAAACTTCAATACCTGGTTTAAAAATACATTTATCGCAAAACAAGATAGTGGAACTATCTATTTAAGCGTTCCTAACGCCTTCGTAAAGGACTGGCTTGCTAATAAATACCATACAAACATTGTACGTGCCTTAAGAGAGGTACATCCAACCACTCGATGTGTTGAATATGTCATCTCAAAGACACCACCATCTCAAAAAGTTCAACTTGCACAACAAAAACAGGAGGAGGTGTTTAGCGAACAAATGTCTCTTCGTGATTTTGATGTAAACAGAAACGATGGACTCAATCCAAAATATATTTTTGACACATTTATCGTTGGCCCTTTCAATGAGCTAGCCCACGCAGCGGGGCAGGCGGTTATAAAAAACCCCGGCTCAAGTTACAATCCGCTTTTTATTTATGGAGGTACTGGTCTTGGTAAAACACACATGATCCAAGCAATTGGTAATCAAATCAAAAAACAAAACCCCAACAAAAAGATTTATTACATTACCTCTGAACAATTTGCTATTGAATACATTGATTCGGTTCAAAACAATAAAATGTATCTCTTTAAAGAGCGCTTCAGAAAATATGACCTTCTTATTATGGATGACATCCAATTTATTTCTGGAAAAGAGAAGACGCAAGAAGAGCTCTTTCATTTATTTAACAGTTTATATGAAAACAATAAGCAAATTATTTTCTCAAGCGATCAACCACCGAAGGTTATCCCACAACTTGAGGATCGTTTACGCTCCCGATTTGAAGGGGGAATGATTGTTGATATCTCAAAGCCGGACTTTGAATCTCGCCTTGCGATCCTAAAAAACAAACTAAAACAAGGCGAATATGCCCCTTCTGATGAAATTATTGAGTTTACTGCCTCAGTCATCCAAGACAATATTCGTGAGCTTGAGGGTGTTTTAAACTCAATTATTTGCCAAAGCCAACTAAAAAAACGAGACCTCTCTATCCAGGAGGTTAAGCAACTTATTAAAAACAATACAAAACCTCAAAAAACAATCTCTATTAAAGATGTTATGAAGATTGTTTCAGACTTTTACAACATTGAGGAGCGAGCACTTTTAGAGAAGTCTCGACGTAAAGAAGTGGTCAAACCCAGACAAGTTGTTATGTATATTTTGCGAGAAGATTTAAACACGTCATACCCTTATATTGGTCAAAAGTTGGGTGGGCGAGACCACACAACAGTGATTCATGCCTGTGAAAAAATTAAAAAAGATATAAAGGATAATTCTGTTTTAAACCAAGAGATCGAACAAATTAAAAACATACTGTATAACAACCAAGGACAAGGTGTTGTTTAAATGTGGAAAAGAATGAAAAAGAAATGAATTACTTCTTGGTAAAAAATGGAAAAAGTTTAGAAGAACTTTTAGAAAGAAAATAAAAGATAAGGATTCCACATATTATAGAGAAGGTATTCCACAAGAAACACAAAGATACCTACCAATAAAAACCAAGAAAACAAAGTGTTATGTAAAGTTTTCAACATATCAACAACACTAATAGTAAAAATAAATTTTAAACACTTATAAATAAAACCATTAATGAAATTCGAGTGTAAGTTAGACAACTTAAAACAGAAAATCCTTCTTCTGGAAAAAATCACCGGACGAAACTTATCGCTCCCAATACTTAACTCAGTACTTTTTATTGTTAAGGGTAATACCATTCTTCTTCGTGCAACTAATCTCGAAGTAGGGGTTGAAATAACTATTCCGGCAAAAATTGGTAAAGAAGGAACATTTGCAATAGAGGGACGTGTTATTAGTAGTTTTCTTAATTCACTTGATGGGGATGAGAATATTACATTTGAACAACTCGATAACACTATCTCTATAACCACCAAAAAGCACTCTACAATCATTAAAATCACTCCACATGATGACTTTCCTAGTCTCCCTAAAATTCACCAAAATAAGGCAAAAATTAGGCCTCAAATACTTATTGAGGGGTTACGATCAGTATGGTTTTCGGCATCAGTTTCAGATATAAAACCTGAAATTGCGAGTATCTACCTTTACTCACAAGGAAGAGACCTTGTTTTTGTAGCTACTGACTCATTCCGACTTGCAGAAAAAACAATCAAAGGCGTGGGGGTTAATATTGACCCTATTCTTATCCCATTAAAAAACGCCCTTGAAATTGGAAGATTCTTTGATGGGGCAGTAGACGAGCTTTCGGTTTCTTCAGATAAAAACCAATTAGCACTTGAAACAAAAGAGATTTACTTTACAACACGGCTCACCGATGGAGTGTACCCCGATTACCGACAAATTATTCCAAAAGGAACAAAGACACAAGTAGTGGTGCTTAAAAAAGATTTTGTAAACTCTCTTAAAACAGCAAACATTTTTGTTGATGATTTCAATAAAATTAATCTCAAAATTATTCCTGAGGACTCTCTTTTAGAAATAGAATCAAAAAATACAAAAGTAGGAGAAAACACTACACAAATTGAGGCGCACCTGGAAGGCGACCCTATTGAAATGAGCTTTAACTTTAAATATCTTTCAGAGGTGTTTCCTATTATTACGCATGACAGCGTTGCACTTAGATTTAATGACACCAATAAGCCGCTTATTATTAGTCCTGTGGGTGACCCAAGTCTTCTTTATCTTGTGATGCCGGTTAATCGTTAACCGTATGGCATGGAAAGACATAAACCCCTTTCTTTCTCGATTTAAACACCTTGAGCCCCCCGACAAGGCTGTTAAAGACGTGTGTGTGCGTATTGTTAAGCAAACGCTCGACATACATTTAAAACATGAAGAAATACGAGTTGAAAAATATTCAATCAGACTTTTTACAAGTCCGGTAGTAAAAAACGAGATTTTTTTACATAGATCTCAAATACTTCTTGATATAAACAAGACGCTTGCTGGAAAACATATTCAAGATATTGTTTAACGAATGTCGATAGAGACTGACTCTTCGTTCACATTACGAACCGTATCGTAAGCACGCACCGTAATAGTATTTGTTCCTTTTCGGTACGAGACACTAGAAGGAGATACTGTAAAGGTAAACGGGGCACTATTGCGCGTTCCCAAATACTCTCCATTGAAGAAGAAGTCAACTTGGGTCACCGGATTAACACCTTGTATGTTTGCACCAATTGCAATAGAGCTTTCGAGTGTAAAGTTTTGATTATTACCAGGAGAAGTAATAGTGATGGTTGGTCTAAACTCTGGTTTATGGATCGTATCAAGCTCGGTTGGAATGACAGAACTTGTTTCTTCAATGATTCCATTATCTTCAACCCACTTACGCACAGGGGTTTCCCACAACTCATATTGAGAATCGTTCTCCGGATTTTCGGGAACGTTTCCGTTTGGATTATTTTTATTAACCCAATGCAAAATAGAATGAACCTCTTTAATCACTTTTTGTTCGCGGGTTTCGTCAGGAGTAAATTCAGTTGCAAGGTTTCCAGAAATACTATCAATTTCATACACTTGGCCTCCCTCCCATACGCCACGTAACACTGGTTTTATGTTACGAGGATCGGTGCTGCTTGTATATTGTTTAAATTGTTCGGGTGGAAATTTATTAAGAGCCTCTCGCATGAATTCGTTCCACATAGGAGCAACCACAAATCCTGCGACACGTCGTTCCATAGAGCTATTGTCGTTATTTCCGGCCCACGCACCAATGGCAATGTTTGGGGTGTATCCAACAATCCAAGCATCCCTATAATCGTTTGTGGTACCTGTTTTTGCAGCAACATCCCGTCCGGGGAAGTGAAGTGGTGAGTTAAATCCAAATGATGGCGCTCGTGCATCGTTATCACTCAATACATCATTAATTTGGAGTGCAACATCCTCTTCAAGAACACGTCGCGACCGTAAGTTAAATTCTTCTAAAACATTACCGTTCTTGTCTTCAATTTTTATAATTTTTTCGTGGGGGTTACGCAAGCCATTGTTTGCAAACACAGAGTAGGCGCTTGTGAGCTCAAGAAGGGTAACCTCTCCACCTCCAAGCACAAGCGTAAGACCATACTGGTTCACATCGTTTAAACTTGAAATCCCTAAGTCTCGAGCAGTTTCAAGAGAGTCAATGAGCCCCGCAAGGTAGAGGGTTTTTACGGCTGGGATGTTTACCGATTGAGCAAGAGCATCTCGTAAGCTAATGGGTCCACGGAACGTATTGTCGTAGTTTACCGGCGAATAACACACATCAGGGTTCACGCCAGGAAGTGGTTCTCCTTCAGAGTCACATGCTGTTGAGAATTGTGTGGGAAGATCAAAAACAGTGGTGTCAGGAGTGTAGCCTTCTTTAAATGCTGTCGCGTAAACGAAGGGTTTAAACGCAGAACCTGGCTGTCGTTTTGCGAGTGTAATATTAAAGTTCCCATCTTCTTCGGTGTCAAAATAATCTTTTGATCCCACCATGGTTAAGATGTGGCCCGTTTTAGGGTCGATTGCAATGATCCCAGCGTTGCTTGCATTAAAGTTCTCTGCATTAAGTTCTGCATAGCGAGCAACAATTTCTTCTGCTTTTTGTTGAAGCTCCCAGTCGAGAGTAGTTATAACGTTGAGTCCTTGGGTTTCAACTGCGTCACGACCATATTCTCGTTCAAGGTATTCGCGAACATACATTACAAAATGTGGTGCTTTGATTCCTTGCTCGCTTGGTGGAGCGAACAACACTTCTTCTTGTTTAGCGCCAGCGGCTTCTTCTTCGGTAATAAACCCAAGCTCTACCATTCGATCAAGTACAAGATTTTTCCGTGCCTCAAGGTCGTCGGTATTATCTCCGTAAGGAGAATAGTAGGTTGGTGCCTGAGGAAGGGCGGCAAGGTAGGCGGACTCTGCAAGAGATACATCTTTTGCATTCTTTCCAAAGAAAGCAAGACTTGCTTCTTCAATTCCATACAACGTTCCACCGTACGGTGCCTCGTTTAAGTACATGTGGAGAATCTCGTCTTTTTCAAGAACACGCTCAAGTTTTAATGAAAGAACCGCCTCCTTTAATTTTCGAACATAACGCTTTTCGTTAGTGAGAAGAGTAAGTTTTACTACTTGTTGTGTAATCGTAGACCCCCCCTGCCCACGCAAGTCAAACGAAAGAAGGTTGCTTATAAAGGCTCGTGCAATAGCGGTTGGTTTAACTCCTTTGTGGTCGTAAAATTCAGAGTCTTCAATGGCAACGGTTGCGTTTCGTGCATAACGAGAAATCTCTTCAAACGGAACAACTTGCCGTTTAACATCTCGGTAAACATCAAATAAAAGTACCTCTCCGGTTCTGTCATAAATCTTGGTTGATTCTTCTATTTTTCTTTGTTCAAATGATTGAAAGTCAGGGAGGGGGACGAGCGCAAACCATAAAATAAAGATCCCCGTAAGCAAAAAACCTCCACTTACAAGGAGGGCAAGAAGGTGTCTCGTGCGCTCTTTTTTGGCATGGTGATGTGCCTTTTTGATTATATTTTTCACCATATTTTCTCTTTTAAACTTTAGCATAGGGGTTAGGACAAAAAAAGGAAATCATGTTACCGTAGTAGCATGAATAGAAGCCAAAACGATCTTATTGGAGATATCCTCGACAGAGGAACAGAAGATATTTTGGTACGTGAGAGTTTAGAAAAAAAACTCAAATCTGGCAAGACACTCAATGTTAAGTTAGGTATTGACCCCACTTCAAAAAATATCCATTTAGGGCGTGCCATTCCCTTAAGGAAGCTCAAACAATTCCAAGACTTAGGCCACAAAATAACCCTTATTGTGGGTGATTTTACCGCCCGAATTGGTGATCCAAGTGACAAGCTCGAAAAACGACCCATGTTGACCTCAAAAGAGATCAAAGAAAACATGCGGGACTACAAACAATTGATTGGAAAGATTTTAAACCTTCGCAAAACAAAATTTGTTTACAACAGTAGGTGGCTCTCACGTCTTAAGTTTGAAGAACTAAGCCACATAGCAGAAGTGTTTTCAGTAAACCAGCTTAGTGCGCGTCGCAATTTTAAAGATCGTCTTGCACGTGGGGAAGAAGTTAGCTTACGAGAATTTTTATACCCCATCATGCAAGGGTATGATTCGGTAAAAGTAAAAGCCGATGTTGAAATAGGTGGTTTTGATCAATTGTTTAACTTGCGAGCCGGTAGAACCATTCAAAAGTTTTACCAACAAGAAGAGCAAGATATTTTAACAACCACCATGCTCGAAGGAACCGACGGAAGAAAGATGTCGAGCTCGTGGGGGAATGTTATTAATATAAACGATGCTCCAAACGATATGTTTGGAAAGCTTATGCGAGTAAACGATGAGCTTATTGCAAAGTACTTTCTTCTTTGTACAGAACTGCCCCTATCAGAAATTGATGAGTATGAAAAAAAGCTTCATAACGGAACCAATCCCCGTGATATTAAATTAAGGTTGGCAAACGCGATTGTTGCTTTGTATCATGGAGAAGACGAGGCACAAAAAGCAGAAGACTATTTTGTAAACACGTTTAGTAAAAAAGAATTACCAACTGACCCCGATACAAAATTAAAGGGAGTGAAAGGAGAAGAGCTTGTCGACGTTTTAGTTCGAGAAGGTTTTGTTTCTTCAAAGAGTGAATATAGACGAAAACGAGATGAGGGAGCTGTTTCTCTTGATGGAGAAAAAATAACAGGAGATGTTCAAATACAAGAAGACTCAATCATAAAAATAGGGAAAAAGATTGCAAAAATAATTGTCTCCTAAAAACTAAAACCCCCGCGCATGCGGGGGTTTTAGGTAACTATTCTTCGTCGTCTCCTCCTTCCTCTTCGTCGTCTCCATCATCGTCTCCGTCCATGTCGAGTCGAGGTGTGTAGTCGAGTACCATATACACGATATGTTAGTCTCCTATAAAGCGACCTTTTAAAACACTACATTTGTACTAAAAATTAAAAGGAGGAGCAAACCCTAAGAAATCCCTTTTGGGGATAAAGTGTTGATATCTCGATAGAGGCATGCAAGGCCCGTAGCTATAGCGTCAAACTCGTCATCTAAGCGCTTTTTTTCAGGGAGTTTTACCGTGTGACCAACCATAATTGCCACTTGGTTTTTGGGCGCTGTGCCGTGGCCTGCGATCGTCATTTTAATTTCAAGGGGGGTATATTCAAAAATAGGCAGGTTAAACGTTTTTGATAAGTAAATAACCATGCCTCTAACCTCAGAAACTCGAGAAGCCGTCTTTTGATTTTTAGTAACAAAAAGATTCTCTACAGCAACAGCATCCGGACTCCATTTTTTTAAAAGGTTTTCAAGTTCTTTCCCTAAAAAAAGAAGTCTGTCTGAAAATTCATCAGATTTATTTGTTACAAAACAGTCAGAAAAAAGAAGAGACTCTCTTCCATCTTCTTTTTTGACCAGAGCCACACCAAATCGGTCGTACCCTGGGTCAATACCAAGAACAATTATAGGTTCTGTATCTTTTTTACTCTTCATTTGAGAAGACAGTATCGACATCCTCTTTTTCTTCCAGTTTCTCTATAACCTTTGCAAGCTTTTCTTTGTCATCGTCACCTAAAGGAGTTTTTGTTTGGGGGACCCATTCGTTTCCAGATTTTTCAAATGCCCAACTTGCTGCACCTTGTGCTGCAAGTGACAAACCAAACGATGAAAGTGCATGCTTTACTTCTTGGGAAGCCCTATTTTTATTGTCGGTGAACCCTTCAATAATAAGAGCAACACCACCAGGGCCATAAGCCTCGTATGTTACTTGTTCGAGAGCTTGCGCATTTTTACCACTTGCTCGTTCAATGGTTCGTTCAATATTTTGTTTTGGCATGCTGTCGGCTTGCGCGCGCTCAATTGCTGACCTGACAGAAGGGGACGACGCATCTCCGCCAGCTTCTTTTAAGGCAATCGTAATGTTTTTTACGTGCGTGCTAAATATCTTACTTTTTTTAGCATCGGTTGCTGCTTTTTTGTGTTTAATTTTTGAAAATTTATTATGTCCTGCCATGTTATAAAAGTTTCTTTTGTTGTGATTCTGGTAATTCGATCCCTAGGTGTTCGTACCCAAGTGCGGTGAGCACGCGTCCGCGCGGAGTCTTTTCTATAAGTCCTAACTGGATTAAGTAGGGCTCATGAACCTCTTCTAACGTTTGTTCATCTTCTCCGATAGCGGTTGCAATAGTGCTAATACCAACGGGCCCCCCGCCAAACTTGAGCGCAATTGCCTCAAGAATATTTGTATCAAGCGAAGACAATCCTAACTCATCTACTCCCAATAAGTCGAGCGCCTCAAGTACGGTCTCTTTTGTGAGTGGTTTTTTATGTACTTGGGCATAGTCGCGTGCTCGTTTAAGTAAATGGTTTGCGGTTCTGGGAACGCTTCGTGCGCGCTTTGCAATTTCTTCTGCACCACTTTCATCAATCTCGATATCTAAAATTTTTGCACTTCTAGTGATGATTCTTTTGATTTCACCATCAGTGTAAGGATTGAGTCGGTATGTTCCACCTCCAAATCGTGATCGAAGTGGAGAAGAAAGAAGTGCCATTCGCGTGGTTGCTGCAACCAAGGTAAACGGAGGAAGTTCAAGTTGGATAGTGCGAGCGCCTGGACCTTTTCCAATAATAATGTTTAAAGTACCAGACTCCATAGCAGGATAGAGTACTTCCTCAATCATTTTGTTAAGTCGATGGATTTCATCAATAAACAAAACGTCTCCATGAGAGAGATTAGTTAAAATAGAGGCAAGATCACCAACTTTCTCAATCGCAGGGCCCGAGGTCATTTTAATTTGAGTGCCCATTTCTTTAGCTACCAGGTAGGCTAGGGTGGTTTTACCAAGGCCAGGAGAGCCATAAAAAAGAAGATGCTCTGGTGGGTGGCTGCGCTCGGTCGCAGCTCCCAAGAGGATCTGAAGATTCTTTTTAATGTCTTCTTGCCCCACATAATGTTCCCAAGAAATAGGCCGAAGGGCGCTATCAAGAAACTTGCCGTCGTTTCCTGCATTTTGATGATTCTCAATTGGGGGCTCTGTTGACATACAGAGATAGTATATAGTATGATGCCGGAACGCTAAAGGGGTCTAGGGGGCTTGACCCCTCAAATCACTAACGTATTTGTAGGGGTTGACAAATATTTCATCTATGCTACTATGTTTTGCAGCATATATAGTAGTTGATCTTTCTTATTGAGGTCATACATCTCTAAGCAATCGGGCCGCAAGGCAAAGGGTTTTATAAAGAGGACGCCCTGGTGCTTCGTTTACGAAGACTCTCTGGAGCTATCCTTCGAGTAATGCCTTTTAACTTTAATTTATACGATTAACTGATTGCTTAGAGGTGTGTGGCCTCAAAAATGGGTCACACCGTTCTTTGAGATAATTTGTATCTAAACGGGCCCGTGCATATCTTGCGAGGTGCAAGAGAAGACGACGTCCACACAGGAAAGGACTTGCCATGAAAAAGGCAACCCTTGATCAGGGAATGAAAATCCTCGAGCTTTTCAGAGAGGTGCCGTGTGAGCAGGTACAGAGCCTGCTCTCGTCGGGTCTCCTCGCCGACCTTCGTGATGGCAACATCGCGAGAGTCGACAGGAACGCGTTTCGGGAGATGGTGGGGCTTGCGCCCTTCGATCTTCCTCTCCTCGCACCGCTCGAGCAGATCCCCGTCGGACCCCTCGCAGGTGGA
>CESG01236489.1_pt1 | contig 12240 bp, 11 predicted proteins | sample 531121 | NCBI WGS metagenome assembly CESG01 (sample SAMEA2621287, study PRJEB7988) | marine metagenome | biome: marine biome (ENVO:00000447); feature: mesopelagic zone (ENVO:00000213); material: "saline water (ENVO:00002010), including plankton (ENVO:xxxxxxxx)" | depth 800 m
CAGATATTTGCTCCAGAAATATCCAGCCACTCAGCGACAATGGATAAAACTTGAGCGTTCATTCTCTTACCCTGGGTTCACACAACCTGAAGGTTATGTGAACCATATTCTAGGAGGGCTTGGTGCGATAGCAAGTAAGTGTTGCCGCACCAGGCCCCAGCAATCGATAAAATATTGTCGACAGCGTTCGGTTTTATCAGCGACTATTCGAATAATCAGCAAGCGGTTGCGCCAAGTTACTCCAGCGCGACTACCTTCAGGTTCTGGTAGTGCTCGTAACTGTTCTAGCAGCGCTTCTGGGGCGCTATCAAAAATGCCCGCGACCAGCGTGCCAGTAACTGGATAGCTGGCATAACTGGCGAGGTTGTCTAGAGAACCATCGTTGGAGGCTAGGTGCTGGCGTTCCAGAAGTAGGGGCGTTTGATCGCAATAAACCTCAAGTCTCTGCACTAGACTGCCTTCGGTAAAACGCTCCTCGTTGGATGGTCTTCCTAAACAGGTAAGCTCCCAGCCAATCATTTTGCTATCAGATGTAGTCTCTATTCGAGTATACAGATCGGCATTGGCACCATTAAAAATAATGTTTTCTTGTGGCAGCCACTCACAAATCGCATTACCTATGTTGAGAGCTACCTTTTGACGCTGAACACCATTCCAGCTATCGGCACGGTATATTTTACCCGCAGCTGGTGTTGTGATGAGGGCATGACTGCCATCATGATGGCTGCTTTTGATGGCTAGCCTGTCGCCACTGACCATTCCACCGGGTGGATGCAGAAGGTAGACGTGGCAAGGAGAGCCTTCGGGATAAAACGGACGTTGAACCCGCAAAGGGCCATGAAACTTCATGCGCGCCATACGAGTTCGGTTGCTTGAGCCGTGGTTGCCACTAGAAGGCTTATCAAAAGATAGCTCTAGGCTAGCTTGCCAACGTCGGCTGGTGCCATAGTGCTCTGTCGAATCATGCTCGGTAGCTTTGTGCACAGAGTAAAGAGGTGTTGCAGACATATCAGACCGTTAGATATTCCTTAATCAATTCCTCATTGAGTTCGCCTATTTGTCCTTTAGCGACATGACGTCCTCGATCCAGAATAATAAAGTTATCAGCCACTTTGCGCGCAAAGGGAAGCTTTTGCTCAACCAAAAGTACGGTTAGTCCCACCTCTTTATTAAGCTTGACAATGATATCACCAATTTCCTGAACGATGTTGGGTTGTATGCCTTCTGTCGGTTCATCCAGAATTAGCATTTGCGGCTCGATCACAAGAGCGCGGCCAATTGCAAGCTGTTGCTGTTGGCCACCCGATAAGTCGCCACCACGGCGGTTTTTCATTTCGCGTAAGACAGGAAACAGCTCGTAGATCATTTCCGGGATTTGTTTGGCTTTGTCTTTTCTGACGGGAAGACCGATTTGCAGATTTTCTTCTACCGTTAGCATGGGGAAAATTTGTCGCCCTTGTGGAACATAACCAATGCCGATGGGAGCGCGTTTTTCAGGAACCAAGCCATGAATAGGGTCACCGTTGAATATAATCTCGCCAGATTTAATCGGCAGCAAGCCCATGACACATTGCAATAGCGTTGTTTTGCCAACGCCATTACGCCCCATCAATACGGTACACTTGCCTTTTTCTGCGTGAAGCTCTAAGTCCCATAAGGTATGGCTTTCGCCGTAAAACTGATTGATGTTATTGACTGCCAGCATAGTTACTCTCCCAGGTAGACTTCAACGACTTTTGGGTTGGATTGAACCTGATCCATCGTTCCTTCAGCCAAAACACTGCCTTGGTGAAGAACGGTAACATGGTTGGCGATTGAGCGCACAAAATCCATATCATGTTCTACCACAACAACTGAGTGCTGGCCTGCAAGTGATTTCAATAGTTCGGCTGTTCGATCCATTTCCTGGTGCGTCATACCGGCGACAGGTTCATCTACCAACAACAGCTTGGGGTTTTGCATCAGTAACATGCCGATCTCTAGCCACTGTTTTTGGCCGTGAGATAAGGAACCTGCCAATCGGTATTTGTTATCTTTTAAACCAATGGTTTCGAGCACTTCGTCTATCCGCTCTTTTTGAGCCGCTGACAAGCGGGCAAAGAGAGAGGTAATAACGGACTTGTTGCCCGCCATAGCCAATTCTAGGTTATCAACGACCAAGTGATTTTCAAAAACCGTGGGTTTTTGAAACTTGCGACCGATCCCTGCTTCGGCGATTTCCGGCTCATCCAGTTCCAGCAGGTTGATGCGGCTACCAAACCAAGCGCTGCCAGTGTCGGGGCGGGTTTTTCCGGTGATGATATCCATCATGGTTGTTTTGCCTGCTCCATTGGGACCAATGATGCAACGTAATTCGCCTTCTTTGATGTATAAGTTGAGGTTGTTAATCGCTTTAAAACCATCGAAGCTGACACTGATGTCTTCAAGGTACAGGATATTGCCATGAGATACATCCAATCGTGAGCTGGCTTGGGGCTGGATAAAGTCAAAAACGCGATCACGTTGGCGAATTTGTTCGATAAAATTCATTGCGCTCATGCCAGCTGCTCCTGTTTACGGTTTAGAAAGCCTGTTACTCCTTTCGGCAAATACAAGGTTACGAAGACAAAGATTCCACCGAGTGCGAACAGCCAGGCATCAGGAAGCCAACCGGTGAAGGTCGACTTGGCATAGTTAATCAATATGGCACCAACAACAGCTCCATAAAGCGTAGCGCGGCCTCCCACTGCTACCCAAATCACAATCTCAATGGAATTGATTGGATTGAACTCACCGGGATTGATAATTCCCACCTGTGGAACATAGAGTGCGCCAGCAATGCCAGCCAGTATGGCTGAAAAGGTAAATATCCATAATTTAACCTTGTCAACTCTATAGCCTATAAAGCGTGTTCGCGATTCCGCATCGCGCACTGCTACGGCAACACGGCCAAGTTTGGAGCATACAATATAACGACAGGCCATGTAGCCCAGTCCTAGCGCGAGGGCCGTGCATAAGAAAAGGCCTAGTCGAGTTGCATCGGATTGCAGGTCAAAGCCCATGATTTCTTTAAAGTCGGTCAGGCCGTTGTTACCACCAAAGCCCATCTCGTTGCGGAAAAAGGCTTGTTGAAGGGCATAGGTTAACGCCTGGGTGATAATAGACAGGTATACGCCAGTAACACGGCTACGAAAGGCCATCCAGCCAAAGACAAAAGCCAACAAGCCTGGCACCAGAATAACCATCAGCGAGGCAAACCAGAACATGTCAAAGCCATGCCAAAACCACGGGAGTTCCTTCCAGTTTAGAAACACCATGAAGTCAGGCAATAACGGATCGCCATAGACCCCACGATCACCGATTTGACGCATCAGGTACATGCCCATGGCATAACCGCCTAAGGCGAAAAAAGCACCGTGTCCCAGGCTGAGTATGCCAAGGTATCCCCATACTAGATCAACTGACACAGCTAGTAGGGCATAGCATAAATATTTGCCCAATAGAGTGACTGTGAACGTCGAGCAGTGAAGAATATGTCCCTCTGGAACAAAGGTGTTAAGTAATGAAACCAGCAGAGCGACGGCGGTTAGGATCGCCAGAAAACTCTGGGTTTTTTTATCAAATATCAGTCTATCGTTCATTAATGCTTTATCTAACATGGTTTATGCCTCCGCTGCTCGACCTTTTTGTGGAAATAAGCCGCGTGGGCGCTTTTGGATAAACAGGATGATGAAAACCAAAACCATGATTTTGGCGAGCACCGCTCCAGCCATTGGCTCCAGCACCTTGTTGGCGACACCCAGTGAAAGCCCGGCGACCAGCGTGCCCCACAGATTTCCAACACCTCCAAATACCACCACCATAAAGGAATCTATGATGTATGACTGCCCCATATTCGGGCCTACATTGGTGATTTGGCTTAGGGCAACGCCAGCGATGCCAGCCACGCCAGATCCCAGGCCAAATGTCATTGCATCGACCCAGTCTGAACGTACGCCCATTGCTTTCGCCATTGAGCGGTTTTGCGATACTGCTCTAACCTGTAATCCCAAGCGTGTGCGTTTTAGAATAAAGAACAAGGCGATAAATACTAAAATACAGAAAGATATAATGTATAAGCGGTTATAGGTGAGTGCGAAAATAGGGTTGATATCGATCGAACCACTCATAAAAGCTGGCGTTTCTACCGTTCTATTTTGTGGTGATATGACCGTTCTCACCAGCTGCTGTAAAATCAGGCTGATACCAAAAGTGGCGAGCAGTGTTTCAAGCGGGCGGCCGTACAAGAAGCGAATGACGCCGCGCTCGATGGCGATACCTACCATGCCACTGACGCAAAAGGCCGCGGGAATAGCCAGGAATATCGAGGCGGTGGTGTGGTTTGGCATGGCTTGCTGGATCAGGTATGTGGTGTAGGCACCGAGCATGATCAGTTCGCCGTGTGCCATATTGATAACGCCCATAACACCAAAGGTGATGGCTAGGCCAATAGCAGCCAGGATCAGTATTGAGCCGAGGCTAATGCCAAAATAAATGGTTTCGAGATTACTGAAGATACTTATCTTGCTTTCAATGCCTTTTAACGATTTTTTTGCGGCCTTCTTTATATCTTTATCATCGCTGTTGTTGGCTAGACTGGTTAGCTTGTTGCGTACTATGGGTTCCAGCTCGCCATCTAAGGCTTCAATCGCGTTCAACACTCGCTCTTTCTTGCTGCTGTCCAAATACCCGATATAGATACCAAACTGTAACGCCTTTTTCACTGACTCGTCTTGCTCTTCTTTGATTAGCGAGCCAAACAGGTCTGCATCATCTTCTTTCAACTTCGGGATCATGGCCTCGACGGCGGCCAAGCGCACTGATGCATCGGGGTGTTTTAATTCGATTTCGGCGACCATCTTCCCCAGCTTCGCGCGTAAACTGTTGTTAGTTTTTACTTTGGATACTTCTCGGCGCGAGAATGTACCAAGGGTTTCATTACTAAAAATATCCGTTAGAACGTAGCTACGTCCGTCTTTGTCGGCAAAGACGACAAGTTGATCGGATTTGCGAAAATAGAGCCGGCTTTCTGCCATTGCTTCTAAGACTTGTTTGGCTTTTGGGTGACCCGATGTCGCTACTTGTTGAGCAGTATTAGCTTTAGCGGCAAAGCTCTTTTGAGTGAATCCATTTAAGAGCTGTTTAAATTCTGTTTCATCGGCTACTGGGGCGGCACTGGCCTGACCGATGAAGAATATGCTGAATATAAAAAGGAGGATGGCTGAGCGTAGGGCTGGTAACAAGGGCATAGGTAACCGATCCCGTTGGTTGAAATTATAAGTTAAATAAGCGCTAGGAAGATACGCCGCCAATGAAGGTCATTGACGGCGCTCCTCTTCAATTGATAGCGCCGAAGCGCATCAAAATTTAGACAAGGTGACTGTGATTAGTAGTTTTGGCCAGAGCACTTAGACGTTTTAACGTTGTAGTTGCCACAGCTTAGAGGCTTGCGCCAGTCGGCAAGAATGTCCTTGCTGCCCGGAAGGAAGTCAGACCACGCATCGCCAACGACCGTGCCAGGGGTTTGCGAAACAACTTCGAATTGGCCATCAGCCTGGATTTCACCGATAAGTACTGGCTTAGTAATATGATGGTTTGGCATCATCGTCGCGAAGCCACCCGTCAAGTTCGGTACACTAACACCGATAATCGCTTCTTGAACCGCAGCAGGATCAGTGGTTCCGGCTTTTTCAACGGCTTTTACCCACATATTGAAGCCAATGTAGTGTGCTTCCATTGGATCGTTAGTCACACGTTTTTTATCTTTAATGAACGCGTGCCATGCATCAATGAAACTATAGTTTTCTTCTGCTTCCACGCTCATGAAGTAGTTCCACGCGGCCAGGTGACCAACCAATGGTTTGGTGTCTATACCAGAAAGCTCTTCTTCACCGACAGAGAACGCTACGACTGGAATGTCTTGAGCTGAGATGCCTTGGTTGCCCAGCTCTTTATAGAATGGGACGTTTGCGTCGCCGTTAATGGTTGATACAACCGCTGTTTTCTTACCGGCTGCGCCAAACTTCTTGATGTCTGAAACAATGCTTTGCCAATCAGAATGACCGAATGGCGTGTAGTTGATCATAATATCTTTTTCAGCGACACCTTTAGATTTTAAGTAAGCCTCAAGGATCTTATTGGTGGTGCGAGGGTATACATAGTCTGTTCCCGCTAGTACCCAACGTTCAACACCCAGATCGTTCATCAAGTAGTCAACCGCTGGAACCGCTTGTTGGTTTGGCGCAGCGCCTGTGTAGAATACATTTTTAGAAGACTCTTCGCCTTCATATTGCACAGGGTAGAACAGAAGGCTATCAAGCTCTTCAAAAACGGGCAGTACGGATTTACGCGATACCGATGTCCAACATCCAAAGACGGATGAAACCTTTTCTTTTTCAATTAGCTCACGAGCCTTCTCTGCAAACAGCGGCCAATCAGATGCAGGATCTACGACCACTGCTTCCAGTTTTTTTCCAAGCACGCCACCTTTCTTGTTTTGCTCGTCAATCAGCATGAGCATAGTATCTTTCAGGGTGGTTTCACTGATCGCCATAGTGCCAGACAGAGAGTGTAATACCCCAACTTTAATCGTATCGTCTGCTGCCATCGCGCCGGTGCTGAGAGTTAGTCCAGCAATAGTGCCTGTTAATAATTTCTTAAATGACATGAATGTGCTCCTTCGTAGCTCATTTTGTGATTGAGTCTTGTGTCTACCCAAGATTTGAGACATCGCAGATGAAGCATAAAGTGCGCCAAAGATGCATATCGGTGCATGAATAAAAAATATTTCTTTTAAAACAACACGGTATGAGCCTTTGTTTGGTGAGCGTTGTCGGGGCTTATTGCACCATATGCTGAGGTGGGCATTTTATTTGATTTTTTGATGCACCAAAAAGAGACGAAATGTCGAGGTGGATATATACAGTCGAACCAAAACGATGCATAAGCCTCGGCTTTGTTCTTACTTGGAGGCCGTCATTCCCGCGAAGGCGGGAATCCTGTTTTTGCCGTATCGGAGTCGGGGTATCAGATGGTGCCCGTGGATTCGCGCTTTCGCGGGAATATCGATCTCGTTGTCGTCTTGGTGGATTGAAATGCTAACTGGGTTAGGAACATTACCCACGCAATATTCATCAATTTTGAACAGGGGCTTCAAATTGTTTTGATTTTTATTATTACAATCAGTGGTTACACTTGTCGCATAACGCTTTAAACCGGTTCTACGAAGGGAGCTTCAGGTGCAGATAGTTAATTCGGATAAAAAATACGGTCTCATTGCAATAATGCTGCACTGGATACTGGCAGTTAGCGTCATCGGGCTTTATATCTTAGGCTTATATATGACAGACCTTACCTACTATGATGCTTTGTACCGTGTGCTACCCGCTTGGCATAAAGCCATTGGCGTTGCTGTTTTGCTCGCCTTTGTGTTACGCCTCGGGTGGCGTTTGATAAATCCAGTGCCACAAAATCCCAACCACAGAGTGTGGGAGAAGCGGTTGGCTCACTATATACATTGGTCGTTTTATGTATTGATTGTGCTGATGTGTGTTTCTGGATACTTGATTTCGACCGCTGATGGGCGTGCACTTGATGTTTGGGGGCTATTTTCAATCCCTGCGCTGATCACTGGTGTCGATAATTTGGAAGATATGGCTGGAAATGCTCATTATTGGATAGCCAACACACTGATATTGATGGTTTTACTGCATGCTGGTGCTGCTATCAAGCACCAGCTCATCGATAAAGATAACACACTAGGGCGTATGCTCGGAAAATCTTAACCAGGAGATAAATCATGAAAAAACTTGCTATGGCCGTATGTGGGCTTGCTTTGGGAGTTGCCACGGTTTCTGCACAGGCTGCTGACTATGTGATCGATACCAAGGGAGCGCATGCTTCGGTACAGTTCAAAATAAAACACCTTGGTTACAGCTGGTTGCTCGGACGCTTTAATACCTTTGAAGGGTCTTTTATCTATGATGAAAAAGCACCGGAGAAAGCGAGTGTGGCTGTTAGCATCGATACAGCAAGTATCGACTCTAACCATGCTGAGCGAGACAAACATCTACGTGGTAGTGATTTCTTGAATGTCGATAAATTTCCCAAGGCGACGTTCAAAAGCAGCGAATTTGAGCCTAAGGAAGATGGTAAAGCCGTGCTTAAGGGCACGTTAACGTTACATGGTGTTAGTAAGGAAATATCGATCGATGTTGTTGAGATTGGAGCCGGTAAAGATCCTTGGGGCGGCTATCGCAGAGGGTTTAGCGGTGAAACGGCGCTTCGTCTTAAAGACTTTAATATCGATTACAATCTTGGCCCTGCTTCAGAAGTTGTTTATCTGGAGCTAAATGTTGAAGGTATTCGTAAATAGTTGAAGTGATGCGTAAATAAGAGGGCGTCGAATTACGCAAGGCTGGATGAAGGAGCAAACCAGCGAATAATTGTATCGGCTTGATTTCTAGTTAGTCCCTGTTCTTTATTGGTGATAATAACAGGGGCTGTAGGAGGAAATTGATCTCTGTAAATATCAATGGCAAGCCAGGGAATGCTATTGGTATTGTGTTCATCGAGAAAGCGCTGGATTTCGCGATAGCGAATATGTTCCTTACCTTCGAGAAACGCATCAATGGTTGGGGTTTCGCCAATGACTTTGCCCATAAACAGGTTGTTATACAGGGGCCAGTGGTAGCGTCCTTTCCAGCTGCTGGCGATCACTACATTGGCTTTCAGTTTATGGATAACGCGGTTAATCTCGACCACATTTTCCTGGCGAAAATAGGTATCACCCAATTTTATCTCTGAGCTCGATTTAGGGGGCGTTCCCTGATAGGGGTGAGTTACGCCGTCTAGGCCCAAAAACAGAATATAACTTGCCATATAAAGTCAGCTTGTTGAGGAATACCAAAGTCAATTAGGTCGCATCCGGCGACAACCAAGGGGAGGATAATCAAATTTGGACAATTTGAAAAGCTTTCCCGACAATAAATCAGCCGACGTGGTCAACTTATGCCCTCCATATGCTAAGAATAGCACGTCCGAGCACTATTCTCGGTGCAATTCCAGCCATACACTTTGGTATGGATCAAGCGTGATCTGATTGGCATCAAAGAGTTCCCCGTCAAGCAAATCAAGTAGCGGTGTATCGACGGGGTTGGACATGGTTTCAACCAGGTTAATGGTCTGAGGTGTCGAGCGAATATTATTCAGCACGGCTATGCTATGCCGAGAACTATGGCGAACAAAGCCAAATATAGCAGAGTCGGTATCGAGAACCGTTTGCATTGCCTGAGGGGCAAATGCCAGTTGCTGGTTTCTGATATTCAAGCGTCGGCGCAAGCTTATAAAAACTTGCTGATGTTGGCTGCTTGGTTCTTCCAATTGCACTGCCAACTCTTCCCAGTTCCACTTGCGTCGGTTGATTGAGCGTAGTCTGCCGGTGTGCTCAACGCCTTTAAGATCGTTGGCTGTACCGAATAAACTGTGAATATAGATAGCAGGTATGCCCTGCATGGCCATCATGATGGTTTGTGAACACAAGAAGCGCTCAATATGCAGGTGATCAGGCCCCATGCGGGTTCCCATCATGGCATCAAAATAGGAAATATTGATTTCGTATGGCGTATCTTCGCCATCGGCCCCCGTGCGCATTGTGACGAATCCACCAAAGCGATGCATACACTCCACTAAGTCTTTGGTTTCATGCGGAGGGATTAACCCTTCCAGTGCACGTACGCCGATCCCATCATGGGAGGCTGTGAAATTCAAATAGGTACAGTTTTCAGGCAGTTGATCGAGGCTCTTCGCCCATGTCGCCAGGGGCAGGGCGTTACCGCGATTAAGGGTGTAAAGCATCAAAGGGGGGAGCGCAAACTGATACACCATATGGGCTTCGTCACCTTGACCAAAGTAGCTGACATTTTCTTTATGCGGGACATTGGTTTCAGTGATGATCACGACATGAGGAGCAACTTGGGCCAGGATGGTTCGAAAAAGTTTAACCACCTCATGTGTCTGGGGAAGATGAATACATGAGGTACCTAGCGTCTTCCATAAAAATGCCACTGCATCCAGACGAATAAAGCGTGAGCCTTTGCGAACGTAGAGCAGCAGGATTTGTATCATTTCAAGCAATACTTGCGGGTTTTCATAGTTAAGATCGATTTGATCTTCACTAAAGGTCGCCCAGACGTGTTTTACCCCTCGCCGTGTATAGTAAGGAACCAGCAATGGCGTATTACGAGGACGGGTAACCTGGCTCACATCGGTTTCAGGGGGCAGGTTAATAAAGTACTGATTACCGGGGGCATTCCCGCTGACAAAATCAGCAAACCAGATGCTACGGCTGGAAATATGATTAAGTACCAGATCGGCCATGAGATCAAAATCAGCGCTAATAGACTCGATATCATCCCAGTCGCCCAGTGTGTTATTGACTTCGGTGAAATCAATCACTGAGAATCCGTCATCCGAGCTAAACGGGTAGAATGGCAATATGTGGATGGCACTGATGGTATCTTTAAGGTACTGTTGACTGAACCACTTCAGTGTTTCAAGCGGCTTCTTTTGTGGTTGTGATAAGGTGTCGCCGTAAGTAATCAGTATGACATCTTTTTGATCCCATAATGACTCGCGCGAAGCCTGAGGCAGATCCTGTTGTTCCAATATGGCGAGTATTTTTCCGCAAACCTGCATGGCGACTGAGTGGGGATAAAGTACGTTAAGATGCTCTATCAAGCGTTGCTTCCAGGTGGCGTCAAAATAATCTGTTGGCATAAATCTACCTCGGTATGCTGGCACAAATATGGTGCGATAAATGCGAGCGTGTAAAAATCTGGTGCATCTAAGCGCTATCTCCGCGAGAGGAAAGACTGATCGGGTCAAACCTCGGTGTTTATGAGAGTGGATGCATTTACCGTGCCTTTAGTGATAAAGCGTCATATGTCATTGGCGCTATGAATTTGTTGTGATTCTTCCTGTTAGCGTGTTTTTTGTTCTAAAAAACTTGTGATGATGCTGTTGGGGTAGATCGGCTGATTTATGTAGCCGGTGTTTGTGTTTATTCGATTAGACATGCACTGTTGAAGCGCGTCGGCACCAACATTGCATTGTATTAGCGCACAACAATATTGGTATACTATGGCTCGTTGTTTTTTTCGACAATTTGTTTGTTTTCGACAATCTGTTTGTGTTTGGCAAATTGTAGGTGGCGCTGTCTGAACGACAATGATAGCGTACATGGGGCTGTGGTTTAATGATTGAATCAATGGAGTGTAACTTATGATTCGTAAATGTTTGTTTCCTGTCGCGGGCTACGGAACGCGCTTTTTACCCGTTACTAAAGCTATGGCAAAGGAAATGTTGCCCATTGTGCATAAACCGCTGGTGCAGTGGGGCGTTGAAGAAGCGCTAGATGCAGGATTAAAGCAGGTTGCTTTTGTTACTGGTCGGAATAAACGCGCTATCGCAGACCACTTTGATAATAACTACGAGCTGGAAGCGGAAATTGCTGGCTCGGCGAAAGAAAAATATCTACATAGCATTCGCAAGCTACAGGATGAGTGTACGTTTTCCTTTACGCGCCAGCGTTCGATGGAAGGCTTGGGGCACGCAATCCTTACAGGAGAGACGCTGATTGGTAATGAGCCTTTCGGAGTGGTGCTTTCCGATGACCTTTGCTTGGTTGAGCCGGGCTGTGATGGTGTCATGCAACAAATGGTTAAGTTGTACAATCAATTCCGCTGTAGCATTGTTGCTGTGATGGAAGTGCCAAAGGAAGAAATCAGCGCTTATGGCGTGGTTGATGGTGAGCCGATGAAAAGTGGTTTGTTCCGTATTAACAAAATGGTGGAAAAGCCCGATCCAGATGATGCACCAAGCAACTTGGCGATTATCGGTCGCTATATCCTGACACCGGATATTTTTGATATTATTCGTAACACGCCACGCGGTCGAAATAATGAAATTCAATTAACCGATGCCTTGAATGCTCAGGCCAAGGATGGTTGTGTTTTGGCATATCAGTTTAAAGGCACCCGCTTTGACTGTGGAAACGTACATGGCTTTGTTGAAGCAACCAACCATGTATACGAGAACATCTATAAGCCAGGACTAGGCGTATAGATAGCTTTCAAAGAGATTAAAAAGCCCCAGCAGAATTGCTTGGGGCTTTTTATGTATACCCAAACGACTTCAAGATGCTTGATTCAGCGATAACCAGGG
>CESG01025874.1_pt1 | contig 12182 bp, 8 predicted proteins | sample 531121 | NCBI WGS metagenome assembly CESG01 (sample SAMEA2621287, study PRJEB7988) | marine metagenome | biome: marine biome (ENVO:00000447); feature: mesopelagic zone (ENVO:00000213); material: "saline water (ENVO:00002010), including plankton (ENVO:xxxxxxxx)" | depth 800 m
ATTAGGTGGTTTGTATGTGTTAGGAACAGAACGACACGAGGCTAGACGTATTGATAATCAATTACGAGGACGTTCTGGTCGTCAAGGAGACCCTGGAGAAACACAGTTCTTTATCTCGCTTGAAGACTCTCTTATGCGAGTGTTTGCCTCTGATAGGCTTAAAAATATGATGGGAAGTTTTGGGATTCCCGAAGATGAGCCCATTAAAAATAAATTTGTAACGCGTGCTATTGAATCTGCTCAAACAAAAATTGAAGGATTCCATTTTGACGCTCGCCGTCATGTTCTTGATTATGACAATGTTCTCAACAAGCAACGGCAAGGTATTTATAATAAACGAAGAACTCTTTTATTGGGAGATGAAAATGAAGTAAGAGCTTTTATTGATAATGTTCTTGAGTCACAAGAAGACGGAGAAAAACTAAAAGAGGTTATCTCTAAAAAAGAAGAGGAATTTGGAACTGATAAATTTATTAAAGTGGTGAGAGGGATCGCACTACGAGGTATTGATACGCTTTGGATGGAACACTTGGAGGCAATGGATTATATGCGGGGTAGTGTCAATTTAAGGGCATATGGGCAACGAGATCCACTTGTTGAATACAAAAAAGAGGGATTACGCCTCTTTAAAGAGCTTGAACAATCAATAGATGATCAAATTGCCAAGGTTCTCCCACACATAACACTCGGAGTTACAGCACCCCTACACGAACAAAAAGAGGGGACAGCTATCCATAAAAGCGCCGAATCTTTGACGCAACAAAAGACCGCATCTGCCCCAAAAGACAAAGCAGGAAGAAATGATCCATGCCCATGTGGATCAGGGAAAAAATACAAGCATTGTCACGGAAAATAAATCCAGGTACTATAAAAACATGTCAGGACTCATAAAACTTATTTTGAAATGGGTGATTAGCGCCGTTGCCATAATGGGAACAGCGTACTTACTAAAAGGAATCATTGTTCCGGGCCCTTATATTGCATTTGTGTTGGCGCTTGTGTTTGGGCTTTTGAATGCCGTACTTCGCCCAGTTTTAATTATTCTGACGCTTCCGGTAACAATTTTAACACTCGGGCTATTTACTCTTGTTATTAACGGATTTCTTTTCTGGTTGCCGACAACCTTTATTGAAGGATTTGTGGTAGAGAATTTTTGGTGGGCAATCGGAGGCGCGCTCCTTGTATCCATTTTTTCATGGATTGGAAACGCGCTTCTTTCTGATTAGACCCTCTTATGGTTATTGTAACTCATGATGGGGGTTTTCATTCTGATGAAGTGTTTGCAACAGCGACACTTCTTTTAATAAGTCCCGATTCTCGTATTGTTCGTTCTCGAAAACCAGAAGATTGGGAGAAGGGAGACTACGTTGTTGATGTTGGTGGTGTTTACGACGAAGAAAAGAATAGATTTGATCACCATCAAGTTGAAGGAGCGGGGGAGAGAGAAAATGGAATTCCATATTCCTCTTTTGGTCTTGTATGGAAAAAGTTTGGAAAGCAAGTGTCACAAAGTGACGAAGTTTTTGAATATATAGACAAAGAATTAGCGCAACCAATTGATGCCCATGATTGTGGTATTAAAATTGTACGGTCAGAAAAAGGCCTCAGTGAATACACTATTGGAAAGGTCATACATACATTTATGCCCTTGGACGAGAGTGCCGACACAAACGAAGCATTTCAGAAAGCTGTAATGTTTGCTCAAAAAATATTGTGTGCCGAAATTGATGCAAAAAAGTATGAAATTGGAGCACGAGCAAAGATTAAGGAGGCATACGAACAGTCTGAAGATAAGCGCATTCTTGTACTTGAAGAGAGGATTCCTTGGGAGAAAGAAGTCATTGAGGCTCATCAGGACGTTTTGTTTGTGGTTTACCCACATACATCTCAGTGGCGTGTTAAAACAGTTAAAAAAAACTTACTTACCTTTGAACCAAGGAAAGCACTTCCAAAAGAGTGGGGAGGGAAGATAAAAGATGATCTTGCATCTGTGACGGGAGTGTCCGATGCTGTTTTTTGTCATAGAGCACTTTTTACTGCGGGCGCTGGTTCCAAGGAAGGAGCACTTGCTCTTGCGAAGCTAGCTGTGGATAACTTTTTGGAGGGTTAGGGAAGAGAGGAGTCTTTTAGGGTCTGTCATAAATGTCCTTTATAAAGGACATTTGTATATGAGACAAACTTTATCAACTTGTGACCTATAGAGTATGGCCTCATTTTTGTCTTTTTGTATCGGACATTTTGATCTATTAAAAAACTAACTTCCCTCTTCCCTTTTATGCTTGTCTGAAAAGAGCTTGCCGTCTTTTTTGGAATATCTTAATGGGTCTTTTCAATATCTAATTTAAGCCCTTTTTACCTTGCTATTTTCCTCTTTTGTCGGTATAGTTCAGACGTATTTTTGATTATTAAGCCTACTAATTATTTAGATATATCTATGGCTACTGGAGACAAAAGGGCGGTCTTGAAGCGTATTTTTAATACGCTTAGCGCTTTTCTTGTGGTAACGCTTGTGGTGCCTTTGCATATGGTGCCGCTTGCTCTTACTACTGCTACCCCTGTATATGCAGCAGATGAAGATGTGATTATTAGCGAAATTGCATGGATGGGTACAACTGATGATCCTCATAATGAATGGATTGAACTCTACAACTGGGGATCAACTCCCGTTGATTTAACCGATTGGATTGTTGGTGCACAAGACGGAACTCCTGTTATTACACTAGATTCAACTATTTGTAGCAATTTAGAAATTCCTGCAGGTGGATTCTTTTACCTTGAAAGGACCGACGACGATTCATTGCCAGGAGTAACTGCTGATTGTATTTATACCGGAGCGATGGAAGATTCTGGTGAACGAATTTTCCTCGTCGCTCCAGGGATCACTCCAAACATTTTGCAAGGTATTGACGGAGAGACCGCTGGATGGCCAGCAGGAGATAAAGACACAAAAGAAACTATGCAATGGGTTGGTGACGCTACATCAACCGGACCATGGATTACTTTTGTTCCAACTCCAGGGGCGCTCCCTGAACTTCCAGGGTTCCCAGAGGACGAAGATGAAGAAGAAAATGGAAACAATGGCCCACAATGTGGAAACTCTGTCATTGAAGAAGGAGAAATGTGTGATGACGGAAACATTTCAAATGGGGACGGATGTAACAATAGCTGTGAGCTAGAAGCCCTCCAGTGTGAAGATATTTACGAACAAACTACAGGATGGTACGGAGAATACTTTAACTATCTCTCAAGTCACCCCGACATGGAGCTTCCGAACAATGAATGGCCGGATGCTGATCACGGAGATCCTCTTTCAGCAAGCTCAGCATGGGACACCGACTGGTATGAAGATGAGTACTTTACCTTCTCACGTATCGACGGAAACCTTCTCTTTGGAGGTGATTGGTTCCCTCTTGATCCTGTTGGAGAAGAAATTACCCAAGGGCACGAATATCATTTTGGTGTGCATTGGCGTGCACTTGTAGAAACTGATGACCCAGGAGACTATGCATTTAATGCAGAAACAGATGATGACATTTGGGTATATGTTGATGGAGTTCTTGTAGGGTCAAACCCGGGAATCCATCCACCACAGGTTGCAACAGGAACTGCAGCTCTTACGGGTGCAAATGTCGTAGACATTTTCTTTGCAGAACGACACACAGTTCAGTCTCAGTTTGACTTCTCATTTAGTGACAAGTCTCTTAAGATCACTCCGCTTCCCGAAGAGTGTCAGCCACGTGTTGAGATTTGTAAATATGAAGACCTTACGGGAGATGGCGTAAGTGATGATGATACATTATTTGGTTCTGGTTGGGGTCTTGGATTGGTTGATTCAACCAATGGAGAAGAACCAGATGAAAAGCTTTTGATTCCATCAGATGAATCAAGCTGTGTACTGTATGAGGACTTGTTGCCCGTAGAGTATCAAGCATTTGAAGAAGAAAAAGAAGGATGGACACAAACTGCAGCCCGAGTACTTAAAAATAATTCAGTAGTTGAAACGATTGATTCCTTCTTCGATGTCTTTGTTGATCTTGAATTAGAAGACGAGGCTCGAGTTGAGTTTTACAATCACAGCTCAGGAATTTGTGGATACAAATACGAAGATAAAAATCTAGACCAAGAAAGAGGTGATGACGAACCAGGTGTTGAAGAATGGCACATTACCCTTTCACAAGTAATAGATGAATGTGAGTACCATCAATACGAAGATGGAGACGAAGGATATGAAGAATGTTACGAAGAAGTAGAAGAAATCGATTGGACGTACACTGATGAGCGTGGAGGATATTGTTTCCTTGATCTTCCTCCAGGAGACTACATTGTGTCTGAAGGTGATCGCGAAGGATGGTATCCATCAACCGAAACTTCAGTTGAGGTAACGCTTGAAGAAGAAGGAAAAGTATATGTTGATTTTGGAAACATCCGAAACGGAAAAGTACACGGAAGCAAATACTTTGACACAAACCAAAACGGAGTACGCGATGAAGGAGAAGAAGGTCTCGCAAACTGGGAAATTAGAATTTATAAGGGAGATCAACCGTGGGAAGAGTATTTAGTTGATCTTACTGATCCTACTTCCCTTCCACTTCTTGACCCTGTTGCAGTAACTACCACCGATGAAAATGGAAATTATTGGTTCGAAGATCTTCCCCCAGGTGTTTACCAAGTATTTGAGGTACTTAAACCAGGGTGGATTCAAACAGGACCAGGAATGGCGACGGACACGGTAGAGCTTATTGAGGGCTCACATGTTCGGCCAGAGCACCTCTTGCCAACATCACCAGATAGTTTGTATTCACCAACTGATCCAGCAGGAGATTGGTATAGAACAAAACTTGTTGAAAACCAAACCCTGCAACAAATTGTTGCTTTCGAAGCACTTTGTAGCACGGTACCGTGTGGAAACCCAGAAATCGGTGAAGCGTTAAGAGATGTTCAATACTACACAGTACTTGTTGAATCGGGTAGTGAAGTAGAAAATCTTGATTTTGGTAACTGGAGTGCGCCAGGATCAATTCACGGTCTTAAGTTTAACGATCTTGATGGAGATGGAGAATGGGACGAAGATGAGCCAGGACTCGAAGGCTGGGAAATTAGACTCTACAGAAGCCCATCAGTTCCCGACTTCTTTGAATGGGTAACCGCACCATTTGGTGGGGATCCATTTGCAACAACGACAACTATGGAAAATGGAGAATTCTGGTTTGAAAATGTCCCTCCAGGAATTTACCAAGTATTTGAAATTCAGCAGGACGGATGGACACAAACAGCACCAGGATTTACCAATGATGCGCTTGCTCCTATTAACGCAGCAAACGTACTTCCACAAAGCTTACTTCCAGGAGCTCCGTATGATTTAAGTGTGGTACCAAATCCATTTGACGCAGAGTACGACTGGTATCAAACAAAACTCGTACAAAATTCAACTATGTTGAAACTTGTGGGGGCACACGGACTTTGTGCACTTGCACAATTGGGAGGACTTCCTTGTGGAGATGAAGAAATAGAAGATCTTGAAAATATGCGATATTACTCGGTTCTTCTTGGGCCGGGAGAGGAAATTACTGAAGCATATTTTGGAAATCAATTAGATCCAGAGCTCGAAATTAGCAGAGAAGAAACTGAAGAAGTAGAAACAACCGAAGCAGACGTGTTTTGGGTAACTAACAAACCATCAACATCACGTGTGGTATACGGGACAAGTTCTGTTCCTGTATTGGGCGATGCTCCAAATTATGGCTACCCATTCTCAACCGCTCTTGACCCAACAAAAGTAATTAATCACGAAGTTACCTTAACCGGACTTACGCCAGACACAACCTATTATTGGCGGGCAGTTTCAAGTGCTTCTCCAGAAAAAGTAGGAACAGAACAAGACTTTGGTACCGATGAAGAAGATGACGGCGACGAAGGTGGTAGTAATGGTGGCGGGGGAACCACTGTTACGACAAGTGGAGGGGGTGGGGGTGGAACCATTCTTCTTGGAGGGGGACAGGGAGGTACCGAAACAGGAACTCCACAAGGAGGTGGTGGGTTTACTCCTGTTCAAACCATTCCATCAGCGCCATCTCAAAACAATGTTGTTACTCAGGCCCCACAAGGAGTCAGTGGATCACAAGCACCAGCACAAGGAGGCACAACGAGTGAAGATGCTGGAGGAGAGCCAGAGCTCATAAATGAAGAACCAGAAGAGGAGACAAATACACAAGTTGCAGCTGTTGGATTCCTAGGGCTTACCTATGAGTGTGGAATTTGGCACACGCTTCTTGCGCTCATTGTTCTTCTTGCAATGGCACTCTACTTCCACAAACGACACGGAAAGACAAGAGAAGGAGTTATTGCATTTATTGTTGGAGCAGTGATTGTGTGGCTTCTTGGTTCGTATAACTGTACATGGCTTCTTGTATTCCTTGCACTTGTAATTATTTTCCTCATTGGGTGGGACATGCGACATCGAAAAAATAGTGGCGCACAACAATCTCCCGCAAACACTCAGCAGTAAAATAGTTTTTTAAAAACAAAACCCCCAAGTATGGGGGTTTTGTTGTGCGAAACAAAAATACCGTGTGGTATACTTTTAGTACATAGAACACCTATGAAATATAAAAAAACAATTATAACAATTGTGCTCCTTCTAATTGTTGGAGGTATATGGTACACCGTCTCTCAAGGTAATGGTCCTGAAATTCAAACGGTAATAATTTCTCGAGACACCCTTGTTCAAGAGGTAAGTGTCACAGGAGCAGTAGAACCAAAAGAAGCGGTTGATCTTGCTTTTGAAAGCGGAGGAACTATTCAAAGCCTTCCCTTTAGAGTGGGAGAAACAGTTGCTGCTGGTAATACATTGGCTCGCATTAATGCAAGTGAATTAGAGGCTTCGTATCGAGAAGCAGAAGCATCGGTTAGGGTAGAAGAAGCTCGTCTTTCTGCTTTAAAAAGTGGTAGCAGAACACAAGAGGTAGAAATCAAACAGACTGAACTTGAAGATGCAGAAACCGACTTAGAAAACCTTTTTAGTGAATCATTAACCCTTGTACAAGGTGCTCAAAATGATGTTGATAAAGCATTAAACGATGACCTGGACGCTTTCTTTACAAACGATAGCACTAACCCTCAGTTAACCTTTTTTGTAACAACACAAATTGCCGAACTCCGTGCAGAAGATGGAAGACGAGAAGCACAGGATGCCTTTGAAAGTATTATCTCTATAAAGAACAACCTGATTGCGGGAGTTCTTACTGCAGAGGTTGCCCTCTCAAGCACTCTTAATGAGTTGCGTACTGTCGAGGCATTCCTTGATGATGTGAGTGAAGCAATTAATAAGGCAACAGGAGTTTCAGCAACTACCCTTGCAACCTACAAAACTGATGTAAACACTGCTCGTGCGAGTATTAATATTTCGACATCTGGTGTTGAAACACAAACTCAAGCAATTAATGCAAAAAAACTTACTCTTAGTAGGTTAGAGCAAGAGCTTGATCTTACTCTTGAAGGAAATCGAGAAGAAGATATTTTGGCTCAAGAAGCTGCTCTTGATAAAGCAGAAGCAACTCGAGACAGGATTGGAGTACAGCTTTCAAAAACAGTTCTTCGTTCTCCGATTGATGGTGTGGTAACTCGAGTCGAGGGCGATGTGGGAGAAATTGTAACAGCAGGAACAGCAGTGGTGTCAGTGATTAGCGAAGGACAATTTGAAATAACCGCTTTTGTTCCTGAGGTTGACGTGGCAAAGCTCTCAGTTGGGAATAATGCGTCTCTTACTCTTGATGCATATGGATCATCAGTAGAATTTTTGGCAAGCGTGGTTGAGATTGAACCCGCAGAACGAATTGTTGAAGGAGTCCCAACCTATAAAACTACTCTTGTATTCCAGCAAGAAGATAGCCGAATTAGAGCGGGAATGACGGCAAATCTTACCATAGAAACAGCACGAAGAGACAATGCTATTGTCATGCCGCAACGGGCTGTTATTACACGAGACGGAATGCAATATGCCCGGGTTCTTCGTGGAACTGAAGTGATTCAAGAGAAAGAAATTACAACCGGACTTCGTGGATCAGGTGGATTGGTAGAGGTGCTCTCAGGATTAAACGAAGGAGATGAAGTGGTTACCTTCATTAAGGAGGATTAAAGATTTTCCACTGATTGTATCAGTGGGATTTTTCCTTGCCGTTCGGCAAATCACTCGGACTACTATTTGGACGACGGTCCTTATTGTTTTTGTAATGATCCTCACTTTCCTTAACTTGGTAGTGGTGGGAGGTATTTTGGTGGGGCTTGTTGAGGGGGTGAGTCTTGGGTTTCAAAAATATTACACAGGTGATGTTTTAGTCTCAACACTCCCAACAAAACGGTACATAGAACAAAGCCCTGAACTTCTTTCTATTTTAGAGAATACCCCCGAAGTTGCCTTCTTTACGGCCCGCTATGTTGAAAGCGGGCAAGCAGAAGCAAATTACCGAGAACGCAGGCGAACAAGCGACCTTCCTGATCGCATTGGAGCAACTTTTGCAGGCATAGACCCAGAAAAAGAACAAAGAGTAACACGTCTTGGGGATTTTGTTATTGAAGGGGAATATTTAGAAAATGATGAAGAAGGGTTTGTTATCATCGGAGGAGATTTGATTGATACCTATGCTCAAGGAACACCCGAAGCTTTTGTACTCAATGGTGTAGAGGTAGGAGACAAAATCAGAACCACTATTAATGGGATTGAAAAAGAGGTGACAGTGAAGGGGATTCTTGACTCAAAAATAAATGAAGTTAATTTGCGTATTTATTTTAATGAGCGTGAGTTTAGAAAACTTGCCGGACGAGACGATCTTAATATCGATGAAGTAGCAATTACCCTTCAGTCGGGTGTTCCTCCCGAAAATATAAAAAACTTACTCGGTGCGTTTGGGTATCAGGAGGAAGCTCTTATTCGTGATTCAAAAGAGGCACAACCCGATTTTATTCAAGAGATTGCCCTTACCTTCTCTATTTTGGGTTCAGTTATTGGTTCGATTGGGCTTGTTGTGGCATCGATCACCATTTTTATTGTTATTTTTGTGAATGCTATTACACGCAAAAAATTTATTGGAATATTGAAGGCGATTGGTGTGCGTGCATCGGTTATTGAGGTGTCGTATGTCTTTCAGGCGCTTTTTTACGCAGTCATTGGAATTATTTTTGGACTTATAATTTTATATGGGTTTCTTGAGCCATATGTTATGGATAACCCTATTAACTTTCCTTTTAGTGATGGTATTTTATTTGTTCCATTTTCCGGCACGGCAATCCGAATTGCAATTCTTTTAATGGCAACTATTATTGCAGGCTTTATTCCTGCACGACTCATTACTCGTGGTAATACACTCGATGCAGTGCTTGGTAGGTAATTATGATTGATGTAAAAAATCTACAAAAAAGTTTTTTTAATGACGACCTTGAACAAAAGGTTCTGAAAGGTATTGATCTTACTATCAACGAGGGAGAGTTTGTGTCTATTATTGGTCCGTCTGGTTCTGGTAAAAGTACTCTTTTGTATCAATTAGGTCTTTTGGACCATCCAACAGGTGGTACGATTATGCTTGATAATATCAATACAGAGACGCTTTCGTCACATGAGCGAACTCTTTATCGGCTAGAAAAGCTAGGTTTTGTATTTCAAGATTATGCTATTTTGCCGGAGCTTACAGCACTTGAAAACGTTATGCTCCCGCTTTTAATGAGAGGGATTTCTCGAAAATCTGCACTTGAAGAAGGTAAACGAGTTCTTGATGCGGTGGGGCTTTCGCACCGCCCAAACAATTTACCAGGTCAACTCTCTGGTGGAGAAAAACAAAGAGTCTCAGTGGCGCGTGCTATCGGGTGCTCGCCAACAGTTTTGTTTGCCGATGAACCAACAGCCAACTTAGATTCAGTTAATTCTCGTGACGTAATGGAAGTGATTCAGGAATTAAATAAAAAAGGACAAACCATTGTTTTAGTAACACATGAAGAAGAATATGCATTTTTGGCAGACAGAGTAGTATTTTTGCGCGATGGTATGATAGAAGACATCAAGAACGGTAAAAAATCATGAATATTATAGAAGCTGAAAATCTACAGATGGTGTATGGAGAAAACGATGAAGCGCAAACCTATGCGCTTCGTGATATTGATTTGACTATAAGAGAAGGAGAGTTTGTTGCAATTATGGGGCCGTCTGGCTCTGGTAAAAGTACACTTCTGCATATTTTAGGGTTTCTTGATAGGCAAACGAGTGGGGAATATCGGTTCCTTAATAAATCTATAAATGAATATACCGAAGATGAACTTGCTCATATTAGAAACAAGGAGATGGGCTTTATTTTCCAGTCTTTTAATTTGCTTGCTCGCTCAACGGTTCTTGAAAACGTTATGCTTCCTCTTTTATATTCCAAAACTCCAGAAGAGGAATGGGAGAGCCGTGCAATCCAAGCCATAGAATCAGTAGGTCTTTCTCATCGTATCTATCACGAATCTTCAGAACTCTCTGGTGGGGAAAAGCAACGTGTAGCCATCGCGCGTGCTGTGGTTAACGAACCTAATATTATTTTTGCTGATGAGCCAACAGGAAATCTCGACTCCAAAAGCGGAGCACAAATTATGGAGATTATTCAGAAGTTTAATAATGAGGGAAAGACAATTATTCTTATCACTCACGAAACGTATACATCAGAATATGCACAGCGTATTGTAACGCTTCATGATGGGGTTGTTGCAACTGATAAGCCGGTCAAGAAACGAAGAAAAGTTAAGGATGGGTTCAAAAAGTAATTCACCTGCCTAAATTTTTTACATCAAACTAAACAATGGACGAAATAAGAACTTTAGAAAGAAACAAAAAAATGATACGTATCCTTATTAATAAGAAAATTTTGGCAGGTAAATGATGCCCCTTAAGTACACATTTAAAACAGCACTTGAAGGTTTGCGTACTAATAAGAGCAGATCGCTTTTAACAATTCTTGGTATTGTTATTGGAATTACTTCGGTAACGCTTATTATGTCTATCAGCCAAGGGGCAAATGACCTTATTTTGGGAGAATTTGAAACATTTGGTTCAAAAATTATCTCTATTGAGCCGGGGAGAGAGCCTACAGGTCCGTCTGATTTCAGCGCACTTTTTAGTGATTCTTTGAAGCAAAAGGATTTAGATGCCCTTCGTAATATTCCAACATATACAAATATTGTTCCCGAAGTTGTGGTTCCTGGGTCAGTATCGTTTGAAGGAGAGACCTTTACGGGAATCACCCTCGGTGCAAACGAGATTGCTGCTGATATTTTTGATCTTGAAGTTGAAGAAGGAGATTTGTTTACCGATAGCGATGTACGAAGTCGGGCAAGTGTTGTAGTGATTGGAAGTGATGTAAAAGAAGAACTCTTTGGGCTCTCTGATGCCGTAGGAAACAATATAAAAATCAAAGATAGAAACTTTCGAGTAGTGGGAGTTTTTAAGAAAAAAGGGAACTCGCTCTTCTTTAATACCGATGAATTAGTGCTTGTGCCCTACACTACGGCAATGCAATATCTTTTAGGGCAAAATTATTTTAATGAAATTATTGGAGAAGCGACGAGTGAAGACGTTATTGACGAGACAGTGTTTGATATCGAGGCTACACTCCGTGTGGCTCACAACATTGATGATCCAGAGAAAGATGATTTTTATGTAGTGACACAAGAAGGCGCTGCAGAAACCGTAGGGCTTATCACCGGAATCATGGCGGCACTTCTTGCGAGCGTTGCGGCCATCTCGCTTGTTGTGGGAGGTATTGGAATTATGAACATTATGTTAGTGTCAGTTACTGAAAGAACTCGCGAAATTGGTTTACGTAAGGCACTTGGTGCAACCAATCGTGATATTCAAAATCAATTCATTGCCGAAGCTGTCGGACTGACTGTTGCAGGTGGATTTATTGGTGTTGTTTTGGGGACACTCCTTTCGTTTATTGCATCAATCGGACTTACGAGTGCAATCGGTGCAGATTGGCCTTTCTCCTTACCGTTCTCTGCCGCCGTACTTGGGTTTGTGGTATCAGCATCTGTTGGTCTTATTTTTGGAATTTATCCAGCACGACAAGCCGCTAAAAAGAGCCCTATAGAAGCACTTCGATATGAGTAGGCGAGTTCTTGACAAACTACATGAAATATAGTAGTATAGAGGCGATAGTATA
>CESG01132828.1_pt1 | contig 12167 bp, 14 predicted proteins | sample 531121 | NCBI WGS metagenome assembly CESG01 (sample SAMEA2621287, study PRJEB7988) | marine metagenome | biome: marine biome (ENVO:00000447); feature: mesopelagic zone (ENVO:00000213); material: "saline water (ENVO:00002010), including plankton (ENVO:xxxxxxxx)" | depth 800 m
ATGCTGCTTTGAAAAACATTGTTCCATACATCACCGCCAAGACTGATATATTCTTAAGTGACGAAATAGTGCGACCGATTATTGCTCAACAACAATCAGCATTCAACTTCAGAGACATATTGGATAACCGGAAAATCTTGCTGGTGAATCTCTCAAAAGGGATGTTGGGCGACTTGAGTTCAGAACTTCTCGGACTCATTATCGTCGGGAAGTTTTTGCAAGCCGCGCTGTCACGCGTTGATGTGATACATACGGGAGGGACCATTCCGGACTTCTATCTCTACATCGATGAATTTCAAAACTTCACCACACCATCTATTGCGGTCATGCTCTCGGAGATACGAAAATACAGACTATCACTCAATCTCGCACACCAATTCATAGCACAATTAGATGATCGAATCAGAGATGCTGTATTTGGAAACGTGGGTACCACCTGTGTATTTCGTGTTGGCTCTGAAGACGCTGCGTTTTTGGAAAAACAATTTCAACCTGAATTTAGCGCGAGCGACATAGCTGGACTTGATAACTTCAATGCTTACGTCTCTCTTTTGGTCGGCGGGAAACCGTCGAAGCCGTTTAATATGGTTACCGTTCCGCCTGAGCAAGTGGATTTTGCAAAAGTGGAAGAGCTCAAACAGATGTCTTACCACACATACGGCAGAAGCAAAGTGGAGGTAGAAGCAGAAATAGCCGCTAGATATAATCAGCAACGTATGCCTATAATATAGATGCGTATGAAAGAACACATAACCATCGGACTCAAGTGGATTTCACTTTTTGCAGCAGCAGTTATCCTCTACGCTGCAGCAACTTCAATTACCCAAACGTTTCCGTCAAATAATGTGGCCTCAGCGAATGTTCCTCGGAGTGATATCGGTGTCAAATTAGGCGGTATTGTACATGATGTTGTACGGAATATACGGGCGCAGCATCCTGATTCGCTCATCACTCACGCACATGTACTTGCACTGATGTGTCAGGAACTTCCGTCACTGCGTATTGATGACACAAACTCTGAAGGAAGACAAGAAGGATACACACAGGTGATTACGAGCACCTACAAAGGACTAACGAGCGGATCTATGGTGGGAGGTGCATGTGCATATACCGCGGGTCTTGAAGCGGGGGCGTGCGCGGACGCATCCGCAAGAACACAAAACGCTCGTTGTTCTATTGAAGTAGGTGCATGTTTGTACGACACATTACTTACACAGTGCGGAGGAGATGTTGCGTGCGCATACAATGGGTATAACACGGGATCAGTGACAAGAAGAGCAAATGGCTTATCTGATTTTACACAGGGGTATGCTAATGTAGCCAAGGGAGCATTGTGTGCAAAGGCAGCGTACAATCGACCGGTGTGGGATGCTATTATGGAGACGGTTTCAACACTCACTGGAGGAACCTTTCGAACGGATGACGCCACACCAATTCCCGTATCACCAAACAATGTGCAAATGCAGAATCCCGTAATGCCGGCCACTCTTTTTGGACAAAACAATTCCGGGCCCGGTGGAATCATCTCCCAATTTTTGCGAACCACTCCTCAGAATACCTCACCACCTAAGACCAGTACGGTTCCACGTACCGATCCGGTCACTCAAAGACCTTCCCTAGGGGCAGCGACCCCAACGCCAGAGAATACCTCACCTACGCTGGTATGTGTTCCGCGTACCATTGTGCCGCAAGAGGAGGCAATCATATTATGGGCATGCGGAAAAGGGTACGTTACGGCAGACAGCGAGAACCTCAACATTGACGGGAAGCTCATTGGTGCGACGCGAGTTTCTCCTTCAGAGACAACCACATACGCCATTACCTGCGGCAAAGGAGAAATACAACAGAAGGCACGTTGCACTATCGAGGTAGAGCCGGAATTCTCCTTCTAAACATCTGTAGTGGAATATGCTACAGTACCTTCATATTTGTAACGAACATAACTATGACGAGTAAGAAAGAGCGCACGTTTGTGGCGGTTAAACCTGACGGAATTCAAAGAAATCTGATCGGTGAAATCATTAAAAGGTTTGAGAATAGAGGTCTCAAACTTGTTGGTATTAAGATGGTTGTTCCAACTGATGAGCAGATAGAAGCACACTATTTAGTGAACCCGGATTTTAAGACCATTGTCGGCGCAAAGACTATTGAGTCGTATAAAAAGAAGGGAGAGAATCCGCCAACTGAAGATCCTGAAACACAAGGACAATTTGTCCTCGACACACTCAAGAAATATATGGCGTCAGGACCAATCGTTGCGATGTGTTGGGAAGGAGTTCACGCGGTGGAAATTGTTCGAAAAGTTGTAGGAGGAACCGAGCCTCGATCCTCAGACGTAGGGACTATTCGAGGAGATTATGTTATCGATTCATATCAACTTGCCGACACTGATCAACGAGCGGTACGAAATCTCATACACGCATCAGGTGATAAGGGTGAAGCGGAAAAAGAAATTGAGCTGTGGTTTAGCAAGAGTGAGCTCATAGACTATCGACTGGTGCAAGAACAGATGCTCTACGACGTTAATTTGGACGGCATTCTCGAGTAGTGATATACTATACTCAGCCGTAGGGCATTCCTGCTTAATTGGATTTTTCAGGGAGATCGAATCGTAAGGTACCGTGGTACTTTTCTGAGATCACCCACCTGGTTTTTCCAGGTATGCCCACGGCACGTAAAAATCCGCAACACCAGTCGCGGATTTTTACGTGCTAAAATAATCGTATGAAGTCAAAACTAACGTTTGCAGGAGGTGCGGGAACGGTAACCGGAGCTCATTTTTTGCTCGAAACAGGCGGAAAAAAAATACTCATCGATTGCGGTCTCCTGCAGGGCGGAGGGGCGTATGGGAAAGATGAAAACTATGAAGCGTTTCCCTATGATCCATCACATATAGATATATTGTTCCTCACACACGCACACGCTGATCATATTGGAAGGGTTCCCAAGCTGGTCAAAGATGGATTTCGAGGAGTCATATACTCAACCACAGCAACAAAAGATTTGTCCGCAGTTATGTTTGAGGATGCGCTACGTATCTTGCGACAGGAAGCACAGAAAAGAGAAACAACTCCGTTATATGAATCTGTGGATGTGCAGACGGCACTGTCGCTTTGGGAGGTAAGAGCATACCACGATCGCTTTGATATTGGTGATGGGATTACCGTACAATTTCTCGATGCGGGACATATACTGGGGGCTGCTATGATTGAATTTATACGAAACGATGTGAAGTTTGTTGCAACAGGAGATCTGGGCAATTCTCCCGCCCCACTTTTAAAAGATACTGAGGCAGTACGTGGTGCGCACTATCTTCTCATCGAAAGTGTTTACGGAGATCGGGTACATGAAGATCGCAGTGATCGAGTGCAATTACTACAGCAAGCGCTGACTGATGCAGCACGAGAGGGGAAGACACTACTCATACCTTCGTTTGCAATACAGCGAACACAATTGTTATTGTATGAAATCAACAAGATGATCGAGGCACAAGATGTTCCCGAAATACCTGTGTACTTGGACGCTCCTCTAGCGAGTGCAGTGACTGACGTATATCGAAAGTATACTCATCTCTTTAACGACAACGTACAGCAGGAGATTGCAGCAGGAGATGACATCTTCAACTTCCCTCGGTTTGTCACTATAGATACACCGCAAGCATCAAAAGAGTTATTGAGTATTCCCGGCCCAAAGGTAATCATTGCGGGCTCAGGTATGTCGACCGGTGGGAGAGTACTGATGCATGAGACGAGTATTTTGGGTGATGAGAACGCCATTATACTGTTTGTTGGGTACCAAGGAGTTGGTACGCTCGGTCGTCGTATACAAGATGGGGCGTCGGTCGTCACTATTAACAATAAGAAGATTCGGGTGCGTGCTGAGAAGAGAACCATCCGTGGTTTTTCTGCGCACAAAGATAGAGAAGGACTGATGGCGTTTGTGGCAGAATCCAAAGATTCGTTACAAGAAGTATTTGTGGTTATGGGAGAACCCAAATCATCACTCTTCTTAGTGCAGCGGTTGCGCGATTTTCTCGGCGTGATGGCAACTGCACCTGATGTTGGTGCTGTGGTATCCTTAGATTTCTAGACATGAAAAAAGGGACGATTATACATATGGTAGGAATAGTTGTGTTGGTGGGAGCACTTGTTGTCACGACGTCATTACAATCTTCAAGAGCAAAAACATTTCAGAGGAAAATAGAACAGCAGCAGGTACTCATCCTTGACTACGAAGATGCACTTGCCGCGCAGACACAAGAGCTCGAAGCGCATAAGGATTTCATTCGTGTACTGCGTGCACAATCCAATCAAAGTGCATACAATCTTTCAAACATTGAGTCTCTGGTTGCACAAGCAACACAGACCATCACGGATATCAAGAAACTTGAAGAAGCGGATCGAGAGTCGCTTGCGAAGTACTCCAAAGTATTTTTTCTTAACGAGCATTACGAACCGGATAATTTGACAACCATTCCTTCTGCGTACACTGCATCAGACAAAACACTGCAGTTGACATCATCAGTGCTTCCATTTGCGACAGATATGCTCAATCAGATGGAGGAAGACGGACTGTCCCCGAGAATAGTTTCTTCGTTTCGGTCTTTCGGCTATCAGGCAGATTTAAAAAACAGAAATACCATTACCTACGGAGAGGGAACAGCCAACCAATTTGTTGCAGATCAAGGATACTCAGAACATCAGCTCGGAACAACCATTGACATCAGTAATGCGAAATATGGGGGAGAACTTTCTCTATTCGAATCAACTCCTGAATATGCATGGCTCGTCCAAAATGCGTACCGGTATGGATTTATACTCTCGTACCCTCAAGATAACGCGTACTATGCGTTTGAACCATGGCACTGGCGTTTTGTGGGAGTTGAGCTTGCAACTTACCTTAATCGAGAAGGACAGTACTTTTACGACTTACCACAAAGAGAAATAGATGCGTATCGACTCAAAATGTTTGAAAGATAACTTCCGCTACCGCACTTTCTCTACAATTCGTTTGAATGTTTCAGGATGTTCTCGTGCTATTTCCGAGAGCATTTTTCTGTTTATCGTGATGTTTTTTTTAGTCACGGCGTCGATAAAGGTACTATACGACATTCCCAAAGGACGAAGGGCGGCATTTACTCTAACAGTCCATAGTTGTCGAAAGTCACCTTTTTTCTTTCTTCTGTGTGCAAACGCGTGATTACCTGCGTGTGCGATAGCTTCACGTGCTTGGCGTTCCTTGGTTGAACGACCAAAGCGATATCCCTTCACGCGTTTCAGCACATTTTTTCGTGTTTTCAGTGATGTTGTTCCTCTTTTTATTCGTACCATACAAAATTATTTACCGGGGAGAAAACGCCCGCGCATCATATTGGACATGTTAATAACCTTCGAGCGACCTTTGGCAAGACGTGCACGACCACGTGCTTTGGCATTAAAGTGGTTCTGTCCAGGCGTACGAGCAATGATCTTCCCGTTTTTCGTAATTTTAAGGCGCTTTGCGTATGATTTATTTGTTTTCATGTTTCTCTTGTTTTTTACCGCTTTTGTCCGGTTCAATCACCACGGTAAGTCCCTTCGGACTTTTCTTTATGTCGTCGGCAATCTTAAAGGATTCTCCGACAATTGCAAGGAATCGTGCGAGGCGTTCCTTCAGAAAATCAAATTCCATGTATTTGTACCGTCCCCATAAGAAGAGGTCAATTTTTACACGATGCCCATCTGCAATCCATTCTCCAACTTTTTTAGCTTTGCGGGCAAGGTCTCCTTCACCGGTACCAATTTTCACTTGCGTTACTTTGGTCTCAGTGACGTGAGATTTCGCTTTAATTTCCTTCTCTTTCTTCTTTAATTCATATTTATACTTCCCGTAATCTCCAATACGCGCAACCGGCGGTACTGCTTTAGGGGACACCTCGATAAGATCAAAACCTTCCTCCAGAGCTTTGTGAAAAGCATCTTTGGTGGACATGATGCCAAGATTTTCTCCCGTAAAGCCAACTACACGCACTTGGGGTGCGCGAATACCCTCGTTAATTCGTACTTCGTCTATCATGTAAAAAAGAAACGCCGTTTACGGCGTAGATACTATATACCATATATGTGGCAGTCAGACAATAGGTGCACCCGACGGGCGCACCTATTCTATTTCAAACGGAAACGCTCTATTGAGCTTCTTGCGAGTTGTTACAACCATCGTGTCATGGCAGCTAAGCTCCTCAAGAAGCATTTTGAGCGCTTGCTCTGGATGCGTAACCGCACGCATCATCCCCAAAAGGGCCTTCAGGCGCTTGTGGAGCGCGCGGTCAAGCATCACTACATGTGTTTTCATGATACTACCCTCCTCCTTTTAGTATAGCAGACTATCCGAACTGTTTCAGTTCTTTTTCGTAGTCGTGCTCAAATAATTGCCACATGGAAAGGAAAAAAGCAGTGATCACCGGTCCGATGATAATGCCCGCAACACCAAACATGGAGAGTCCTCCCAGTACCGAAAGCAGTATTAACACGTCAGACATAGCAGCATCGTGGGCGACGAGTATGGGACGAAGCACGTTATCAATCACGCTGATGATAATCGCCCCAACGAGCAGCACCGTCACGCCTTCCCAGGTATTTCCTGAGAGCATAAGTAGTAACCCTGCCGGTAACCACACAATTGCCGGACCAACTGCGGGAATGAGTGCAAAGACTCCCATGACTGTCGCCCACAAAATAGCGCTTGGAATACCGACGACCAGAAAGAGAATACCTCCGATGAGTCCTTGAATGAGCGCGATAATGAAGGTTCCCTTAAACATCGCGTGCACAATAGCCACAAAGCGGCCAAAAAGGATTTTTTCTTTCGCATCCCCAAGAGGAAGCGCCTGCATAATGCGTTTTCCAATGGTGGTTCCATCTCTAAACGTAAAGAAAAGTATGTAGAGCATCAACAGCGTACCGATAATCGTATTAAACGTCGCTTTGCCAATATCAAACGCATAGGTGCCAATTTGAGCACTGAAATTTTGTGCAAATGAAACCAATTTAGCTTCCAGTTCATTGGTGTCAAAACCAAATGTCTCAAGTGGCGCAAGAATGGTGCTTGTGTTGGCAAACATACTCATGGCGGTTGCGTCATCTTGCGTTAGGTTGATGTATAAAGAAACGGCCTCATTGGCCACGAGTGTTCCCAGTAGGTAAATAGGGACCAGTACCACTACTAAAATAAAAGAAATGGTAAGCAGAGACGCTACTGCGGCTTTTTTCTTAACAAACGTATATATGCGCATATGTACTGAGTGGAACAGTATGGCGAGTACGATTGCCCAAAAGATTGAGGAAATGTAGTCACTGATCAGCCAACCAAACAGAGCGGTTGAGACAATTAAGAGAGAGATAAACAAAATGGTCTGAATGGTTTTAAAATGCATGTGTGTAGTGTAACAACACTATGCGTACGTGCAAAGTACGATATACTGATACCAATAGTAATAAGTAATATACCTATGCAATCTGTAAGAAATCTCATTGACCGATTTGATTGGTCACTCACCTCAATCATCAAAATCGCGGTCGCGATTGCGGTCGTTGCAGTGACGCTCGCGATAGTTGTCGGAGTAATCGGCGTAGCCACAAACAAGGTGTTTAATCTGGAGAAGTATAAGGATAGTGTGATGACAGAGAGATTCGTTGACAGGGCACAAATGGCAATATCGGAACCACCCTTTGTGTATGGAGGAGGAGATGACGCGGAAGAATATGAACGACGCAGCTATGATGTTTCGTACAAAACACGAAAATTTGAAGAAACATGTGCTGCCATTGAAGCACTGAAACCTTTGGAGTATGTGGTGTTTGATTCCGCAAATAATTCAGATAAGAGATGTAACTACACCTTTAGAGTAGAGCTTGCATATGAGGAAGAGATTGTGACTTCTTTGCAAGACATGAATCCGACTGACTTCAGGGAAGATTCATATACTCTTGAGCGGAGTATAGAGAATAGCGAAAGTGAACTCGAGATGCAGCGGCGTCGTCTTGCATCTGCGCAAACAACACTTGCTCAAGCTGAGGTTGCATTCAACACCCTTATCGCACAAGCAACACGCGAAGGTGATACCGGTACGCTTTCGGAGGTAATCAATAATAAAATCAATACGATTGATCGACTCACTCAACAAATTCTTTCGACACAAGAGCGGATTGATCGACTCGAACGCGGATTAGGCCAGCAAACCGATCAGATAGCGTACGCACACTTTAATACCTCAGTGGAAAGAGTGGTATTTGTTGACACGACATATATGGGATCTCTCTGGCAGCAGAACCTTACCGACTTAGTGGATAATGCAAATGCAGTGCTCATCGCTCTCACACTGGGATTGCTCGGATTTATACTCGAAGCCGTGCGATTGGTGGTCTACGCCACTATTGTAATTATAGGAGCCGCGTTGCTTGCTCGTGCACTGTGGGTGGTGGTAAAGAAGATTTGGCGGTGGAATCCACGAAAGAACACTTGAGATATTAGTTCGCACTCTCGATAATACGCTCAACCTCATCCAAGTCATCGGTAATGGTGAAGAGATTGAGATCTTCCGGAGAAATAGTGCTATGTGTCTCCAATAGGATTGTCTGAGCAAAGTGCATAACGGGATTCCAGTATGCAGAACCAACACAAATAACCGGCGCATAGGGTGCCTTGTGTGTTTGAAGAAGCGTAAGGATTTGGAAAAATTCGTCCAGTGTCCCGTACCCACCCGGGAAGAAAACGTATGCCTCTCCTGAGAAATACAACGCCATTTTTCTTGATGCAAAGAAGGTGAAATTAACACTGTCCGTTACGTATCTATTCGTCGCCTGTTCCATAGGTAGTTCGATGTTAAACCCGACACCGTTGTTACATGCCTGTTGTGAGCCACGGTTACCTGCTTCCATGATTCCGCCACCGCCACCGGTAATCACCGTGTATCCTTTTTTGCAAATACGTGCCGAGAGTTCTTGTGCCTGCTGGTAGTATTGATTATCCGGTTGCAATCGTGCGGAGCCAAAGAAGGTCACGGTCTTTTCGTACTTTTGTACAGCGGCAAAACCCTCCAGGAGTTCCTGCTCAAAATGAGCTGCTTTCTCTTGCAGCATCTTACTCACCGCGTGCATTTTCACCGCTCCTTCTTTGGAAGTACTGTTAATACCCAAGTCTTGTGTGTTGTGTGTCATATGCGCAGTATTATACAGCAATATGAATTACACACATAACCTTCCTGATAGGTTGGTGCGGTGCGGTATACTGGGTATATATCAGTAACCAAATAGCACGTATGATTACAGCAGGAGTGGGTGTGGGATACGGCGACGACGCGCATCAAGCAGGTGTTGATGCCTGTCTTCAAGCGAAGACCGAACTGGGTGATGCAAAACCACATTTAGCCATTGTCTTGGCTTCAGTTGAGTATGATCAGGAAGCGGTACTTGCAGGAGTACGTTCAATTAGCGGCGACACACTACTGGTGGGTTCATCAACTGCAGGAGAAATTACCACCAATGGTCCTGTTGATAGGCACTCAGTGGTCATCATGCTGCTCTCATCAGAGCATGTTTCGTTCTGGGCGGGCGTTGGAGAAGGTATTTCCGAAAGCGCCACTGAGGCAGGAAGAAAAGTGGCAATCGCCGTTACCGAACAAACCGATGAAGCACTGAAGACCTTCATCATGTTCCCGGATGTATTGGTGGGAAACGGGGCAGATATTGTGCGCGGTGCACTCGAGGAATTAGGTCCTCACTTCCCGTTGGTGGGGGGTGCTTCAGGTGATGATTTCAGATTTGAAAAAACGTACCAGTACTTAAACGACAAGGTGTATTCAGGAACGGTGGTTGGCGTGGGAATCTCAGGTGATTGTACATTTGGAATTGGAGTAAAGCACGGGTGGATTCCCATTGGCATGCCCAAGAAGGTTACCAAGGCCGAAGGGTCGGTATTGCACGAACTCGATGAGAAACCGGCCATCTCGGTATATGAAGACTATTTCGGCGAAGAAGGAGCCAAAGAGTTGAAAGAAAAAACACTTGCTCAATTAGCCATTACCTATCCTTTGGGCATGAAGGTGGAAGGAAGTGACGAGATGCTCATTCGAGATCCCATAACGGTCGATGAGCACGGATCAATCACGTGTGCTGCGGAAATTCCCGAAGGATCGGAGATTCAGTTGATGGTAGGTTCTCGTGAAGAGGCGGTTAAAGTAGCTGAAATTGCTGCTCAGAGTGCCGTAGAACAATTAGAGGGGGTCAAACCAAGTGCAGTTATTATTTTTAACTGTATTGCGCGAAACAAACTTTTTGGAGAGCGTTCGGGGGATGAAATTGAGGCAATCCAGAGAGCGGTTGGTGCCGAGACCCCACTGATCGGGTTTTACACATACGGAGAACAGGCGCCGCTTGGAGGTGAGGTTCGTAATATCGAGAAGTGTAACCCCGCCTTTCATAATGAAACGGTGGTCATTCTTACGCTTGCATAAATATGGATAAGGATGCAGAAATAGCGCGACTCAAAAAGATGCTCGAAGATCAGGAGATGAGTGCAAAGATGCTTGTTCGTCGAGATCTCGAACTTACCCGTGCACATGAAAAATTGGAAGAATTGGGGCGTCTTAAGTCCGATTTCGTCTCAGTCGTGGCACACCAATTGCGGACACCTCTTTCAGTTACCAAATGGGCACTTGATATGCTCTGGGATACCAACAGACAATCTATGTCAACAGAACAGGCGCAGGTATTGGCACGGGGGCGCGAGAGCAACGAGCGTATGATTACGTTAGTGGACGATTTGTTACGAGTAGATTTGCATGAAGGGGGAAAGATACAGTATTCATTCGATGAAATGTATCTGCAAGATGTAGTGAAAGCCGTTGCACATCAGCTTGAGGCGATTGCGGTGCAACGTGATGTAACCATGGTGGTGGAATTGGAGAAAACAGCACCCAAAGTGAAAGGAGATGCCGACAAATTAGGTTCGGCGGTACAGAATCTCATAGAAAACGCACTTAAATATACGCCACAGAACGGTTCGGTAACCGTCAGTTTGTATCGAGACGGAGCACAGGTAATCGTTTCGGTAAAGGATACGGGCATCGGTGTTCCCAAATCAGAGCACGAGAAGATATTTTCTCGTTTCTATCGGGGAGAAAATGCAATACGGACGGTCACTGAGGGGTCGGGACTCGGATTATTCATTGCACAGAAGATTGTTCGGCGTCACGGTGGTAAAATATGGTTTGAAAGTGAAGAAGGTGAGGGTGCAACTTTCTTCTTCTCTATTCCCGTTAATAATAATGTATAACATATGTCAATAGAATCACCATTAAAGCTACTGGTAGTAGAAGACGAACCATTTTTGCGAGACTTGTTACTCATGAAGTTTAATAACGAGAATGTGAACGTTACCTACACAGATCAGGGCGAAGATGCGCTTCGTCTCGCACAAGAGGAACGTCCTGCTGCAATACTACTTGATCTGGTACTTCCCGGTATGAGCGGGTTTGAGATTCTACACAAGTTGAAGGAATCCGAAGAAACAAAAGATATGCCTGTGATCGTACTCTCAAATCTCGGTCAAGAGTCTGATATTGATCGTTGCGTGGAAGCGGGAGCTGCGAAAGTGCTTGTGAAGGCGCATTCGAGTCCGGCGGCAATCATTGCAACCGTGCACGAGGTAGTTGGTGTGTAGTAAAAGAATAACAGTGTTCAAATGGGATCTTGGTAACTGCAAAAACCGCTCATGAAAGCGGTTTTTGGTTTTTGTGGAGGTGGGGGCTACGAAACCCCGTCCATGAAAGCTTGCGAGCATGCTGCTACAAAGTATAGTTTACTCTGTTTTTAAATATAAAACGTAAAGAGTAAACAAAACCGTTTTATATCGATTTCCTAAAATTTAAATGAAATGGCGGATCACGTATCTCATCGAGTTCGATATTTTGACACCGCGTTTACCGTATCGAACATCAGGCAAGGCGATGGCCGCTTAGGCTAGTGCGTAAGCGAAGCCGAAGTCTTTCGCCTGGAAAGGCGAGAGAACTCCGCGTGCAGTTTTAGATGCACTTATTGTTTTGAAGAGTTGGTAAGGCAGTCTCCTCACTGCCACTTTGCACATAAACACAAGGGCTTCCTGTCGAAACATAGTCACCCCCCACCTTCAAT
>CESG01082853.1_pt1 | contig 12135 bp, 8 predicted proteins | sample 531121 | NCBI WGS metagenome assembly CESG01 (sample SAMEA2621287, study PRJEB7988) | marine metagenome | biome: marine biome (ENVO:00000447); feature: mesopelagic zone (ENVO:00000213); material: "saline water (ENVO:00002010), including plankton (ENVO:xxxxxxxx)" | depth 800 m
TGATGCCCAAGTTCGTGATTGGGGAGCAACCAAAAACGTCTATATAGGCATGGATTGCCCACAGCTAAGCCCCGAGGCATATCAGTGGCTATGGGATACCCTGCAATATAGTGATTACTGCTTTATCCGAGCACAAGATGGAGGCGTTGTGGCTATGGCTGCCGCTAAACCCTGGCCAGATATATCTCAATTGGCCTGGAGCCAGGATAGCCTTGGCGATACATTGATCGCAGCCTGTCAGGCTGAATCAGGCTCCTCTTGCTGTTGCTATCCGACAACACTAAATGATGTTGATACAGAAGCCGACGTTACGCGGTTGCTGTCACAACTGAAAACTGACAACAGACCGGCTCGACGCGAGCTAGTCAGCTTTGTAGCTGAGTCATCCCTTCTCCATTCACATTAGTTCTTGAAAATATTTAATGTCTCGCAGCATAAGTGTCATCATCCCTTGTTATAACGATAGTTCCGCACTGCAATCATTGCTTGCCAATTTGCTCCCCCAATGCACTGAAAGCGATCAAGTTATTGTGGTAGATGCCTCAGATGATTCGAACGCAGTGCACGACTTATGTATATCCTATGCCATACAGCATCTCAGGTCATTGCCTTGTCGAGGCGCTCAGCTTAATAGCGGCGCTCTTAAAACTTGTAGTGACATACTTTGGTTTCTCCATGCCGACAGCCAGATCTCCAGTAATAGCATGGAAAGTATTCGTCAAACATGTGAGGCTCATGCCGGGGGCTACTTTCGCTTTCAGTTTTCAGGCTCCCAAAGCAAGCTCAAGAATGGACTATGCCAATTGATTAACTGGCGCAGTCGATGGGGAGTTCCGTATGGTGATCAGGGGTTATTTTTTACTCGAAGTGCATTTCAGACTGCCGGTGGATTCAAGGAAGTTCCGCTGTTTGAAGAAGTCGACCTGATCAAAGCCGTTAGGCGCAATGGAACTTTTTGTCAGTTACCTCTATCTATTGGGGTCAATGATCGTAAGTGGCGTAAAGATGGTTGGATCAAAAGAACAATACTGAATAGAATACTCGCTACTTCGCATTATTTTGGCGTTTCTGAACACCGTCTGGCGCGCCTCTATTATCGTTTAAAATAACAGGATTATTACGCTTATGCATGAGTCAGTTCAAGAATACTATGGACAAACCCTCTCCTCTTCAGATGATCTTCAAACCAACGCCTGTTGTACCGGATCAGAACCACCACAGTATTTAAAAAACATTCTCAGCAAACTACATGACGATGTAATGTCTCGATATTTTGGCTGTGGCATTATTTGCCCAACGGCGCTGGAGGGTATGAGGATACTTGATCTTGGGTGTGGTGCTGGTCGTGATGTATATGCACTTTCGGCACTTGTTGGTCCAAGTGGCTCTGTAGTCGGCGTAGATATGACGGATGAACAGCTAGAGGTCGCTAACCGCCATATCGAATATCATCGTCAGGCCTTTGGCTTTCCTGAAGCGAATGTTTCTTTCTATAAGGGTTACATTGAGAAGCTAGACGAACTGCCACTTGAACCTCAATCTTTCGATATAATTGTATCTAATTGCGTCATCAACCTCGCTGTTGATAAAGCTGCAGTGCTTAAAGCTGCTCGGGAACTATTGAAGCCTGGCGGAGAAATGTACTTTTCAGATGTATATGTCGATCGTCGTATGCCGGAATCACTCAAATCCGATCCAGTACTATATGGGGAGTGCCTTGCTGGTGCCCTGTATTGGAACGACTTTGTTAATTTGGCCAAGCAATCAGGTTTTTTAGATCCTCGTCTTGTCGAAGACGCTCCCATTACCATTGAAAACCAACAAATCATCGAGAAAACGGAAGGCTTACGCTTTTTCTCAGCAACCTACCGATTGTTCAATATCGATAAACTAGAACCCGCTTGTGAAGACTATGGACAAGCGGTTATCTACAAAGGTGATATCTCAAATCAAAAAGCCTCATTCTTACTTGATAAACACCATTTGATTGAGACAGGCAAGGTGTTCCCTGTTTGTGGCAACACCTATCGCATGCTCAACGAATCACGCTTCAATTCACACTTTGAATTTATAGGAAGCTGGGATAAACACTACGGCATATTTGAAGGCTGTGGCACTTCCCTGCCATTTGATAGTGAACAAGTAGCCGGAGAAGGTGGCTGCTGCTAACAATGGAAACCATCAAATCCGAACATTGGTATTTTACGCCAAGTGGCGATCAAAGAGGCTATATTGAGTCGCGCTCATTGAAAGAACTGTGGTTTCATACTGGTACCGCTTGCAACCTTTCATGCCCATTCTGCCTTGAAGGCTCTAAACCCGGCGATAACAGGTTGCAGTTGATCAAGTTTGACGATGCCAAACCTTATATCGACGAGGCCCTTTCACTCGGTGTAGAGCAATTTTCCTTTACCGGTGGCGAACCATTTGTTGCCAAAGATCTGATCAAGATCTTGGATTATGCCGCCAATTTCAAACCCTGTATGGTGCTTACGAATGGCACAGCACCAGTGTTACAGCGTTTACACCAACTGCAATCATTGGTCGATAAGCCCTACCCCGTCAAGTTTCGCATCAGCATAGACTATCCTATTGAAAAGCAACACGACGCAGGGCGTGGACAAGGAAGCTTTACTGAGGCGTTAAGCTGTATCTCCAAATTGATTGCGATGGGGTTTTCTGTTTCAGTTGCAAGGCAAATGACCGAAAATGAAAACAGTGAACAGGTTCAGAATCAATATCAGGATCTATTTAAGGAATACGACATCCCTCTGGATACGCCTATCATAGCTTTTCCGGACTTTCATCCGCCGAATGAGTCGGTGCAAACGCCCCATATCACAGAGCACTGTATGACTGAATACCATACCAGTGAATCGCGTGCCGCCTTTATGTGTCATTTCAGCAAGATGCTGATCAAAAGCAACAATCAGTTGCGGATTTATGCTTGCACACTTGTTGATGACGATCCGGACTACGATCAAGGACGCGACTTAAAAGACAGCCTGGATAGAAAAGTTATGCTAAAACACCACCGTTGCTTTAGTTGCTTTAAATATGGGGCGTCTTGTAGTGAAGGTTAGCTAGCCCTTAAAGTGGCATTAATCCTGTAATTGAAAATTATTCATAGTACTCTCTAAACCACCGCACAAAGCGTTCAACCCCCTCTTCGATGCTCACTGAAGGCTTATAGCCAGTTGCTTGATATAAGTCTTCAGTGTCAGCATAAGTCGTGTATACATCGCCTGGCTGCATTGGCATAAAGTTTTTCTTGGCTTCTATACCCAACGCATTTTCCAGCCCAGCGATAAAGTCCATTAATTTAACCGGGTGGCCGTGTCCAATATTGTAGACTCGGTATGGCGCGGAGCTTGTTCCTGCGCTTCCGGTCTCGGGAGTCCAACCGGATTCAGGTTGAGGAATAACATCCTGTACGCGAATGATCCCTTCAACGATATCATCAATATAAGTAAAGTCGCGCTGCAAGTTGCCATTATTATAGATATCAATAGCTTCACCATTTACGATTCGTTTGGCGAATTTAATCGGCGCCATATCAGGCCGTCCCCACGGTCCATAAACGGTGAAAAACCGCAACCCAGTTACTGGAATATCATATAAGTGGGCATAGGTATGTGCCATCAGCTCGTTGGATTTTTTAGTCGCAGCATACAACGATACCGGATGATCAACCGCATCATTTACCGCAAAGGGCGTTTTAGTATTTAAGCCATATACCGAAGAGGAGGAAGCGAATACCAGGTGCTTAACTTTATTATGGCGACAGCCTTCCAAGATTGTCGCCATACCAACCAAATTAGCATCAATGTATGCCATTGGGTTATCAATCGAGTACCGAACGCCCGCTTGCGCCGCTAAATGAATGACCCGATCAAACTTCTCAATCGCAAATAGGTGCTCAATGCCCGAGCGGTCAGACAAACAAAGCTTCTGAAACTTGAAGCAGTCATAACGATCTAGTTGGTGTAAGCGCGCATTTTTCAGGCCGACATCATAATAGTCGTTCAGGTTGTCTATTCCTACTACCTGATGCCCTAGATCACACAGTCTCTGAGAAACATAATAGCCAATAAATCCCGCTGCGCCGGTTACCAAATATTTCATTTCTCAGCTCCTGAATAAGCATAATTAAAGGCCGCTATAGTAGCCTAAAATAAAAAAGGCGACCACAGCGGCCGCCTTGTATATTATGAATTTTTATATTATTGGCTTTATATAAGGGGTTTTATCGACTCCCCTCTCCCTATTGCCCAATAAACAATACCACGGCGCTGCATCCGTGCTGGGTCATAAAGATTTCGGCCATCAAAAACAACAGGCTGTTTCAACGAAGACACAATCGCGTCAAAATCAGGCGCTCTAAACTGCTGCCATTCTGTGCATATCACAAGGGCATCAGCGCCATGAAGAGCCGCTTCTTTGGTACCCATTAGCTTTAAGTCTGGGCGCTGACCATAGATTCGCTGCGTTTCGTCCATTGCTTCTGGATCAAAGGCCTGAACGATCGCTCCTTTTGACCACAATGCTTCCATCAAAGAGCGACTGGATGCTTCCCGCATATCATCGGTGTTTGGCTTAAACGACAAGCCCCAGAGCGCAAATACTTTTCCTTCCAAGTCATCACCAAAGTGAGTGCTAATGTATTGAAATAGCTTTTGCTTTTGACGATGGTTAACACTCTCAACGGCTTTAAGTAGTTCGGAGTCGTAGCCAATGCCATCCGCAGAGCGAATAAGCGCCTGTACGTCTTTAGGAAAACATGAACCGCCATAACCACAGCCTGGATAGATAAACTGATAGCCAATACGCGGATCAGAACCAATACCATGTCGAACATGTTCTATATCGGCTCCGAGGCGCTCAGCAAGATTACTCAGCTCATTCATAAAGGATATTTTGGTTGCCAGCATGCAATTTGCTGCATATTTGGTAAGCTCAGCGCTTCTTACATCCATCACAATGACTTTGTCGTGATTTCGATTAAAAGGAGCGTACAGCTCACGCATTACGTCAGCGGCTTCTTCACTGTCTGTTCCGATGACGATGCGATCCGGCCGCATACAGTCGTTTACCGCTGCGCCCTCTTTTAAAAACTCAGGGTTCGACACGACATGAAAACCAATAGCGGCGCCACGTTCAGCTAATGTCTGAGCAACTTTAGCATGAACCTTATCACCAGTGCCGACAGGTACCGTTGACTTATCTACAACAATTTTTTCACTGTTCATATGACGAGCAACTGTCTCAGCCACAGCCAACACATACTTCAGATCAGCTGAGCCATCCTCATCTGGTGGCGTACCAACAGCAATAAACTGTATCTTGCCATGCGCCACACCAGCGGCAGCGTCCGTTGTAAAGTTGAGTCGTCCTGCTTGATAGTTTTCCTTCACCAACGGCGTTAGACCAGGCTCATAGATGGGAATAATGCCATTTTTCAGGTCTTCAACTTTTTGCTCATCGATATCGACACACACAACATCATGACCTACTTGAGCCATGACCGCCGCCTGAACTAGTCCTACATAGCCAATACCAAAAACCGTAATTTTCATGATTAGTTCCTGCTATTGACGGATTAGCTCTAAAAGCTCTTGAGTTTTTTGTTCCATTAACGCTTGGTCACCTTTTGTTTCCAAGTTCAAGCGAATAACTGGCTCTGTGTTTGACTTGCGCAAGTTAAAGCGCCAGTTATCAAACTCTACAGCGATACCGTCGGTATAATCAATTTTAACCGCATCGCTTTTATAAGCGTTCAACACTCGCTCAATGGAGGCGTCTGCATCAGTAACTTTTGAATTGATCTCTCCTGGCGATGGGAAAGCTGCGATGCGCTGAGCCATCAGCTCAGACAAGGTCACACCTTTAACACTAAGCAACTCAGCCACCAATAACCAAGGGATCATACCACTATCGCAGTATGCGAAATCTCTGAAGTAATGATGAGCTGACATTTCACCACCGTAAATGGCATCTTCAGCACGCATTTTTTCTTTAATAAAGGCGTGGCCAGTTTTACATAAAATCGGTTTACCACCAGCACTTTCAACAATATCGATGGTATTCCAGGTCAGGCGCGGATCGTGTACAACACTGGCACCAGGATTCTTTGATAAGAAAGCTTCCGATAGCAGACCTACAATGTAGTAGCCCTCAATAAAGCCACCTTTTTCGTCAAACAGGAAGCAACGGTCAAAATCGCCATCCCATGCAATCCCCATATCTGCGCCATGCTCTACGACAGCATCAATGGTGTCTTTTCTATTTTCAACCAAGATGGGATTGGGTATGCCGTTAGGGAAAGTGCAGTCTGGTTCGTTATGAACTTTTATAATCTCTACAGGAGCGCCCAACGCTTTAAATTTAGCTTCAATAGCATCGACCACATGCCCGGCAGCTCCGTTGCCCGCATTCATAACCAACTTCATCGGCTTGATATTTTTGATATCGATATAGCCCATTAGATGCTCTATGTAATCATCCAATATGGATAACGTTTTATAGCTACCACGCTTTGACTCATCAGCTGGCGCAAAGTTATTTTCTTCGGCTATGCGTTTGATATCTAAAAGTCCGGTATCGTTGGAGATGGGCTTTGACTCCTCACGAACAATCTTCATACCATTGTAATTAATTGGGTTATGGCTGGCCGTTACCTCAACACCACCATCCACACCCAAGTGTTTTGTTGCAAAATAAACTTCCTCTGTTCCAGTCAGGCCAATATCAATCACATCTGTGCCAGCATCTTGAAGTCCTTTGGCTAATGCAAGTTTCAGCGATTCGGATGTTTCACGAACATCACCGCCAACTACGACGGTTTTGGGAGAAGAAAACTCACCAAAGGCACGACCAATTCGGTACGCAATATCTTCGTTAAGCTCAATCCCCAGTTCACCACGAATATCGTAGGCTTTGAAACAAGTTAGTTCAGTCATTTCTTGCAACCTCAGTTTGAATTTGGGCGCTATTCTATCAAGTTTGCCCATGCGAGACCATATACAGGAGCATACCTGATTTGCGATAGATCAATTTGGAGAGGATTTCACTCTTGCCGACCTTTGACAGCGACACTTTCGTTGGTCTAAAAAACAACAAAAGCCGCATAAATGCGGCTTTTGTATTAGAGGACTACAAGGCTACTGAACTAAGAAAAACTGTCCGCTTAGCCCTGGAATATTGAAGTCAAAGCTTCCAGCGTTAGCTGAAATCGTCCCGCCGTTAACCAGGTCAACCACGGTAGTCCCGCCAACATCAGCAGTATCAACACTAACGGGCTGATCATTCGTCGAAACGTTGAGCACAAAGATGACGTTTTCCCCATTATAAGATTTGAGATCCACATAGGTTGCTTCATTCGAACCTAAATGTGTTCTCTCACCCTGACTAAGAGCTCTATGAGTATCACGAATATCCATAAGCTGAGCGACATAATCTTTGAGGGCGCGTTGCTCGTTATTTAGCGAGGTGGATACTCCATCGATCAAACCACTCGTTCTGGATACGTGGTCATCACACAGACCAACAGTCCAACAATTGCTTTCTACCTTTTGAGCGAAGTTTGGCACTTCGTCACCAATTTCATCACCGTAGTAGATCGTTATTGGACCGGTAAAAGCAGCCATAAAGGCGAAAGCAGCGCGATGGCGTCCCCAATAGGTCCAATCATCGCGAGGATAACCGGCGCGCTCAATCAAATCACCAAATCTAACCAGGTCGTGATTTGACAACATCAGATTGGGTATCGCATGACTTGCATAAGTACCGCCGATACTAACAAACTTTTCGTTTAACCAGCTTGCTGGACGACCACTGGCTCCAGCATCACCGATATGCTCTTGACCTGCCAACACCTGAACCAAGCCGTACCGAATAGGGAAGTCGAATGCGGAATACAAACTGGGGTTAGAAGCAGAACCATAGCCCTTGCTTTGAATAACACCTTCTCCATCCCAAATCTCTCCGACCATATAGCCCAAAGTACCCCACTGCTTGCCTTGTTGCTTGTTGTATTTGGAGATGGACTCAACAGCCTGACGAATTTCAATCCAGGCGTCCAATGGAACCTGATAGGCTTGATCCAAACGCCAGCCATCAATGCCGAGCTCTCTAATCCAGAAAGTCGCAACCTCTTTATAGAAGTCAAGGCTACCTGGGTAAGATACTGGGTCATTTCCACCGGTTACATTGTTACCGCAAGGTGATGTTGGAATATTGCCTTTATGATGGCCAAAAACGCCGTCGAAGAACACATACATCCCCATGCTATGCGCGGTATCAACCATTTCTTTAGCATCTTCCCAAGAGCCAAATTTAGGATCGATTTCGAAATAGTTTCTCGTGAAATAGCCTGTCGCGTCGAGTTGGCTGCCACCATCAGAATTGAATATTGGTGTTAGCCAAATAGCGTTGGCACCAAGGCTCTTAATATAGGGCAATGAATTAATAATACCGCGAATATCACCATTGTGATGGCTTGAACCATAACCCGTACCATATCCACGGTTTGGATCTCCATCAATGAAAGACTCAACCATCACTTGATAAATTCGCAGATCTTGGAACTTCTCTTTCATGGCTTGTTCAGAACCGTGCGGATTGCCTGTATAGGCTGGAATTTCACACTGCCCCAAGTTACCTTGCTCTATTCGGGTATAAGTGTAACTATCGGTTACTTGCAATGCGCCATCATCACCACAAAGCAATAGATCAACACTTTCACCAATATTCAACCCATCGCCCAACGTCACTTGCTGGTTATTGGTATAGGTTTGACCGGCCGCACATGCATCTCCATTTCCAATCAAGTACTTACCAACACCATTGCTAATACTTAAAGTAACCGTCAGTCCCGCGTCACCAACAAAGCTTGATGTTCCAGGGTTTGCACTTACCCTCGGTGTGTCTGCCGGAATATTGCACGAAGACAATGGTGTCCAAGTTGCACCACCAGTCCAGCATCCAGGTTGATCAGCAACAAGATTGCCCGATTGCTGACCAGCTCCATCATTGAAAACAATCTTAGATTCGGTCTGACCTTCAGGGAAAGTATAAACACACCAGTTGTCATCCAGTGGATCCATATCATTACCAGGCCATAAAGTATTAGCCGCTGGTGGAGACTCCCAATGATGGATCTTACATCCCGCCCAGCCTGCAGGCTTCTGCATGTAAACAACGAAATCACTAACTGGCTCATTCGCTGTTACGGCGACAATATCAGTCAATGTCTCATATTTAGCCGTACAATTAGCTACCCCAGCATTGTTCAGCCGAAGGGTTGCTGGTGTTCCAGCCGTTGGTTGTGATTCAACAGCAACTACAGTGATATCATTACAAGTCCAGGTCACGCCATCTGGATTCAGGACGTCTCCGGCTTGGCTAAATGTTACCGTTACTCCAGGTGTAACACTGCTGCCCACTTCACCGCTTAGAGCAGTAGTGGCTATTGCTATTTCTATAGCAGTATCCGGCTGCTGTGAAACAGCAACACTCACGCTATCGCTAAAGCCTTCCCAAGAACCAGAGCAAGTTGTTTGAACGGCGGCATTTGCTGTAATAACACCGCTAGAAGAGATCGATACGCTGGATGACGCACAACTCCATGTGGCACTTTGCGGGTTAGCCGTGTTTGAACCATCATCAAACAAACCACGGCTCTGTACCTGAGCCGTATCACCAACCGTCAAAGAAAATGGACCATTGGTTATTTCGAAGCCGCTAGGCTCAACCGGTATTGAGGTAAAGGTTAGTGAAACACTGTCCTGAAAACCCTGCCAAGCGGCAGTGCAGCTTAAAGTTCCAGCAGCCGTCCCACACACTTGACCAGCAGCATTGACGTTAGCAATACCGATTTCATTGCATTGCCAAATTAAACCTGATGGATTGTTTTGTTGAGTGCCATTACTGAAAAAGCCGGTGGCATCGAGATCAATACATTGGCCAACTGAAGCCTGAGTCGAACCAGGAGGCGTTATTTCAAGATCAATCGGTTGAATCGTCATGTCCTGAGTCATTAATGTCGCAACCAATGACCAGGTATTTCCTACGCTCAGGCCAACAGGGCCAGAGTCGCTAATAGCCGAACCATTCATTAGATAGGACCACAACACACCTGAATCAGTATTGCGCCATAAAATGTCGGACTTGCCATCCATGTTGCGATCGCCTGTGCTTTCGATATGCCACTGTGCTGGTACTCGACCTACAAGACCAACTTTGGATATATTGGTGCCAGACATGGTATACAGATAGGTGTCACCTGTGCTCGTATTTCGCCATAGCAAATCAGCTATAGCGTCGCCGTTAAAATCATTAACCGCTTCTACAACCCACTGTGAGCCAGAAACCTGATTGATTTGTTTGGACTGAACGATAGCGCCATTTTGTATTAGATAAGCCCAATTTAGCCCAGTCGAGGCATTGCGAAGCACAATGTCATCAGTCCCATCGCTATTTAAGTCACCAACACCTGCGACTTTCCAATCTGGATCAGCTATTTTGTTTAAAAACTTGCTACCGGTAATCGCGCTGCCCTGCATGTGATAAATCCAGTTATCACCGGAGATTGCGTGACGCCACAAGATGTCGTCATTGCCATCGCCATTGAAGTCGCCAACACCAGCCACTGACCAGTTCAGGTCGTTAACTTCATTAATGCGTAACGAATCGACTACTTTTGTACCATCTGTAAGATAGACCCAGTTGATACCAAATCCGGCGTGACGCCAAAGAACGTCGTCACTACCATCACCATTAAAGTCGCCATATCCAGCAACTTTCCAGTCCATATCGGTAACTTGAGAGAAGGGGCGGCTATCAACAGCCGAATGATTTTCCATCTGATAAAGCCAGTTTTGGCCGGTCGTGGTGTTACGCCACAACACGGAACTGCCTGCATAGGTAGGGCCAGCAATGGCTGTCGCAATCATGGTTGCGACGAGGGCTCGTCCAAACATTCTATTTTTCTCCGGTGTATCCCATTGGCTGTTCAGCTCATTGATGGGAAGGTCTCTATTTAGCGCTTTTTAAAAATTAAAGATTTCAACTATATCTATATTCTGTATTGAGTAAAAGATTTTTTAAGGTAAGTCCCCCCTTATATTCCATTGAACTCCCCCACAAGCCGGATTAAGAGGGAGGTTGTAATGATCACCCATTTAAACAAAACCCCTTTGGACGGATTTTGATGTATATCAACAGAAAACGACGAATAGTTCCGCCTCTTGTCGCCACTCAGTAGCGATAGTCGGCGAGGCAAATGGTAAAATATTATAAGGTAGTGCTTTTCGGTAAAGGGGGTAACAGTGAAATATTGGGAAAGCGAGTCGCTTATCTTATGGGCTGAAAAGAGCAATAACGAGGCTCTAGAACTGGCGACGAAAGATGAAAGTGATTTTAATTATCACGCCGAACGTGAAATACATCGACGCGATGTCTTTATTTTTGGTACCTATGCAGGAAAGTGCTCAAACTGTGCCAGCTCTATCGTTGCCACACTCACGCGCTGGGACACTGATACGAAGTGCCCCGTTTGCCTTCGTTATAGCAATCTAGACAGTTTCACTAAACACGATATGAAGATCTAGGATCACCAACGAACCTCGATTCCGCGCTCTTCCATGCGTTTCTTGGCCTCTCCCATCGTATGCTGGCCAAAATGGAAGATACTTGCAGCTAACACAGCATCAGCATGACCTTCGATAACGCCATCAGCCAGATGCTCAAGATTTCCAACGCCACCAGATGCTATAACCGGTACAGCAACAGCATCACTGACAGCGCGAGTAAGTGCCAAATCAAAGCCATCTTTGGTGCCATCACGATCCATACTGGTCAATAAAAGCTCCCCTGCCCCTAATCCGACCATTTTTACTGCCCATTCAACAGCATCAATTCCCGTGGGTTTCCTACCACCGTGGGTAAAGATCTCCCAGCGAGCTTGTTCGTTTTCACTACTGACCTTTTTGGCGTCTATGGCAACAACGATGCACTGCGAACCAAAACGAGCCGCAGCCTCACCAACAAACTCAGGATTAAAAACCGCCGCCGTATTGATACCAACCTTATAGCACCCGCATTGAGCATTTTGCGGATATCCGACAACTGGCGAAT
>CESG01019792.1_pt1 | contig 12064 bp, 10 predicted proteins | sample 531121 | NCBI WGS metagenome assembly CESG01 (sample SAMEA2621287, study PRJEB7988) | marine metagenome | biome: marine biome (ENVO:00000447); feature: mesopelagic zone (ENVO:00000213); material: "saline water (ENVO:00002010), including plankton (ENVO:xxxxxxxx)" | depth 800 m
CGCGATGTTATTGCTACCACTGAGCTTTATCAAGTTTACCTCAAACATTTCGATATTTAGTGAGGTATAATTGGACTATGAGAAAGTTTCCGGAAGGTTTTTATTGGGGTGCGGCTACCTCAGGCTATCAAGTAGAAGGCTGGGGAGAGAATACCGATTGGGCAACAGCAGCCAGAACCGGTAAGGTGCCACCGGCTGGTCGACTTTGTGACCATTACCACTTATTTGAAAACGATTTCGCACTAGCTAAAGAACTCGGACACAATGCACACCGATTTGGTGTGGAGTGGGCGAGGATAGAGCCCAGTCCTGGAGAGTTCGACTACGCAGAAATAGAACATTATCGCCAGGTACTGAAATCACTACATAAGAATGGCATGGAACCCTTTATTACTCTCTGGCACTTCACCCTACCTGCTTGGTTTGCGGAAAGTGGCGGATTCGAGCGAGACGATGCTCATATTTTATTCGCTCGCTACGCGAAATTTGTAATTGAGGAACTCGGAGATCTTTGTACTCATTTTGCAACCATTAATGAACCTAACGTATGGGCAGCTCATGGATATTTGTTTGGTGCTTGGCCTCCCTTTAAGCGAGCAAGTTTGCTATGGAAAAAGCTTGGAAAAGATGATGGTTCGACACACAGAGTTGGTGCTGTTCCCGGTTTCGTGAACTTCTTAAGATACAGACAGGTGGAAAAAAAGCTGATTTTGGCTCACCAGGAAGCCTACAAAGCTATCAAGTTGGTCGCTCCGGATGTACAAGTTAGTTTGGTGAAGCATATACACGTCTTTCGGAGTAATTGGAACCCTCTGAATTGGTTGCGGGCAAGAGTAATGAATTATTTGCAGTCTGGCAGATTTTTGAATGCCGTCAGGGATTACATGGATGAATATTCCGTTAATTATTATCGTCACACAAAATATGGTGACAAAAACAAATATCCCAAATCAGACATGGGTTGGGATATGTACCCGGAGGGTATATATTACGCACTTCTTAGTCTTAAGAAGTACAGTAAACCCGTCTATGTTTCAGAAGCCGGTGTGGCGGATGAAGCTGATGCTTTTCGATCTGAGTATATTAAAAAACAAGTAGAGGCAACCGCCAAGGCGATAGAGGAGGGGGTTGATGTACGAGGTCACATGTATTGGTCTCTCTTGGATAACTATGAATGGGCACTTGGAATAGACAAGAAGTTTGGCTTAATTGCCATTGACTACGGTACTTTGGCACGTACCCCCAGGCCGTCCGCTTATGTGTACCAGAAGCTTATTGAAGCTAACAGCTAAGTGTGGATAGAGCTCCGCACAAATTTTGATTTAGTGGGATAATCTGAGTAATGTCCTGGATTTTTCTAGCTGCCGGCGGCCAGTTTGTAAACGCAATCGTTGCTATACTCGACAAGTTTATTGTTTCCGATGATAAGCTCCTTCCTCGCCCTTTTGTCTACGCTTTTTTCACTTGTCTTTTTACCGGTGGATGGATATTGGTTTATGTACTGGGGTATATTCCGGTCTTTTCTGATTTGGGAGTACCCAACCTCAGTAATGTAGAATCTCCCACCATTCAAGTGGTCGGTATGGCGTTTTTAGCGGCTTATTCTTTCTTCATGGCCCTAGTTTCTATGTATACAGCCTTAAAGGTTGCCAGCGCTTCCACTGTTATGCCGGTTATTGGAGCAGTTTCAGCCACTGCAACCTTTGTCATGTCTTATCTTGTCCTGGGCAATACATTTTCAGTTAACGTAATTTTTGGTATCTCGTTACTCGTTTTTGGTACGTTGATGGTTTCCACAATGCACTTCAGGAGAGGAGTCGTGCTTCATACGGTACATTCCGGTATCTTCTTTGCTTTACACTATATCGCGCTCAAAGGCTTGTTTGATGAAACATCTTTTGATGATGGATTTTTTTGGTCACGCATTGGTTTTGTATTGTTCGCACTGTCGTTGCTTCTGGTTCCGGCTTATTGGAGTAACATCAAAGGTCAGACAAAAAATACCACGAGAAAGGGAGGAATGTTTGTTGTTGGTACAAAAGTCTTGGCGGGTATCGCAGCGTTTATGTTGTTGAAGGCTACCGATTGGGGAGATGTAGCGGTAGTACAAGCACTTGATGGTTTGAAGTTTGTGTTTATTGTGCTGCTGGGGATTCTTTTTGGTCGTTACATTCCCAAAACTGCCGGTGAAAATGACCACTCTTCCGGCGCCATTATCAAGAAAGTGCTGTATGTTTCAATTATCAGCATTGGCTTTGTGATCTTGTTTATTTAACAATGCTATTTACTCGAGGAAGGAAAAGAAGCGTTTGGATAAGAATAGGTATTTTGCTGGCGGTACTGGCTGTTCTTCTGTCAGCTATGACCTGGCGACCAGAGCCAAAAGAGATTACCTATGGCATGTCCTTCAACACCTTTTATGCGCAGGAGCTGGGGCTGGACTGGAAGGAAGTATATGATGCCATGCTAGATGAAATGAATGTCCGCAATTTGCGACTGGCAGCGCATTGGCCGATGATTGAACCGAACCAGGGAGAGTTTGACTTCAGTGTTATGGATTATCAGATGAATAAGGCGTTTGATGAAGGTGCTACAGTTATTTTGGCTATCGGTAGAAGACTGCCTCGGTGGCCTGAGTGTCATATACCAAAATGGGCGACTGACCTCTCGTGGGAGGAGCAGAAAGCAGAGCTTCGTGACTATCTTGAAGTAATGGTACTACGTTACAAAGATCATCCGGCGCTACGCTACTGGCAAGTAGAAAACGAACCCTACCTAAAGATGTTTGCTTATGAGCGTTGTGGAGAGCTGGATGAAGAATTCTTGGAAGAGGAAATTGCTTTGGTAAAAAAACTTGACCCCGATCACCCGGTATTACTTACTGATAGTGGCAACCTTGGTTTATGGGCGGGAGCATACAAAAGGGGAGATTTGTTCGGTACCAGTGTTTATGTACATTTTTGGAACCCGGAACTTGGGCAGTTTCGTACCGTACTTCCACCCGCAGCATATCGCTTTAAGACAAATTTAATGAGATTACTTTTTGGATACAAAGAAACACTACTTATAGAGCTTTCAGCGGAGCCATGGCTGGTAGCGCCGATTGCAGAAGTAGATGTGGAAACTCAATTTTCACGTATGAATCTTGAAAGTATCAGAGATATTATCGAGTATGCTAGAAAAACACGCTTTGATCGGCAGTACTTATGGGGTGTAGAGTGGTGGTATTGGCTTAAAGAGAAGGGCTATCCTGAAATTTGGGATTATGGGGTAGATTTATTCAAAAACTAAGTATGAATTGGCACAAGATCTTTTCGTGGGTTCACTTTGAGCATCCTCATACCGGAGAAAAAGAACTCTCCAGACCGCGAGTAGTGATTTTTATGATTGGCGGCTTTTTGATCTTTCTGGCAATATTCCTGAAAAATATGGTGATATAATATTGGTGATTATTTCTAAGACAGAATAAGATGATTTTTCTTGCAAGATTTCAAGCAATAGATGACAAAGATAAAGCCGCAGTAGTACGTAAGCTGATGCAGAGTAGCACTCCGGACTTCTCTTTCTTTTATATAACAGCGCTGGCAGTATTAATGGCCACATTCGGGCTTCTGCTCGATAATGCAGCCATTGTTATTGGTAGTATGCTTATAGCACCGGTATTGTATCCTATCCTCGGTATTGCCCTTGGTCTCGTGATGTCCAACCCTAATATTATCGGCCGTTCATTTGTTACGCTGGTGAAATCTTTTGCGTTGGCAGTTGGCTTGTCTGCTTTGGCAACGGTTTTCTTTGCGGAAGGAAGTGTTTTAACCACGGAAGTACTGTTACGTACCGAGGCCGGACTCTTGCATTTTACAGTAGCGGCTGTAGCAGGAGCGGCTGTAGCCTATATACTGGGTCGCTCTGAATGGAGTGAGACCCTTCCGGGAATTGCAATATCCGTAGCTCTCTTGCCACCTCTGGCGACTATCGGTATCGGTTTGGCGGCTCTTGATTTGGATGTAATTACAGGTGCTACTGTATTACTTCTTGTGAACTTATCGGGAATAGTGTTTGCCGCCATGGTGACATTCTCTATGATGAACTTGTATGAAAAACAAAAAATTGCCGAGTCCACAATTAAAGAGGCCGATAAAAAAGTTGAAGAGGAGGAAGAAGAAGTGGAGTATATCTCAGAGCATAGCAAACCACCAACTGACAAAAAATGAATTTCAAAAGCTCACTACTTCTCATACTGTTACTGCTGGTTCCATCTACAGGGACAGCAGAGACGGTCGTTCGTTCCTCCCAAAAGGTAACTATTAATAACGAGCAAGTAGTAGCGGAAGACTTATATACCAAAGCCTCATCAATAGCTATTTCCGGAAGGGTTCTTGGCGATGTGTACGCGCTAGGCGCTCAGTTGACAATGAATGGCGTCATAGAATCAGACCTCTCTGTTCTTGCGGGCGTGGTGCAAGTACATGGAAATGTCAGCGATGATATTCGGGTTGTAGGAGGTGAGGTGGTGATTGCTGATAAAGTCGGTGGTGATGTGTTTGTGCTTGGAGGCTCTCTAAAACTTTTGTCGACGGCTGAAGTGGCGGGTGACGTTTTTTTCTTTGGCGGAGAAGCTGAAATACTGGGGACAATCGACGGTTCACTTATGGGAACATATGAGAGTTTGAAGGTTGATAGTAAGGTAGGCGGTAACGTAGATGTCAGTGTGGGAAATCTCAGTCTGGGGGAAAAGGCTCGTATTGCTGGAGATATTTCTTATACCGGTAGTAAGGTCCTTCAAAGGGCACCCTCAGCTATTGTAGGCGGAGAGGTTGTGCAAAATACGCCAGTATTGAATTCGGTTTCCACAGGAGATGTTTCATTTGCTCTCATGTCTATTTTTGGCACTCTTGTTTTGTATTTGTTCTTCCGCAGAGATCTGGAAACTTTCGCCGACCATACAATCGCCTCCTACAAGAAATCTCTTCTGGTAGGTGTGTTGGTCATTTTGCTTATACCCGTTGCCGCAGGTGTTTTGATTTACACTATACTCGGTGCCTTTGTGGGAGTTTTATCACTTGCAGCCTATGTTTTGTGGTTACTGGCTTCTTACTTGGCCATGCCCGCCTATTTGGGATTATTTTTACATAATTTATATAACAAGAACGCAGATCTAAGTCTATTCAGTGTTTTGTTGGGAATAGGAGCTCTAAATATTATTGTCTTAGTACCTTTGATAGGTGGCTTTGTTACCCTTGTTCTGTTTATCATTGGTGCTGGAAGTTTGGCTCTGCTCACTTACGAGAAGGTCTTAAAATAGTGGAATACTGACAACGAATAATGTTACACTGTGTGTGAATTATATGCAGCAAAAAGTCGCCTTCTTTGATATAGACGGAACAGTATTTCGCTCGAGCTTGTTAGTAGAGTTGGTGGAGGGTTTGATTACAGCTGAACATTTGTCTTCCTCTGCAAGAGATGATTTTTACAAAGAATACCTCGCATGGCGCAATAGAGAGGGTACCTATGAAGCGTACATAAACGCTACGGTGAAAGTGTTTGTAAACAATATCAAGGGTATGCATTATGGTGTGCTTGCCGATGTGGGTCGAGAAGTGGTCGCTGTGCAGAGTAAACAGGTATATCGCTACACGAGAGATTTGATCGAGAAATTAAAGAAACAAAACTACTACGTTGTGGCTATTTCTCAGTCACCTAAAACTATTCTTGACGACTTCTGTGCCAACTATGGCTTCGACAAAGTCTATGGACGTGTCTATGAACTTGGCCCCACAGACAAATTTACCGGCAAAATAATTGATGAAGAGATTATTGCCAACAAAGCCAATGTGGTTGCTCGTGTATTGGAAAGCGATAAATTCACAATTGATAACTCTGTTGCTGTAGGTGACACCGAAGGAGATATTTCAATGCTCGATAAAGTCGCCATGCCAATTTGTTTTAATCCCAACAACACTTTGTATCAACATGCCAAAAGAATGGGTTGGAAAGTGGTGGTGGAAAGAAAAGATGTGATTTACGAGATGTAACCACATCAACAAAATCCTTTCGGTTGACCGAAAGGATTTTGTTATCGTTGCAAATTGATTGACTAGATACCAATTAGTACGGGTATAACCATAGGGGTTTTGTGGGTCTTTTGCATCAGGAAGCCCGTTACGGTATCTGCCAAGTTGTCTTTTAGATAATCGAGGTCAAGCGGATGCATTTTCTCAGTTTGTTTCTCAATAGTTTTCTTAATCAGTACTCTAGCTTCCGATAATAATTGCTGGTTCTCGCGCAGGTAAACAAAGCCACGAGATATGATGTCCGGAGATTTCCGCAACTTTCCATTCTTGGTGTTTATGGTAGCAATGATCACAAACATACCATCCTCAGCCAATGACATTCGGTCGCGCAGTACCACTTCTTGGCGAGCTCCTACAGTGAAGCCGTCTACCATGATAAGTTCAGTTGGCGCTTTTTCCTTATGAACGATTACCTCGTTACCATTTATGATGTCTATCAGATTACCATTATCCGGAACGAAGATATTTTCCTTAGGGAAGCCGTTGTCTATCGCCGAGAACATATGACTCTTGAGATGGAAGTGATGTCCATGGACAGGAATAAGATACTTGGGCTTTACTTGTTGACGCACCCAGTTTAGCTCACCGGCGCTACCGTGCCCTGAAGAGTGAACATTGTCCTCGGTTTTGTAGTTAATAATGCGGACATTTTTACGGTAAAGGTTGTCGCGAAGTTTTTGTACCGCCACTTCGTTGCCGGGAATAACAGATGAAGATAAGACCAAACTGTCACGCTCATTGAGAGTCACGTATTTGTGCTTATCAGTCGCCATACGCATAAGAGCGGCAAATTCTTCCCCTTGCGCACCGGTTGCCAAAATAACAATACGGTCTGAAGGGTAGTCCTCCATAGTCTCAGCGCTAATAATCACGCCTGGTTTTACTTCGAGCATCTTGGCAGTGAGCGCAATATCAATGTGGGTCTTAATGCTACGACCTTCCGGCACTACAAACTTACCGTACTTTTCACACATCTTCACAATATGAATCAATCGCTCAAACTGCGAAGCAAAAGTACCGACAATAATTCGTCCGTTGGTGTCACGAATTATTTTCTCCAAGGATTCAAATACCACTGATTCAGGCGCAGAGAAGCCTTCCTTGTGCGCACTGGTTGAGTCGGCCAGCATTACCAGGTTGTTGTCTTTTCCTATGCCTTGCCATGACTCTTTTTCTTCTTTAACCACGTCCCCGTTCTCGTGAGATAAACGAATGTCACCGGTTATTACAACATTTCCGTGCTTGGTTTCGATAGAGAGACCCATAGCGTCAGGGATTGAGTGAGTAACCGGGAAAGTTTTAATCTTGGTACTTCCAACTGTAAAAGAATCTCCTTCTTTTACTACATTCATTTCTAAAGGTTCCATGTGTGGAAACTCTTCCTGACGTTTAGCAATCATCAAGGATGTGAGGTATTGAGTGTAGATTGGAGGATTACCGATCCTTTCCATAATAAACGGGATACCGCCGATATGGTCTAGGTGGCCGTGTGTCACTACCAGAGCACGGATTTTGTCACGTCTCTCCTCCAGGTACTGAGTGTTAGGTAGGATGTAATTGATTCCCGGAGCATTAGATCCTTCGCCAACAAATTGAAAACCGGCGTCTATTATGACGATATCATCCTTGTTTTCAAAGACAATCATGTTACGTCCGATCTCTTCAACTCCGGAAATAGGAATTACTCGAATAGTATCTTCATCAGTTACTTCAGGTAATACAGGAGCCTTTTCGTCTCTGGTGTTCAGGCGATGCTTCAGAGCCGGACTTGTTCTACTGCGACGTCTATTATTGCCGCCTGTTCGGCGTCGTGACGGTTTCCTTGTTGGCGTGGCTTTTTTGCTTGCAGGTCGCTGCTTGGCTGTACTTCGAGCAATACGTTTCTTACCATTTGTGTTTTTCTTGGCATCGCTGCGTTTTTTGGGATAGCCGGCCGTGAAGGTACGTCTTTTCCGTGGCGAACTATTTTTTATTGTTTTTGTTTCTTTGGTCATAATTGTCGATTTTAAGTTGTAAATTTCGAATTCAAAGTTTTAAGTTACAAGTTTGGCAGTGTAATAATTTAACTTCAGTTTGGTTGATTGCTTAATATGGAAAGTTAGTAATTACTTTGTGAAAATAGGCCATACACTCGCTTCATTCAAATGCCAGAGATTGATTGAATACAAACGATCACTCGGTTTTCCAATCTTATCTATCTGAAACACCCCCACATCGTCCCGTACTACATACACAAATACTGGGTTGTAAAGAGAGATAGCGTATGTCTCCTTCTTGATAAGATCGTCGATGTTCTTCAACAACTCAGCTTTTTGTGTTTCCTCAGTCGCGACCCTATATTCTTCCAAATAACCATCGGCATCAATGTTGGTATACAAAGCTACATTTAAACCCGGATCCTCTCTTTGTGAGGAGTGCCAAAAAGGATACAGGTCTAAGCCACGTCCAACGTCGGCTCCAAAAAGCAGTATTTGGTAATCTCGTGGCCTAATGACAGACTGGATTAGATCAGACTGATCAAACTTGGCAACTTCTACGACGACACCAAGATCTTCCCAAGACGACTTCACGAATTCAGCCGTGCTCTTGAAGGGTTCTGTGTTAGCGGTAGTTATTTTAACTGATAGGGTTATTTCGCTGTCATCAACTGACTTAACCCAATTTCCGCCATCGCTCTTACTCCACCCGGCTTCTTCTAATAGTGCCGCAGCTTTCGCTAAACGACTTTCTGTATTCTCAGGCTCATTTGGACTATCAGATTCTAATGCATAAAACCCCGTTGGTATAGGAGAGTCTGTGGGTTGTCCGTAGTTGTTGAGTACTTCTTTTACCAAGGCTTCCTTATCGATAGCTAAGTTTAGTGCCTCACGAACCGGTTTTTCGCGCAAAGCTGAGGATTTGTTGTGGTTTATAAATAGACCAAAAGTTCTCGGAAGAGGATACTGTATCTTGGTAAACTTAGATTCGTCCAGAGATGAAATAACAGAAGTACTTAATGTGCCTGTAGCGTCCACCAGTCCTGATTTCAGATCTTCCAGGAGAGTGTCTTCAGTGTCATAAAAGTTCACACGAATGGAATCAATTTTTACTTTGTACAAGTCGTTTTTTGAAGCAACCAGCTTGTAACTTTCGATCAATCCACCGGCGTCCCTATCCACCTCTGCCACTTTGTATGGTCCGCTTCCGATGGGTTCCGTGTTGTGTTGGCTAAATGGTATTTCTTCAGTTGTAAGTTGACTCCATAGATGCTTGGGTAGAATGCCTTGAGTGAGGTTTTCTATGAACGGGGAGTACTTCTCAGGTAGGATAAAATTGATTTCTCTGTCGCTGATTACTTCTACACGCACATTGTTCCAGTTCCCGCGATGCGGACTTTTAAGCTCCGGATCCTGTATGAGAGCTATAGTATAGGCCACATCGGCAGTGGTAAGCGGTGTACCGTCATGGAAGAAAATGTCCTCTTTCAAGGTGACAGAGTAGACGGTACCGTCGGTAGAGATCGTTACCGATTCAGCCAAATCTTCGACCAACTCTCCTCCCACACTTACCTTCATCAAACCACTGTAAATAAGAGTTGAAAGGTCAAGGTCTGCTCTAGTGATAGCCAGTACAGGATTAACGAAACGAGGTGTGCCTATAATACCTTCTGTCAGCATACCTCCGTCAATAGGTAGTAGAACACTCACTTCTCTGTTGATGGTGTATAAAGACCACAATATAGAGCCGACCAGAAAAAGAGCCACAACAGAAAAAAGCAATCTATCTCCTGAAGATAACTTACCTAAATAACCAAACAACTTATCGAAATTGAGATAAGAGTGCCGTAATGACAACTTAGACATGAATAATATTGTAGGAGTTGTTTACCCGACGAGGTTTAAAAGAGCCGAAAGTACAAACAATACAGCAATTATCAAAGTGAAACGAAACAGAAACATTTCGCCTCCACGACGCTTGTGAAAAGCGGCACTGAAGTTGTCTCCACCGAAAGCACCACCTAAACTAGAACCTCGCTGCTGCAACAAAATAGCAGCTATCAATAGGATGGAGAGAACAACTTGTACTTGTGGCAATATAGGTGTCACCACGCCGATTAAGAATTCCATGTGCCGCTATAGTAGCATAATGTGTTGGTATTGCAATACATAAACTCTTTCGTATAATAGCCGGGTAATACTAGTAGTAATTAATTAGAAATTAGGAACTTATGACTGAATTTTCAATTAAGCCGTTGGCAGACAAGGTGGTAATAAGGCCGCTAACTGAAGAAGAAAGTGGTTCCAAATCACCTTCAGGTATTATTATCCCGTCCTCTATAGAAGGTAAGGACAAGAGTGATGAGGGAATCGTGGTAGCTGTAGGTCCGGGTGCATGGAATGAAGATGGAGACGGAAGACTATCGCCGGAAGTAAATGTTGGAGACAGGGTGCTCTTTTCCAGCTGGAGAGAAAAGGTTAAGCTTGGTAAGGATGAGTATTTCATTGTACCTGAGTCAGATATTCAGGCGGTTATATCAAAGGCTTAAATTTAAACCTTGAATTTAAAACTTAAAATTTAAAATTGACAACTATGGCAAAAGAAGTAATTTTCGGAGAGAATGTAAAGAAGAAGCTACAACAAGGTGTAGATACAGTCGCAGATGCTGTAAAAGTAACGCTTGGTCCGCGCGGAAGAAATGTCGTTCTTGATAAAGGTTATGGCGGACCAACCATCACAAACGATGGTGTGTCGATAGCCAAAGAAATCTCTCTCAGTGATAAATTTGAAAACATGGGAGCTGAGATAGTGAAAGAAGTAGCGAATAAGACCAATGAACTGGCTGGAGATGGTACAACAACTGCTACTGTACTCACTCAAGCTTTGGTAAGTGAAGGGTTGCGTCAAACAACCATGGGCCTCAATTCAATGGCTGTCCGTTCCGGAATGGATCATGCCGCAAATGACGTAGTGGAGGCATTACGAGAATTGGCAACCGAAATAAACTCAACCGATGAGATTCGTCAAGTAGCCACTATTTCCGCGGAGAGCGATGAAATTGGCGATAAGATCGCTGAAACTATTGAGCGAGTAGGGAAGGACGGCGTGGTGACTGTGGAAGAAGGTAAATCTTTTGGTATAGAAACCGAACTAACCGAAGGAATGGAATTTGACCGCGGGTACGTATCTCCATACATGGTAACTAACCCGGAGAGAATGGAGGCTGAGTACAAGGACGCTCATGTATTGGTAACAGACAAAAAGGTTTCTTCAGTACAGGAAATCCTACCGCTATTGGAGCAAGTGGCACAGGCAGGCAAGAAAGAACTTGTGATTATTGCTGATGATATAGAAGGCGAAGCACTTACTACTTTTGTGGTGAACAAGCTTAAGGGTGGTTTTTCCGTTTTGGGTGTCAAAGCTCCTGGTTATGGAGATCGTAAAAAGGATGTCCTGCAAGATATAGCTATCATGACCGGCGGAGAGCTTATTTCTGAGGAAGTGGGACTGAAGCTAGAGGAAGTCACTCTTGCTCAGCTCGGACAGGCCGATAGAGTGGTGGCAACCAAGGATAATACTCTAGTAGTTGGCGGCAGAGGAGAAAAGGCCTCTGTTGAAGCGAGAGTAGCTGCATTACGGGCACAGGCTGAAGCTGCTTCTTCGAAATTTGATAAAGAGAAAATTGAAGAAAGAATCGCTAAGCTTTCCGGCGGAGTGGCGGTCATTAAAGTGGGTGCGGCGACAGAGACCGAGATGAAGTATTTGAAGCTAAAAATCGAGGACGCTGTAAATGCCACAAAGGCTGCTATAGAAGAAGGAATTGTGCCGGGAGGTGGCACTGCACTTGCACGCGCTGCCGGAGTAGTGGCGGGACAAGTACGAGAGGGTCTGTCTGCAGAGGAGAAGGTTGGGTACAACATTGTACTCAAGGCTCTGGAAATGCCCCTGCGACAGATTGTAGATAATACAGGCTGTGATGAAGGAGCAGTAATTGTTGAAAAAGTGCGAGAAGCGGG
>CESG01036648.1_pt1 | contig 12031 bp, 10 predicted proteins | sample 531121 | NCBI WGS metagenome assembly CESG01 (sample SAMEA2621287, study PRJEB7988) | marine metagenome | biome: marine biome (ENVO:00000447); feature: mesopelagic zone (ENVO:00000213); material: "saline water (ENVO:00002010), including plankton (ENVO:xxxxxxxx)" | depth 800 m
CCTCCGGATATCCGGCTCGCTCTAGCATGGCTGGGAGCTTTTTCTCTAATGTATTGATTGTCCAGCCGATGGCGTTATTATCGACAATTGGGTCTAACCTGTACATTTTGCCGGGTGTTCCGGTTGTACCAGTATCACCAAGCATCATTGGCCCATCTGAAGCTATGTTTGCGTTTTCTGGACCGTAGATATAGCTTTTTTCTATGTCAAAACAGTTAAATTTGAGTAGCGATGTCTCTTTTCCGTCGACGTCTTTGGTTACAAGAATTACAATTCCCTGATCTGCGTGATCTTGTATGTTACCGTCCCAAAGTTCGTGTTGGACTATGAAAGTAAGACCGCCGGCCTCAACTCTTTCTCTACCTTTCATTTCAAGCATCTTTGAGCCTCCTTATTTAAACTCAAATAGTAGATTTGGTAGCCATTTTAACACAATTAACAAACTTTCAATATAATTTGGATTCTTTCGAACGACGCTTATTAGTCGGATGCCCAGTCAGGGTGGTTAACCTCGTACTAGATTAATTTCTCTAAATTAGATGATGTTGTTACAAATATCGTCTAATTTGGTCCCATTGACTCAAGAACGTTTTCAATATGTTTAAGACTAGCAACGGTTCTTGGGTGATTAGCCCCGAGGATTATTTGGCGCAAATTCAAAACTCTCAGGTGTAATTTATCAGCTTCTGTACTTTGACCGGTAGCCCGGTAGCTATTAGCCAGACTGCCAATACTTCTTAAAGTGTCTGGGTGGAATGGCCCCAGGATCTTTGTGCGTGCATCAAGAGCCTTTATGAATAATTGTATAGCTAGGGGGAATTCGCCGGAAGCATAATAGCAATTTGCCAGGCTACTTTGACTATTAATAGTTTCATAGTGGTCCTGTCCTAAAACCTTGATTTTCGCCTCTAAGTTGAATTGGAATAAGTTAATAGCCTGTTCGAATTTTTCTAGAGCTCTGTATGCATGAGCCAGCTTATGTCGTATAAGGAAACATTTTGGATTTTCCTGTCCCAAATTGTTTTCTAATCCGGATAGGGTTATCGACAAATCCTGGATACGCTTTAAGACGAACATAGAGTGTTTATCTCTCATAATAACAACATTGATGGCCAACAAAATTGATATGTAGTACAAAACTTTTAGCTAAATTTATAGTAGGGCATTTATTCTAGTTCCTATTTGGGTAATACTGCCAAATACTGGTAGTTGTTGTCAAAGCATGGCATAATTGGTCCCCGATAATGCAACAAATCAATGCCTGTTTGGACTGCAGAGATAGTTTTTGGTAGATAATAGTTTAAGCCCTCATGGCGGTGTTCTGATAGAGAAAACTGCCTTTATACATACGCCCGAACAGATAGAAGAGATGAATTCCCTTCCTTGTATTCCTGTCAGGGATCAGTTAGCACACGAATGCGTCAACATTGCGTATGGATTTTTCTCTCCTCTTGAAGGGTTCATGGGAGCCAAAGATCTCCACAACGTTGCTAAGACTATGACTCTAGAGAATGGGTATATCTGGAGCATTCCAATAATATTTGATATTGCCCAAGATCAATTACGGGAAATCAACGTGGGTGCTGGTGATAGAGTTTTGTTAACTTATCAGAACCATCCGCTAGCAACTATGGATATAACGGAGGTATTTGATTACGATCTGGACTCATTGGCAACAGATATTTATGGAACTAATGATTCCGCACATCCTGGAGTCCAGAGGACGTTAAGTTTTGGAGATAAATTTCTAGCGGGGCCTATTACCTTGATCAATGCCCCTAGAATTAACCCTCCCTTCGACCGGTTCTGGTTGACCCCCCGACAATTACGAGAGAAGATGCAGGATCTTGGATGGCGCGCGGTAGTGGCCCACCAATCGCGCAACGTTCCACATTCAGGCCATGAATGGCTGATGAAAGGAGCTTGGTTAGCATCGGGGTCAGATGGAGTGTTGGTTAGTGCAGTTATAGGAGAGAAGAAATCTGGAGATTATATAGATGAAGCGATAGTTCTGGCGCATGATCGTTTAAAAGAAGCAGGGTTTTTTCGGAAGAATATTCATCAAACCTCTGCGCTGCTTTGGGACATGCGCTACGCTGGCCCTAGAGAGGCTGTGTTCCACGCCATAGTTAGAAAGAATTTGGGATGTACTCACCACATGTTTGGACGCGATCATGCGGGAGTAGGGAGTTATTACGACACTTATGCGGCCCACCAAATTTTTGATGACCTACCTGACTTGGGGATTAAATCCGTATTAACTTTAGAATGGTGGTATTGTCCGGTTTGTGCGGGTGTTGCATATGAAGGGATTTGTGGTCATGAAAACGAAAAGCAAGAGCTTTCTGGAACTTTCATTCGTAGTATTATACAGGGGGGAGTAGAACCGGCAGCTCTAACGTTGAGACCCGAGGTTCTTGAAGTTGTGAAAGAATGCGCTGATCTATACGGATTTGGGTCACCTTTCGTGGGAGACGATTATTTAGCTTTGCGTACTCCCGTCATGGCTATGCATGCTTTAGGTTGTACCTGTACCTGTACCTGTACCTGTGTGGAACGTATGGTTGATTTTTCATAAAGTCCTCGCTCCCAAAGCGAGGACTTTTTAAATAGTAAATTACAGTCGAGGGAGGAAGATAATATGCCTACTTATGTGGATCCTAATACTTGCAATGCTTGCGCAGGGGAGCATGAAGGCCCGCTATGTGTTTACATCTGTCCTAATGACTTGATGACGATGGATTCAGATCAAAACAAAGGGTTTAACCAAGAGCCTGAGATGTGTTCCGAATGTTACGCCTGCGTCAAATTATGTCCCCAAGAGGCTATTTTTGTTCGAGGTTACGCCGATTTTGTACCTCTGGGAGCCTCTGTACATCCGACGCGAGTCGAAGGTGGGCTGACATGGACAGTGAAATTTAGAGATGGCAGGGAACTCAAGTTTACATATCCGTCTAGGACTACTCCAGTAGGATCGGCTGATCCGTACAAAGACTTTACTGAAGATCGCGTGAATGATCTAACAGGTCAAGGGTTAGCAGGAGAATCAAAATGGCTCGGGGTGGAGAAATTACCTGCGTTGTAAGTTAGTAACTAGTTAATAAGGAGTTAGCTATGGCTTTACCCAGTTTAGAAACGGTTGAATGTGACATATTGGTAATTGGTGGTGGTATGTCTGGTTGTGGGGCGGCCTTTGAGTCAAAATATTGGGGAGAAGATCTTAAAGTAGTTATCGTGGACAAAGCAGTTATTGAGCGTAGTGGAGCTACAGGAGAGGGCCTTTCCGCGATCAATTGTTATATGGGGCAACGTTATGGCTGGAATACCCCGGAAGACTTTGTACGTTATGTGGTCAATGACATGATGGGGCTCGCCCGGGAAGATCTGGTCTATGATGTCGGTCGACATGTAGATTCATCCGTCCATCTTTTAGAGGAATGGGGTCTGCCCATTTGGAAGAAAGAGAACGGTGAATATGAACGTATCGGCAGATGGCAAATACCTATACACGGTGAATCTTTGAAGCCGGTCACTGCAGAACCGGCCCGTAAAGCTGTAGGTAAAGAGAATATTTACGAGAGAGTGTCTATTACCCATTTGTTAACAGATGCTAACGATCCGGAACGGATTGCGGGAGCGATCGGATTCGGAGTACGTGAGAATAAAATATGGGTGTTTAAAGCTCAAGCTGTGATCATCACGAGCGGTGGAGCCTCAAACGTTTTCCGTCCTAGGTCAGTAAATGAGGGGATTGGCCGTACATGGTATTCCGTATTTGCGACTGGGTCTGCTTATGGTTTGATGATTCCTATCGGGACTGAAATGACGCAGATGGAACACAGATTCGTTCCCACAAGATTCAAAGATGGCTATGGTCCTGTGGGTATGTGGTTTCAATATTTCCATGCCCATGTAGAAAATTCATTAGGAGAGGATTACACCGTAACGAGAGATGATGAATTAAGAAAATATGAGCCTTACGGTTCTGCGATACCAACTCCTACCCCGTTACGGAATCACCAAATGTTCTTGGACATCAAGGAAGGCAAAGGTCCAATGTATATGCGGACCGACCTAGCCATGCAGGAATTAGCTGGTGGTGATCCGGCGAAAATGGAAAAGGTGAGAGAGGAGGCCTGGGAGGATTTTCTGGATATGACAATAGCTCAGGCTATGACATGGGCTTCTCAAAATATAGCTCCTGAAGATACTCCCTCGGAAGTCGTGTTAGCGGAACCCTATATCATGGGATCTCATTCGGGCGAAGCAGGGGCTTGGGTGAGTGGACCTGAAGATTTAGCTCCGCCAGAATATTTCTGGGGTTATAACAAGATGACGACGATCCGTGGATTATTTGCAGCGGGTGACGGAGTAGGGGCGGCACCACATAAGTTCTCTTCCGGCTCTTTCACTGAGGGTCGTTTAGCTGCTAAATCGGCGGTTAGGTTTGTCAGAGAAAACCCGGCAGTAGTCAGCTTGAATTCATCGCAAGTAAATACATTGGCTGAATCTATCTGGTCACCTTTAGAAACGTTCGACAAATATAAAGGTGTTTCGACCGCGGAAGATATCAATCCTCACTACATTACTCCAAAGCAAGCTTTGGTCCGATTACAAAAAATAATGGACGAATATGGTGGTGGAACCTCCTCTTTATATACTACGAATGGTCCTACCCTAGAACGGGGTATAGCTTTAATTGAAATGCTAAGGGAAGATCTTGAACATCAGGGAGCAAGAAGTCGGCATGAATTGCTCCGATGTTGGGAAGTAGTCCATCGGACTTGGACTGGGGAAGCTCACCTACGCCATCTGTTACACCGTAAGGAAACCAGGTGGCCTGGATATTATTACCGATCAGATTATCCGGACTTGGATGATACTAACTGGAGGGTGTTCGTTAATTCTAAGTTTGATGCATCAGCTAATAAGTGGAATATCTCTACAAGACCATACTTGAACTTAGTAAAATGAAGTTAAGTCCTCCGGATTCACTATTGGTATGGACCCGGAGGACTCTAATTATTAAAATATAGGTGGTGGGACCATATCTCAACAGCCAGGCGACTCTAACGATACTTCATCTTCAGACTCTCACTCCCCTGTCACCCGACACAGACTCAACACATTTAATTCTCTTGAAGGCAATCGTAATCACTTATATCTGTTTACAGGAAACCTGTGTGCGAATGCGGCACAATGGCTCCAGTTTATTACTATTGGTTGGCTAGCGCTGGATGTCAGTGGGTCCGTATTCCATTCGATCATGGCAGTTGCTGTAAGAGCTGTCCCCACGCTCATTTTGAGCCCTTGCGGTGGCGTGTTGGCGGATCGGATGGACCGGCGCCTGCTGTCCCTGATCACGGCGATAATCATGAGTTGCATGGCCTTGGTATTCGCGCTGTTCTTAATTAGTGATCTAGGTATAACAGTTGGGTACGTTTACGGTTACACCTTGGTAACAGGGATTGGACACTCGTTCAATCAACCAGTCAGGCAGGCTTTGATTGCTAATACCGTACCCCAAGATAAGATGGCTAACGCCTTGGCCTTGAATGCGATGACCGTTACATCTATGCGACTGTTGGGAGCTATCTTAGGTGGGGTATTAATCGAAACAGTTGGATTCCATTGGAATTTTTTCTTCGAAACGGGGCTTTATTTAGGTATGGCTTTGTTATTGGTTCCTATGCGAACTCCTTATCAAGAGGAGAGTACCGCACGAGAGACTTCACCCATTAATAATTTGATAGAGGGCCTTCGATATATTTTGAAAGAACAGTCTATTTTTAGACTTATGCTTCTAAATTTTTTTAGGACTGGGATATTTGCCCCGTTGTTACTTCTTTTGCCTGCCTACACAGTCGAGGCCTTGGGAGCTGGAGCTGGGGTGGGGACTGGCATGATGATTGCTATGGGAATAGGTGGTGTAGCTGCTACTTTCGCGATGTCTTCATGGGGGTTCTTCGCGAATAAAGGATTAGTTTGTCTAATAACTTTAATTAGCGGATCTGTTGTTATTACAGGGCTGGGGATCTCTCATTGGATTTGGGTTTCAGTCCCTATTATGATTGTTATGGGGCTTTCACAAAGCCATTTTATTGTGGCGAACCAAACATTGGTTCAAAATATTGTACCGGATACTTTGAGGGGTAGAGTATCGAGTGTTTGGCACTATGAACAGGGACTGATTCCGTTATTTTCACTCCTTATAGGTTTGTTTGCTAGTATGATCGGTATGTCGTATGTGATGATTATTTATGGAGGTATTGCGATAATTATCGGTTTAACCTGCCTAATACGCTTCAGGGATATACGAGGGTTGGATTAAGACAAAAAACGTATAGACCTAGCATGGTGTTCCTAGTTTGGACAAAGTGTTAACATCATTGTTGTCAAGGTACAGGGGTTATTCAGGCGTATTAATTCCGATGTACCAACGCGAAGAATGCACGATTCAATACTCGTGCGTGTGAAGGAAGTTTGATTCATATTATGGACCGAGATGGACTCGTAAAAAAAATAGCTGAAATTCAAGATGAGGGTATCACATCGTTAGACCTGTCTGGAGCGGAACTTGGAACTCTCCATGCGGATGTGACGGACTTAGAGTGGTTAACCGAGTTGAATCTTCGCTCTAATGAATTGTCAACATTACCTGCTGAAATAGGTAACTTAAGAAATCTCCGCCGGCTGAATTTGAGTGGCAACCGTTTAGAAATGTTGCCTCCAGAAATAGGTAATCTGACGAATCTTCGGAGATTGAATATAGGCGGCAATCAACTCCAGGCCTTGCCGCCTGAAATCGGAAATTTAACGGCGCTTACGTGGGTTTTCTCCCCTAGTAATCAATTACAGGAGCTTCCGGAGACTATCGGGTCTCTTACAAATCTGGCAGAATTCCAACTAAGTGGCAATCAAATAGCGGTGCTACCGCCCACATTTTGTGATTTGGAATCTCTGACAGAATTGCAACTCAGTGGCAATCGCCTGACTGAACTGCCGGCGCAGTTTGGGAAATTGACCAAGTTGACAAAACTTTATCTGCAGGGTAATAAATTGGATATGATCCCATCTAGGATCGGGGGTCTTACGAGCCTTGCTTGGTTGTACCTGCAAAGTAATAATTTGACTTCATTACCGGATGAAATTTGTCATCTAATTTCTCTCACAGGTCTTTATTTGGAAGGGAATGACCTGGCTGAATTGCCTAGAGACTTTGGTGAGCTAATTAATCTAACCTGGCTTGATTTAGAAGGAAATCATCTGACTGAATTTCCTGCAGGTGTCCGGCACTTAAGCCGGTTGATCCAGCTAAACTTGAGGCGTAATAACTTGACCGAATTACCTTCCGAAATTGGTGGATTAGAAAGCCTCACATGGCTCGATCTAGAAGGGAATCAGCTCCAAACGTTGCCACCTGAAATCGGAAATTTAACCGCTGTTACTGAGCTCCATTTGAGCAATAATCAGCTTACTGCTCTGCCGTGCGAAATGGGGAATTTGGTTGATTTGGTAGACCTCTATATCTCAAACAATCAATTGCGTGAGATTCCACAATCCATGTCTAATCTTATCCATCTTGAGAGTTTCTATCTCTCTGATAACCTGTTGACTGATCTGCCCACTGAGTTTTCTGATTTATTAGAGCGGGAAATTTTGTACCTTGCAGGGAATCCTATAGACCATTAATTAACCGAATAACTCCTAACCCCGGTCTGCATTAAAGGCTTAACCTAGTCTCTCTGTATATGGGTCGTAATGTTACAATACCCCCGAATACAACATGGCGATTAATCACAGTTAGCATTGTACGAGGGCTTCCTCGTATCAATAAGGAGTATATGTAATGAATGTAGGTTTTATTGGATGTGGGAACATGGGAAACCCTATGGCGTCTAATCTCATTAACGCTGGACATCAATTGACCGTCCATGATTTAAGACGTGAGGCGGCGACTAACTTATTGGAGATGGGAGCTGTTTGGGCCGATAACCCTAAGGATGTAGTTCCTGGGAATGAAGTTGTGTTTACTTCCCTTCCTGTACCTAGAGACGTCGAAGCTGTGGTTATGGGAGAAAATGGAATATTAGAAGGCTCAGGACCGAACACGATCTATATGGACCTTTCTACAAATTCACCAACCACCATCCGCCGGATCCATGATTTATGTGCTGAGAAAGGGGTAGCCGTATTGGATGCTCCGGTAAGTGGAGGGGTTTACGGGGCGGCCGCTGGGACTTTGGCTGTTATGGTAGGAGGTGATAAGGCTATCTATGATCGTATGAAACCTACTCTGGACGCAATAGGGAGCCATGTCGTCTATTGTGGGCCTATCGGGAATGGGATGGTCTGTAAAATTTGTAACAATCTCTTAAGCATGGGAATCGGGACTTTAATGGCAGAATCGTTGACTTTAGGTGTGAAAGCAGGGGTAGATTTGGCTGTACTAGCTGATGTCATAGTTAATAGTTCAGGTGGAAATCGTCGGTTGATGGAGAAATTCCCCCGGTACTTATTCAAGGGCAATTTCGAACCGGGGTTCGCCACGGCTCTGGCGGCTAAAGATGTAAGATTAGCGACCGATTTGGGCCGTGAATATGGAATTCCGATGGAACTATCAAATTTGGTGGATCAGCGTCATGTTGAGGCTTTGCTTAGAGGTTGGGGTCCGGAAGACTCTGATGCGGTAGCCAAATTACAGGAAGAAAAGTCCGGAGTACAGCTTAGACTGCTTGATACAGAATAGTAAATCCGGTTGCCCTCTGATCATGATCGGAGAACAAAGTGGTGGTAATTATTTAATCAAGTGTAATTTCTCTTCTATTTACCCACTGGGTAAAAGTCCCAAGGATAGATGACCACTATCACTGGCCTTCGGATAGGGGATATATATGGATGTAGGTATTTTTACCATGTTTACTGTTCGTGAAGGCAGCAGTCAATTTGATGCCTTTGAAGAATGGTTTCGATTAATCCAGCAAGCGGAGTCTCAAGGTATAGATACTTTTTGGATTGGGGAATCCCACTTTAGGCCTGAAAGGGCGGTAATGGCTTCCCCTCTGATTGGAGCAAGTGCCGTCGCTGCCAGGACCGAGCGCATGAAAATTGGCCTGGCGGTGCAAGTTCTACCATTGGCGAATCCATTACGCATAGCCGAAGAGACAGCCATAGTGGATCATATCAGCAAAGGTAGGTTGATAGTAGGAGTCGGTCGGAGTTCCTTTCTCGAGTCTTATCAGGGCTACAATATCGATTATTCGGAGAGTCGAGAACGGTTTGCGGAATCACTGGATGTACTCTTGCAAGCTTGGGGTCAAGATACCTTTTCTTACCAGGGTGAATTTTATTCATACCATAACGTTCAGCTAGTTCCGAAAACCTATCAAGAACCCCACCCTCCCATCCGAATAGCTGTGGAGAGTAGGGATACATTCACTTTGGCAGGCAGGCTAGGGTTCCCCATTTTTATAAGGCACCAGATGTCAGTCCCTGAACTTCAACATTTATTATCAGAATATAGAGATGCGAGAGTTAACGCCGGTTTTCATGGTCCCAATGACGTGATACTGCAAATCGGCGGTTATGTAGCAAATACCTCTCAGGAAGCGATCGGGGATCCTGAGGAGAGCTCAATGCATAGAATTCGTGTTATCCAGGATAATCTAGATAAAGCTGCAGATCAAGAAACGTATGAACGCTTAAAAGCTTCTTCCAGTGTCACATATGATGATCTGTTGCAAAAAGTGGCTTTTGGGACACCACAAGCAGTGATTGAAAAAATAAAACAATATCAAAACGATTTAGGCATCACAGGAATCTCTTTTGACATAAATCCAGGGGGACAAATTCCATTTTCGAAAGTCAGCAAATCTTTACAATTGCTGACCCAAAAAGTCATGCCGTTTTTAAAATAGCTTTGTTACCCCGGATTCTAACATTAAGATTTGAGGTTAGGAGAGTTAGACCGCGGATGTGTTTCTTTTCGCCCTGATGAGTAATATCGTTATGATTCCACACATAAATAAAGCTACACCTAAGAGTACTATTGCGGCCAACGAGCTGAGGAAATTCAATGCACTGTTCATCTCTGAAATCTGTTTCAGTGCTACCGCAACACTTCCGCTCAAAACAGTGACTCCGTATAGTATACGGATTCTAGCTGGATCAACGTATCTTGTTGCTGTTGTACCCAACTGAGAACCCGCGGATGCAGCACATAACATAATGACAGCCATTAACAAATCTACATGGTCACCTAAAGCATAGATAAAAGTACCAACTGATCCGGTAATTATTATCTGAAAAAGGTCAGTGCCGATAGCCACCGTGGTAGGAACGCCAAGGACAAACACAAGAAGTGGCATTAAAATGAATCCTCCGCCTGCTCCTAATAATCCCGCCAAAAATCCAACACCGAATCCTATAAAAATTGGCAAATAGACAGATATTTTGGTTATACCCGATGTGGGAAGCGAAACATAGGTTGGATAGGACCCGATTCCGGGTATGTTGATACTGTGTGGAGGCACTCGTAAGGTCTGAATCTTTTCGGTTATCCGGCGAGTGGAGACTGCGTCTCTAGATGTATCAGAGATACGTCGCGACTTGATGTAATCGTAGATTATGAATGTTCCAAGAGCGGTTAAGAAAACTACATATACATACCTAATCACCGGACCAGCTAATCCCATGGCTTCTAGACCGCTATTTAGGCGTTCGGCTAACAGTTCGCCTGGGATTGTTCCACAGACCATCAATAATCCTAATTTGAAATCGACATTGCCTAATCGTCTGTGTTTTAAGGTATTAATTATCGATGATCCCATTATTAATGTTAAACCAGTACCAACGGCGAATAAAGGTGGAACGCCAAAAACCAATAGCCCTCCCGTGATCAGAAAACCTCCGCCAACTCCAAAGAATCCACCTAAAGTACCTACCACTAATCCTAGTAGAACCAATAAGAAGGGATTGATAATTATTTCAGAGTTAGGGAAAAACAAATTTACGAACCATCATTATGGGAATTACGCCGATTGAAAGTTTTTACAATGCCTTTTAATGTTACTTCCCACAAAAAATGCAAAGAGAGTGCAGTGGTAGCAACGATAGCCATAACTGATAGAGACCAAACTATCGGATGGTAATTGTTTAATGAGTTTATTATTTGGAATATTTCTTGGGACATAGTTGTTAGAATTTAAGAATGTTGCGGGTATCTTGCATAGAGAGGTAGGATATTTAACTAGATACTGTAGTATCTAATGAAACTGTAGCATGATAACACGTCTTTAAGGATTTCATGCTGTTGGATATGCTATTAAACTAACTACGAATCGAGTGTAACTGATGAGAATGGGATTTTCGTTTAATTTGAATCAATCTTGTGGTGAGGCCCGTCTTGGTGAATTGGATACTCCACATGGGAAAGTAAACACTCCGGCCTTTATGCCAGTTGCTACTCAGGCTACCGTTAAAACCCTCACTCCAGAGGAAGTTAATGATTCCGGTGCGGAAATGATCCTGAGTAATGCTTACCATCTCTACCTTCGCCCAGGTGTTGGGACTGTCCAAAAGCTTGGTGGGCTTCATCAATTTATGAATTGGAACGGACCAATATTGACCGACAGTGGTGGGTTCCAAGCGTTTAGTATGGGATCTTTGGGTAAAGCTGATGAAGTCGGGATAAGATTTCGCTCTCATATCGACGGTAGTGAACATAGATTTACACCTGAGGTGGCGATTAAGAATCAAGAAGGTTTAGGCGCAGATATTATTATGTGCTTGGATCAATGCATAGCCTATGGCGAAACCAGACACGCAGTGATAACAGCAATGAACAGAACTCACAGGTGGGCTCTGATCAGTCAACAAACCCATGAAAATAGTCAAGAATCGCATCCGCAAGCTCTTTTTGGAATTGTGCAAGGAGGTGTTTATGCAGATCTACGAACTGAGTCAGTGGCTGTTATATCTGAGATTCCATTTGATGGTTTTGCTATTGGGGGATTGGCAGTTGGGGAATCTA
>CESG01065356.1_pt1 | contig 12028 bp, 5 predicted proteins | sample 531121 | NCBI WGS metagenome assembly CESG01 (sample SAMEA2621287, study PRJEB7988) | marine metagenome | biome: marine biome (ENVO:00000447); feature: mesopelagic zone (ENVO:00000213); material: "saline water (ENVO:00002010), including plankton (ENVO:xxxxxxxx)" | depth 800 m
CATTTTCACTAAGAAGTGAATCAGAAACGGAAAATCGTCTGACCGCTGATTGCCTCCCATCCAGAGTTTCAACTCGTAATTGGTGGCTACCGGCTGGCAGATCCCTGAGGAGGAGTTTAGTGGTGCTTACAGTCTGAGAAGGACCCTGATTCAATTGATAGCGGTACTTTGTCTCAGAACGAAACGGACTCCATCGAAAAGAGGGAGAACTGTAATGAATAAGGCCAATTGGTGTTGTCTGAAAACGTAGAAAACCAGCAGAATCTAAAATTACATTGGCGATCGAATGTGTCGCTTCAGAGACAGAACCATCAACTATATCTGATTCATTGCCAGATTTATCAATAGCAGTGACTAAGAAGAATTGATCTTTGTTATCAACTACAGTTGGCACATCTATTGAAGTTAAGTCGACGTTGGAAATTTCAGATTGGAGTTCCAAAATAACAGAAGGATCGGTTGGAGGTACTACAGAGGCATAAATTCTATATTTATGAAAATCGGAATCAAAACTTGGATGCGTCCAAGAGACAGTAACACTCTTGCCCTCATCATCTGGTGTGTCAATGGCTGATACTGTCACAATAGGATTAGGCGGCAGATTGTCAATTGCCTTGACTATATTCATAACGGATTTGGCAGATATACGAGACATATTATCGACACTATCAACAGCAGTAACGGCTATAAAAAATGGCACGTTATTTAATGGAACATCCAAGTTAGTACTCGTTGTCTTAAGATTACTTAGTACAGGTTTGCTAACCTCCCGGATTGGTCGATCTGATAAATAAACATTGTAGTGCGAAAAATCCGGATCTACAGAAGGTTCCCACTTAAGCCATATCTTGAATCCTTGATCGCTTGGTACATCTACTGCTTCCAAGACACGAACGGGCTTAGGTGGCTTGCCGTCGATGGTTAAGGGTTTAGACATTTCTATGTCGGCCTTTTGCCCTCTGTGGTCGATAAAACTGACGCTAATCTTGGTACTTTTCAGTTGATCTCCTTCCTGCACGATATACCTGCCCACGTAAACCCCTTGTCCATCGTCGATCATGGAAATCAAATCATTAATCAAGAAAGCAGCAGTTCCTTTAGATGTTGCAACCATTGTGACTGTTAATATTTGACCAAGTCCCAATGGTTGATCTGCGTCGTGATCTACAGATATAATCTTGGGAGATTTTCCGATCAAATTCACGCGTCGCTCGGCTTGTGATGAAACCTGATTTCCAGCACTATCAATTAACTGGCCGATAACAATCCCATTCTTAATCATGTCTTTGCTCTTTACTTGATAGAAAGCTTGCCAGCTGTTATCTATTCGTTTCATCGGCAAATTTACGAATCCAAATCCAGTTTCAGGATCGATAATTTCGACTGAGGCTTCTACATCTTCAGAATCACCGCGAAGGACAACTTCCAATTGGTCCCCAGCTATAAGTACTCCATGGCCATTATGTTCTAAAACCTCAATTTCAGGAACGTTTGTATCAATTCTAATCTCATTGGGTAAATTTATATTGAGAATTCGATTATCTAAGTCCGTGATTCTGACTACCACAACAACCAAATCCGCGTCATCACCCGGTAGCATTTGATAACTGCCTGTTAGGATTATGTCATGACTAGAGGACTCTTTAACAACTAACGGGATGTTTTTCGTGCGAAGATCTGCGATCGGCGAAGTAAAATTACCGATTAGGTCAAAAGTTGCCGCACGTGGATGCTGGTTTAACTTAACTTCAACTATCAACTTTTCATCCAAAGCCAATGCCTTTTCTGCCAAATGACGTGCAGATTTGATTAATGTTGTTCGCAGTTTATAGTCTGCTGTAGCTGATTCGTTGGTTGGAGATAACCGAAGAGCTAGAGTTCGGCTGTTTACTGGAACTGAAAGTTGACCGCTTTGATTGTTTTGGTCGGAAATCTCCAGTTCACCAACTTTTATATTGGCTTGACTTAAAACTTCTAATCGTGTTGAACCAATCCCCAATGGACGCTCAAAATTGATATGGAGAATACTCTGATCTAAACGATCTAGATTTGGCAGATTTATCTGGAACCAGTCTATATCTGAATTTCCATTCCAACTTGATCCGACAATCGTTTTTTCCAAACTAATACGATCCGCACTGTTTGGGTTTAATAAAGGAGAAATATTATTCGGTTCAAACTCGGCCAACACCCCCACGTCTATTTCTTCCAACTGAAACAAAACAACATAGTTCGTGATTTCTCGAACACTTCCATTGTCCACTTTTAAAAAGTAGTTACCTGGAATAACGTAGGTTTCAAGCTGAGCAAAATGCCCATTAAGGTTGGTTACTTCTAGTAGGCCAATTTGTCGACTAACCTCATTTCCTACTGGCGATCGGTATAAATAGGCCATTGTTTGGCTAGATGCTCCGATACGTTCAAATATGACCTTGAGTTTCTGTCGTTGCAAAATCTGGAGTTTAAACCAATCGAGATCTCCTATGTTATTTTGACTGCCGATTAGTTTAAGTCGTTGATCCTTAGGGAATTTCAAAGGTGTTGCATCCGTAAATGTATTATTTCTTTCAATGTCCCAAGCTACACTACTTCCAAGTTTATTTGGCGACACAGAAAGCGTATAACCCGCAAAATCAAAATCAAAAATACTAGGTTGAACCTGAATCAAATAGCTGCCTTCACCGACGCCAATCGTAACCATATGACGTTGGTTGTTCTGTTGATCAATACGGAATTCTCCTACCTTATTAGCATCAGAAACAACTGTTTTATAAATCTTCGCTGTAGTTGATCCAGTGCCTCCTACTCGCTTTAAGCTGACAGTAATAGTGCTTGTATTGGCAATATCAAATTTATACCAATCATCATCATGCTGGTTTAGGCTCGTACCTTGCAGAGTTTTACCATTTTGAAGGTAATTCGCAAAATTGCTCTGACCGTTAAATTCAAATTCCAATTGAATGTTACGGCTAACTTGGAAATTTCTAAAGGCTGGTGTTGGATCAACTATGCCATCAATATCAACGGCACTAACAGAAAAAGAATAACCACCATCAGGCAGATCGAAGAAAGTAACTTGAGTTGTATCTGTGAAAGTAGGCTCATCATTTCTCAAGGTATAGTAATAGCCAAGAATAGGTTTATCTATAGATTCACCTATCCACATAAAAACAACATCCCTATGTGAAATGGTTCCACTGACACCACTAATAATTTCCGTTTCCAAAGGCTGTTGTGTATAAGCCCAAAAAGGGATTAAGACGGGAAAAAAGGCAATTAAGAATAGTCTTCTTAGAGCTAGCATAATTCTAGATAATCTCGAATACCAAAGGAGCAAAAGATTAGAAATAGGAACAGCAAGATTGGGAACTTCCTACCTCACTACTATTATGGATTTAGCTATTTCTCAATCGAGTTGAGATATATACTGCCTTATCGTGGAAATATTGAAGGGGTGCTGTATAATTTGACTTAGCTATTTTATCCAAAATAAAAGGGGATGTCAATCTAGGCAGGATCGTTACTTGACAATTAAAGCAGGCCGGATTTCGGTGAAGTCGTCGGCTGTTAGTTGATAGAAATAGAGACCAGCAGCAACAGTCTCCCCCGAACTGTTTCGACCATCCCAGTAGATAGCTTTGTTGCGGTCAGTATAGTGTCCCGCATGTTGGTTCCCAAGATTGAACTCCCGAACTAAGAATCCAGAATCAGTATATATTTTAAGTGCCACATTTGCAGAGTCAGCCAGTTGATAGGGAATCCAGGTTTCCGGATTAAACGGATTTGGATAGTTTGGAAGCAGTTTTGTTGATCTTATCCGTAGTTCTTTTGGTGCTGATGGTAATGTGTTGCGATCAAAGGACTTTAATTCCGTCGTGCTTAACCCTGCTGTATCTTCACCAGTAACAGTAAATTCAATTAATCCTGCGAAACCTTTCGATACAACATATATGCAATTCCATGTTTGCGGGACATCCTTATTAGGCTGAACAGGTATATTTTCGTCATTGATCTTTAGTTTTGGCCTTGTTTTGAGTTCCTCAGATGCTTGTATGTTTACGGTCAAAAAATCAGGTTGTATGGGATTAGGTAGTAAGTAAATTGTAAAACTTGGAGGGATTGTATCTGGAGGATCCAGAACTGTTACTTTAAGTACCGTTGAGGCGCTTCCACACTCCTGATCTTCCGCTAATAGAGGAATTGATTCAGTGCCACGAAAATCCCGGTACATGCTTTTGAGTCTGAGTTGCCCTGTTTTTGTCTTCTCATTAATCTCGAAATCGAATTTCTCGTTGTCTTCCCAAGTCCACTTGATTTGCAACTTTGGGGTATCAGCGTCGAAGACTATCTCATTCAAATTCACAGTTTGAAGTTCGTCTGGTGTAATTTCAATTGACATCGAAGCAGGCAAAACAGGAGGATTGCTATCAACACTAGTGGCTTCAATGAAAACAGGTAACTGGGCGGTAGCAGTTAATCCACCTGGATCCTTGACAATAAAAGTAAGAACTTCGGCTCCTGTGAAATCCGACGCCGGTGCAATTCTAACAATTGGTGATGAAAGATCTATATCTTCAATTAGTATCTGTTTTGACTCCGAACTTAAGGTTAGTTTTAGACTATCCATTGGGCTATCCGGATCCTTCACGTACTTACTTAGATCTAGAAACACCTCTGGAATACCACATTTGAAGGTGATTTGGCTTGGCAAATCAACAATTTCTGGAGGCTTGGGACTATCATCAATCACAGTTACCTGAATCTCGCCTTTGGCCTCTTTTCCCTCTGGATCACTGACTTTAATTGATAACCTTGCATCCCCAGTAAAATCTTTTTTAAGAATTTTAATTATCGCAACCCGAGTTTTAAATTCGATTTCCCCTTTGATATTATCCGATCCTTTATCGATACTCCATTTTAGACTTTTTTTATCTGTATCTTTGTCCTGCACGAAATCATCGAGTTTAACAGTAAATGGTTTGGCATCTGGCAACTCAGACAATTTGATAGACAATACAGGGAAATCTAGCAATTTTGGAGGTTCAATAGGCGGGGATTCGGAAACATTAATGATAATTGATTGACTTGCCCTATTCTTTTCAGGGTCTTCCACAACCAATGTTACTTCCTCCTTACCCAGTTCTTTGTCGGCAGAAGCTATAACCAAAGTCTTCGATTCCAAATCAAGCTTAACAGAAGTGTGAACCTGATTGACAATTGTGAACTTAAGTTTTTCGAGTGGTGTATCACGATCCAAAACGTAATCTGGCAGTTTAAGACTGTCATCTATCTCTTTTTGGTGAATGTTGATTTCCGGAAATTCTTTAATTATAGGCGTTTGTGGTGGTAGGACAACAGCAACAAGAACACTTTTCTTATCTGATTGTTTTTCCGGGTCTGTCGCTGTCAAAGTAATTAGTTCTGTTCCTTCGAAATCCTTGGAAAGAGCTGAAAAAGATATTTGTTTCCCTGGATTGATGCTTACCTTAACTTTTTTATTGCCAGATATTTCCCAAACAATTTTGTCAAGCTGCGTATCCTTATCAGTAATAACTTTATTCAATGGAAGAGAGTATACCTGATCGCTTCGAAATGATATCTGGCTGAGTTCAGTGATTACTGGCTTTGACTTGGGGTAATCAATTACTTTCACTAACAGCGTGACCGTACCCTTATTATTATCTGGATCAGTAACGGAGAGGTCCAAACTGTAACTGCCTGCTGATTCTTTTGGCGCTTCTATAACCAAGGTTCGACTAACTGGATTGACAAGAGCCGATAGGTCTTTAACTGGTTCAGTTTTCCAATTAAGTTTATCTTTCTCAGTGTCTGGATCATTAACAATTGCATCCAAATCAATTATGACTCGCCACCCTTCACCGACCTCGAGCTCATTAGTTTTGAAGGCAATTTTCGGTTTGGCTGTACCAACCACGCTAATTAGCACAGTTTGAAATAATGTCGCTTCGTTGGTTGCTGTCAATTTGACTGTTTCTGTACCATGCCACATTGATTTACCCGAAAATTTTACCTGCCTTTGTTTGTTAATCTCAACAAGCAGATTCTTTGGATCGAAGCCTTCAGCCTTCCATATGATTCGCTCATCGGGCGTAAAAATATCTGTAACAAAATCATCAAGGTTTAATGGCTGAATAGCTTCCCCTAACCGAAGTCGAAGAACAGGAAAAGCTTTAATAGTAGGAGGGGTCGGTTTAATCACAGTAACAATGAATCTGGTACTATCCCGGTTCCCGTCAGGATCTATAGTGTAAACCCTAATCATCTCTGTTGTTGCCTGATCAGCAGAAATTGTCGCTATTCCCTGTGGATTTATGTTGACCTTGACCAATTGATGATCACTAGACTCCCATTTCATCTGTTCAGGATTATGGTTATAATCTGAAACATATTTCTTTAAATCTAGCTGAAGAGTTTTCAGATTCGCTGCAACCTTACTTCCGTCATTAACTAGGAGTTTCATAGCTGGGATTTCGGATAGAATTGGAGGCGCTCCAGCTTCGATTACTCGCACATCTATCGAAGTGGAAACCGATTTTCCATTTGGATTGGTTGCCCGAAGCGTTACTTTCTCAGCGCCAATCCAACCATTTTTCGATTTCACTATATGAAATCTCCGATTTTCCAGATCTATATCAAGTATCAAATTCTGATTTCGATCGAATGTCCAACTCATGTGATTGGAAGGAAATTCGATATCGAAAACATAATCGTCGAGTATTATGCCCATGGCTGGCGTAATCATTTTTCCGATATTAGTTACAATAACTTCTGGTATCTTTTTGATTACTAATGCTTCCTGATCCGAAAAAATAGAGACAAAGAGCGGTGCTATAGTGCTGTGTTGATCTCCATCAGTTGCCTTCAAAGCAATTGCAATAGCAGGATCAATTTGTACTGCTTTGCCACGCATGGTTAGAATACCACGGCTTACTTGGAGATCTAGGAGCTTTGACCCTTGACTAATTTCCCAACTTAACCCTTTAAGATTTGGGGAATCGAGATCAACTACATAGTTACTAAGACTAATCGACTTAGTTTTTCCAACTCGAGAGTTGATCTTTGGAAACGGCAGAATTTTCGGGGCCGATACAACTGTGACAGGTACTATGTCAGAAGCGCTATTGCCTTTAGGATCTCTAACAGTGAATAGGACCTTAGTCATACCAACGAACTCATCACTAACAGAAAGTGTTGCTAGATGTGTTGATTGATCAATTTCAATCGCTATATGCTCACCTTCAGCTGACCATGTGAGAACATTATTAGAATCGTTAGAATCGGTGACATAGTCATTGAGATTAAGTGACTTATCACTTTTTCCCAATAAAACACGAATTGGGGGGAAAGTCTTGGTGAGTATTGGCCCACCACCAATTGATATAACAGCAGATGATATGTTCGAAAATACAACTTGTTGTTGATTCTTTTCCGCATTGACAACAGTAGCCTCAGTAATACGTGATACAGATGCGTCAGCATCAAATACTACAGAAGTTGAAGATGTCGCCAAATTGGATTTAAAAGTAACCTGCCCAATAACAGTAGGATCCGTAATCAAATCACCACCACCAACTGAGGTTTGGACATAGTCAATTTGAAATAGATCTATTTCGTTACCTGGATCAGCATGGGTGTCGTTATCAAACACCCTCCAGTTTTCTGGAACCTCTTGACTTATTTTTACAGGTTGTATCCTCGCTTTTTCAGAATCCGAATCGACTATTTCTAAAAATCGGTTATCGAAAGAAAGGAATATCGCAAATCCGGCAATTGATTCGCCTTCTGGTTCAACAAAAATATCAACCTTAAATTGTTCGCCAATCTCTGTTTTAAAAGTTGAACTTTGAGATTCATTGCCACGTAGGGATACGGTGACAGCACTTACGGAACCAACAGAAATCAAAATCAGGATTGCTAAAATTCGAATCGTCGGCATGGATTCCTCCTCTGAAATTATGCCATTATCAGCTTAATGGCTACTTTCAAAGCATCTGAATCGATTTTCAACTTTGCAATTTCCACTTCTCTTGAAATATAGTCTATGGTGTTTGTCAGGTTCATTGGTGTTGGAATTTCATCAATTAGCTTTTGAATCTTACGGATTTCCGTCTTTTTGAGATTGGTTCGATTCTCAATCTCGGTATGGATTTCTGGGAGACTCTTCTTCTCAGGTTTTGTATTGTTAGTGCGTTTAGCTCCCGTTGTTGAGTTGTAAGTTGTGCTCGATCTTCGACGTGATGATGTTTTCTTGATTTCGCCAGCTTCAAGCGCCTTAATACCACAGTCTCTACAGGTCTTAGCACTGACCCCACTAATTTTGATTTCGACTAAAAGATTATTGATGCGACTACATAGCTCACATTCTAGAAGGTTTTCGATGCTAGCGTGCATCTCAGCTTGTATCTTGAGAAGACGATCTTTGTCACTTTTTTTTAACTGGCTCTTTCCGCATATCTCAATAATTTTTTGAGCGGAGGCTTCAATATCTTGAAAAGATCCCATTTTTACTTTCCCTGATTGTGCTTCTATCTGCTAGTTGATTTCACGGTAGGATCTGGCAAATCAGTCCCAACTAGCTTTTGATCTTTGTAGAGTTTGTATTCCATACTATCAGTTAATGCATCCCAGCTAGCTTGGATAATATTTTCGGAAACGCCGACCGTACCCCACTTGTCCTTTCCATCACTTGCTTCAAGGAGCACACGTACCTTTGCACCTGTGCCTGCTTTAGTATCTAAAACCCGCACCTTATAATCTACTAAATGGATTTCTTTCAATACAGGGTAAAACTGTTCTAACGCCTTTCGTAGAGCGTTATCCAGCGCGTTGACTGGACCATCACCGTCAGCTGCAGTATGGACAATGTTACCTTCTCGATCCACAAGCTTAATGGTTGCTTCTGTGTGTATGCTATCATTCTGGGATTTTTCCACAATCACGCGAAACCCAAGGAGATCAAAGAAAGACAAATGTTCGTTGAATATCTTATGAGTTAGAAGCTCAAACGATCCTTCTGCAGCTTCATATTGATATCCTTCATTTTCTGCCTCTTTCAGTTTATTAAAAAGAGAAACAATTTCGGGGGAGTCTTTGTCATAACCAGAATATTCACGCTCAATTTTCTTAATTAGTGTTCCTCTGCCTGCTTGTTCGGAGACAAGGATTCGCTGTTCGTTCCCAACAGCCTCTGGAGCAATATGTTCATAGGTCAACCGATTTTTGCGAATCGCGTCGGTGTGGAGCCCTCCTTTATGAGCAAAGGCAGATCTACCTACATATGCTTGCCGTTCGTCATGTGGTAGATTTGCTAATTCGCTAATTAACCGTGAGACATTGGTTAAACGCTGAAGTTGCTCATCTTTGATACAATCGACTCCTAATTTCAATTTCAGGTTTGGAATTATAGCCGAAAGATTCGCATTACCACATCGTTCACCATATCCGTTAAATGTTCCTTGTACATGTGTCGCCCCCGCTTGGACGCTAAGAACCGAGTTGGCAACGGCAACCCCAGAATCGTTATGTGCATGGATACCAAGTGATAAATTTATCTCTGACTTCACAGCACGTATTGCTTCTTGTACCTCTAACGGCAATCGTCCTCCATTGGTATCACATAAAACCAGACATTTTGCCTTGGCTCTCACGGCAGCTTTGAGTGTTTCCATAGCATATTTGGAATTGTCGTAGTAACCATCGAAAAAATGCTCGGCATCATAAATGACGTCACATCCATGCTCTACCAAAAACCCAATTGAACTTTCAATGAGGTCAAGGTTTTCTTCTGGGCCAATACGTAGAACATCTCTCGCATGCAGTTCCCAAGTTTTTCCAAATATTGTAACTGTTTGCATCCCAGTTTTAAGGAGCGCCATCAAATTCGGATCTTCGTTGGGTTTAAGACGTGGATGATGGGTTGAACCAAACGGAACGACCTGCGCATTTTGTAGCCGCATTGATTTTACCCGTTGAAAAAAATCCACATCTTTGGGATTAGATCCAGGATATCCTCCTTCGATGAAGTGGATGCCGAGTTGATCCAGTTCAGAAATAATTAGCATCTTGTCTTTGATAGAGAAGGCTACACTTTCTCCCTGGCTTCCGTCTCTTAAAGTTGTATCGTAAAGCTCAATCACACTGTTTATCCCTAATTGCCCATTCTTTATCTTGTTGACATAAATATTCAAGTTTTAAATAGAATTTCGATCACAACCATTTTACTTATTAGCTAATTAAACATAATTCTCAAATTATCCTGAACAATCCAATGTGTATTCTCCCCAATTGAACCAACGCCCCTCTGAGTAGCAATACATAAAACGGTCATGCGTCCAATAAAGTTGCGCATTCTACCAACAATCCGCGGAGATTGACTGTTGGATAGAATTACGATATAGCCAATTAAATTAACCGAATTGACCATAACACGATTATCACATCGAAAGAGATGACTGATTCAAATCATATACTAAGAACAAAAAAACCCACTATCGCGAGCCTGCGAAAGTGGGCATCCTCTCCCTTTATCTGATTTAACAACCAGCTAAGAGAAACAATAGGGCTACTTCCAAACTACAAGAGAGGTAAGAACCGAAGGAGAAAAACAAACCATATACATTTCCTTTTCTTATCCTACTACGTTCGCACAAACAAAAACTAGCTGTTGAGAAACACTACTTCCCTCACTCATATTCTGATGTAGATTCTATCAAATAATGACCTAAACGTCAACTAATAATTGGTCCTTTTACCATTGGGCAGATGGTTCTTCTACAGTCTCAAGAAGCATCTTAATTACGGTATCTGAATTGATTCCTTCGGCTTCCGCATTGAAATTTGTTAGAATCCGATGTCGTAAAACCGCGTGAGCAACAGATCGAATATCTTCACATGAAGCGTTGAACCGACCAAGCATAATTGCCCGTGCTTTGGCACCGAGAGTCAAATACTGTCCCGCTCGCGGTCCTGCTCCCCAACGCACCCACTTGGTAACGAAGTCAGGTACATGATCGTTTCTGGGGCGTGTTGCTCGTACTATTTTAACAGCATATTGGACAACATTTTCAGCGACCGGTACTCGGCGCACAACTTGGTTAAATTTGATAATGTCTTCTCCGGACATAACACATTCAAGATTTGGCTGCTCAATGCCAGTTGTGGATGAGATAATTTGGATTTCTTCGTTTTCTTCAGGATAGTCAATAATGATTTTGAACATGAAGCGATCCAATTGGGCTTCCGGCAACGGATATGTACCTTCTTGTTCAATTGGGTTTTGTGTAGCCAAGACAAAAAAAGGTTTGTTTAACTCTAGCGTGTTTCCACCGACAGTTACGTGAAATTCCTGCATTGCCTCCAGTAGAGCGGCTTGCGTTTTCGGAGGTGTCCGGTTAATCTCATCAGCCAACAATATATTGGAAAATATAGGACCGCGGATAAAACGAATTTCACGCCGACCTGTAGCTCTATTTTCTTCAAGTACATCTGTACCAGTGATATCAGTCGGCATCAAGTCGGGTGTGAATTGTATTCGCTTAAAATCAAGGTCAAGAATATTGGCAATTGTCTTAATTATTAAAGTCTTAGCTAATCCAGGTACACCTTCTAATAAACAATGTCCACCAGCGAAAAATGCCATCAGAATTTGATCTATCGCATTTTCTTGTCCAACAATTACTTCTCTCATTTGTTTCAAAATTGCTTCTTTCCCAGACATTAATTTATCAATAGCTTGAATTTCTTCTGTTACCGGCATTTCTTCCTTTCATTTCCTTGCATTTTTGTTTAGTAATACTCGCGTGGTTTCTTTTCCTGACGCTGCTTTGAGGATCTCAGTCATTTCGTTGAACTGATTCGCAGGTATGACCGGGTTATTAAACTGAATTGTACGCTTAATAGATGCACCTCGTCTTTGCTTCGATATAGAAACACCCAGGGTACCAATTTGATTCCGAATCTGGAGCTCGTTAGGGAGACTTTCAATCTGAAACTGAGGGGGTAGGTTGAG
>CESG01067428.1_pt1 | contig 12017 bp, 10 predicted proteins | sample 531121 | NCBI WGS metagenome assembly CESG01 (sample SAMEA2621287, study PRJEB7988) | marine metagenome | biome: marine biome (ENVO:00000447); feature: mesopelagic zone (ENVO:00000213); material: "saline water (ENVO:00002010), including plankton (ENVO:xxxxxxxx)" | depth 800 m
CCATACCTCCTTTCGCGGCTAAGCCTGGTATTTCGGCAACAACTTCATTTGCTGTTATGCTTTCTCCGCCAACATGCTTATCGACCTTATTGAGACTTGTACTGGTACTTGTAATAGCACTAGTACTTGCAATAACACTTGTATTAGTACTTATGTTAGTAGTTGGAGCTTGTACGGCACTGGCGATAATTTCTCCATCCTGTGCCGTTCCCTGGCCCAGCTTTGTGTCTTCCAATATCTCACTCTTATCCTTCACAAGCTTGGGGTTTAGCTTTCCATTTCCAACTAGGTTCTCAGTTAGTTGAACTTGGCCAGCCGTACCTCGTTGGTCAGGCAGTATAATACTGCCCTCTTTCTCAAATCCGCTTAATTCAGGCGGCAATATTTTTCCTTTTTTCGACGCCAACGGCATACTATCACCGTCGCCCTCCGCCTGAAGTTGGCCAACCAACGCCTTCATATCAGAAGCTGAAAAAGCATCCGGGTCTATACCCATATCTGTCAGCACCTGCTTGAAATCACTGGTAGCATCATTGGTAGAGGCATTGAAGCCTTTAGCAGCTGATAAGTCAGAAGACAAAATAGAAGACAGAATCTGAGACATAGCAACCTCTCATTCACTCAGTTTGAGTTATTAGAGAGCAGCTTTTATGCCAAGGTAGGAGAAACAGTATTTATCTCAGTTCAAGATTTATTTCAGCTCAAGCAGAGCAGCACGAACCAGGTGGTATTCTTGCTTTACGTCTTCGATTAAATCAATGGCGATATGAAATGCCATTTCTTTAGCCGCAACTTCAAGATCAGCGCTCAATTTGGATAAGCGCTCAGCGCCGATATTGCTGCTACTCCCCTTGAGGCCATGAGCGGCTTTCCTAAGCGCATCCGCATCGGCCATATCCATCGATGACTCGAAAACATCAATACGTTTATCAGTATCGCTGACAAAGGTATCAACCAAAATGGCGAAGTCATCTTCCATTATGTCTTTTAATTCTGCGAGCATATCAGTGTTTAAAGAGGCCATAGTCTATTCGATTTCCGTTTGCGATAGGTTCCAATGATAAATGACTTGGACAATGTTTCCAGCCCCCAGATATTCAAAAGTTCGGGCCAATGATCGAATTAAAGGAATTCCACGGCCGCAGTAACCCAAATTTTGAGATTTTCCGTCGACAGCAACCAGTTTAGAAGCATAATCAAACCCTTTGCCGCTGTCTTCAAAACGGAAAATAAGATCGCCCTCATTATCTCCAGTTAACCGATGCTCAATACTAATATTGACATAGGCATGTGTATCCAAATCTTCCAGCCTTTGTTGACGCATCTGATAATAACTGGCAAATCCGGCAGGATCCTTCTTCAGATTAGAATCCAACCCTAACACGCCGTGCTCCAAAGCATTCGAATACAGCTCACTAAGAATAGTATACAGCCTGCTGCGATGCGATTGGAGGTAAGGACACTCCATCAAGACGTGTAAAAAGATGGGTAAAGGATCAAAATGCTTTAATGATTCAGGCCGCAAATCGAGAGATAATGTCCAATCGCGCGGACCGCTTAGGCGTTTAATTTGCTGTTTGTCCTGGAACAGCTCAATATGCTCCAACAACGTATCAGCGCGTAACTCAACAAACGTAATATCATCTGTTTGCTGATCGGTCCCACTAAAATCGGCTAGTTCATCCACTACTTTGTCAAAAACACTAGGCAAGTCTTTATGCTCGTTGCATACCGACTCAATGCGATCAGCGCCAAAGAATTCTCCTTGCTGGTTCTCCATTTCGATAACACCATCTGAGAACATGCAAAAGAGATCTCCTTTTCGTAGTTCGTAGGTGTCAACACTGGCATTAAAACGATCGGAGCTTAAAATGCCTAAGGGTAGGTGCGTCGACTTGATCTTGGCAATCACACCTAATCCTTTGCGGATAATCAGGGCATCGGGCAAACCACCATTCCAAACATTAACCTGGTGGGCAACGGTATCAATATCAACAAACATGGCGCAGCAAAAATTACTTACCGGCAGGATTCTTTTTAGTCGCTTGTTTATCTCAGCCAAAATATCCTGCAATGAAAACCCCTTTCGGGTCATGCCATAGAATATTTCTGATAAGGGCATCGCCCCTAAAGCAGCCGGTAGCCCATGACCAGTAAAATCCCCCACCATGACATGGATACCACCGGAGGGTTTGTAGTCAGCCAACACCACATCGCCATTGAAAATGGCCATTGATGATATCAGCTGTTTAATACCTTCAATATTGTGACGGCCACTAGGGGTGATGTTATCAAATACCTGTTTTGCTATATCTTGCTCATGCAACAGGCGCTTGTTGAATTCTTCAATTTTGTTTTTTTGCTCGTGCACGGTTACGTTGAGCTGACGAACCCGTTCAAATGCACTGAGTTTGGCGCGAAGAATGGTTTGATTATAGGGTTTGGTGAGAAAGTCATCACCACCGGCTTCTATACATTCAGCTAATGCACCGGCTTCTTGGAGCGAAGTGAGAAATATGACTGGAACAAAGCGGTCTCCAGCCAATGCCTTAATACGAGTTGTCGCTTCGAGGCCATCCATATTCGGCATCAGCGCATCCATTAAAACAACATCGGGCTTTTCCTCGGAGAAAATGGATAACGCTTTTTCACCATCATCCGCCTCGTAGACAGCGTAGCCCTCTCGCGCTAAAAGGGCCCTCAATATCATGCGATCACTGGCATTGTCGTCTGCGATCAGTACCGATACCTGGTCTGAAGACAATATCACTCTCCGATGTGAAACTATTGAATATCAAATAGCTGTTCAAAATTCGAAATGGACAGTATTTTCTTAACCTCTTCATTACTGTTAATAATACTGATGTTGGCTTGATCGCCCCCAGAAAAATCTCGTAACAATAACAACATACCAAGGGCGGAGCTATCAAGGTACGTGGTTTGCTCCATATCGATGATTACCTTGCTTGGCGGCTGCGGCAAGTTTTCATACGACTCTCTAAACTGTTGGTGAGAACTGAAATCAAATCGTCCTTGGATCTTGATAGATAGCTCGTTACCAGCGACTTGTGACCAAATAGCCATAAACTTTTACCCCGTAATGAAGCGGATTAGATCTTCTCTCTTGTAATATTGAATAGCTCAAGACATATGACAATACCAGACATAATCTTAATATTAGTCGATATTTTTAAGATTTCTTTAGATTTATGAGCACAAATAAAAATATACCGCGGTGGCTTAGTCCCACTCTTCTTCCTGGCGCTGAGCGCGAGATGCAACTTTATTATTGACCAACTCATCTGTTTCTTTTTGTTCGCGCTGTTGTTGTGCTAAATATTCAGTTTGTTGGTGCTTTTTAATGACCGATTGAATAGCTGATTGCTCGGTATATGCTTGCTGCCAATGACCCTGACTTTGATTAACCGCGCCCGCTGCTCGCTGCACAATATCGCTTTGTTGACGAATAACCTGATCAAGCTGTGCCAGAAATCGTTGATATCCCATTAGCACACTGCCACTGATACCCTGCCTACCCATATCGTTTAGGCGTTGCTGATATTCCAGTCGGTAGCTTTGAAGCTCTGAAAGCTTGTGTTCCTGCTCGGCTAATACGCGCTTACTCTCACCCAACTTTTCAGCAGCTGAGCGTTCTTTTTTTTGCGCAATATCGGCAACAGGCTGTAAACGCTTTGACCGTACCATTGACTACCTCGCTGTGTTGGGATACTACTTAACCAACACCTAATACCTTATCACAAAAGCCACCCGATTTGATGGTTTCTAATTAAACCCCTGCATCAAGCCGTGGATACTGCTTGGCAGATCAAATTTTTCATGCATTCCCTGGCGCAAGTAATGCTGCATACTTGGCATAAGCTCCATCGAACGATCAATGTTAGGATCAGAGCCTTTGCTGTAGGCCCCGACACTGATTAAATCTTTGTTCTGCTGATAAATCGAATACATTTGTTTGAATTGCTGCGCCTGCTTCAGATGCTCAGGAGCGACAATTTGAGCCATTACACGACTAATGGATTTTTCTATATCGATAGCTGGATAGTGACCTTGCTCAGCCAAGTTTCGAGATAGCACCACATGCCCATCCAAAATAGCTCGCGCCGCATCGGCGATGGGGTCCTGCTGATCATCTCCTTCGGCCAATACAGTGTAAAATGCCGTGATCGAGCCACCACCCTTATCCGCATTCCCCGCTCGCTCGACTAACTTGGGCAACTTGGCAAACACAGACGGCGGATAGCCCTTGGTCGCAGGAGGCTCTCCAATAGCCAGGGCCAACTCTCGTTGGGCCTGACAGTAGCGGGTTAATGAGTCCATCAGTAGCAACACCTGCTTACCTTGATCTCGAAAATATTCAGCAATGGCGGTACAAACTTCCGACCCTTGTAAACGCATCAGTGGAGAAGAATCGGCAGGTGCTGCAACAACAACACTTCGAGCTAACCCTTCTTCTCCCAAACTGTGCTCGATAAACTCCTTAACCTCACGCCCCCGTTCACCAATCAAACCAACGACAATAATATCGGCCTCGGTATAGCGGGTCATCATGCCCAAGAGCACACTCTTACCCACCCCACTACCGGCAAATAAGCCCATTCGCTGTCCCCGCCCGACGGTTAGCATCCCATTAATGGCTTTGATACCCACATCTAGTGGCTCGGATACCGGGTGGCGTTTTAGCGGATTTAACATCCGGCCTTTAACGGGGAATGATGCCGAACCGTTCAGGTTACCCAGATCATCAATAGGTTTACCTGTACCATCCAAAATCCGTCCCAGCAGCTGCTCGCCGACTTCTATTTCACCGGCATTGGGCAACGGTATAACACGACACTCAGGAGCCATACCCTGAAGATCCTCTATGGGCATCAAATAAATTTTTTCTCCTGAAAAACCAACAACTTCAGCCTCTACCAAGCGCTTATCTATCGTTTCTATCTGGCAGCGACCACCAATAGGAACACGACACCCCACAGCTTCTAGCGTCAGCCCGACCATTCGGGTCAACTTCCCTTCCACCAATGGCACGGGACGCCCTTGAATATGCTCTTTTCGCTGCTTGATTCTATCTGCAAAATTCAGGCGTGTTATACTCATTCAGATTCATCCTCAAGCTTTCGTAACGCCTCTTCCAAACGTCTTTCCACCGTCATATCAACTTTCGCTACGTCGGATTCAATTCTGCATCCACCTGGGGTTAGTTCCGGGTCATCTATGATACGCCAATGCAAATCTGGCTCATCAGATAAATAGGTTTCAACTTCTTGCTTATCGTCTGGATTCAAATAAATACGCACTTTTTGGGTATGGTGAGGCAATGCACTGATGCCTTCTCGCAAAACCTGATTGATCTCATCCGGCGTCAGGCTGATATGATGAAATACCACCTGCCGAGTCAATGCCAACGTTAAATCGATTAACTCTTTTTCCAATGCCAAGTCCGAATGTTTAATCGGCTCAGCCAGTTGCTCAATGACACCCTCTAACTTTTGAACCTGCTGACGCACTTTTTGTTTTAGCGCCTCGGTTAATTGCTGGTACTCTTCCTCGACCTTGACCTTACCTTCTTGGTAACCCAACGCCTTACCTTCTGTATAACCTTCTTCGTGAGCAGCCTGACGAATGGCTTCTATTTCCTCAGCAGTCGGCAAGTTTGCGTGTTGGCCACTAGGGTCAAAATCGACATCTTCTCCATCCTCTTCACTTCCCCCCCCCATATCAGACTGTTCGTCGATGTCGTCAATCGGCTCTACCTTACTCGGCCTTTTGTACGCCGAAGCGGGTTCAATATCCTCACCACCCTCTTCTACTTCAGCCCGTTTGCCAACGCTGGGAAAATCCCAGCGCGCAAAGTCAGCTTCAGCCGCTTGCCAGACTTTTTTTTCTTCTTTGCTCTTTTGTGGGGTCACATACTTCTCCACTCAGTTACACCATCTCTTCGCCCTTGCCACCGAGCACAATCTCGCCCGACTCGGCCAATCGTCGAGCCACATTGAGAATGTCTTTCTGGGCGGTTTCCACTTCACTGAGTTTAACAGGCCCCATTGCTTCCAAGTCGTCTTTCAGTAATTCAGCAGCCCGCTTGGACATGTTGGCAAAGAATTTCTCACGCATAGACTCATCCGAACCACGCAACGCCAGCATCAGCGTATTGTTTTCTATCTCTCTTAGAAGCGCCTGTATACCGCGATCGTCGACGTCCATTAAGTTATCAAACACAAACATGAGATCCTGAATTTGCTGGGCCAGATCTTCGTCCACATCTTTGATGCCTTCCATAATTTGACTTTCCATCGCCGTTTCGAGGAAGTTCATAATATCAGCCGCTTTCTTCGTGCCGCCCATCGCTGTAGCCTTGGTGCTTGCACTGCCAGTAAATTGACGTTCCATAATAGTATTCAGCTCCTGCAGGGCTGTTGGGTGTACGGACTCAAGTGAGGCAATACGCATGATCAAGTCGAGCTGCACTTTTTCAGGAAACATACTCAATATTTCGGAAGATTGATCGGGGTCGAGATAAGACAAAACGATGGATTGAATTTGCGGGTGCTCAAAGCGGATCATTTCAGCCACGGCGCGAGAGTCCATCCATTTAAGCGTATCAAGCCCCTTGGTGTTGGCTCCTAACAAGATGCGGTCAATCAAACTGCCTGCTTTTTCTTCACCCAAAGCATTGGTTAAGGTACGCCGTATATAGTCGTCTGCCCCAATGCCTAGGCTGGTATGCGTTTGCACCTCTTCCAAAAACTCATCCAAGACATTCGACACACCTTCTTTGTCAACCGACTTAAGGCTTGCCATGGCAATACCGATCTTCTGGACTTCTTTCGGCCCCATATGACGCAGCACTTGTGCTGCGTCTTCCTCACCAAGACTCAGTAACAACACTGCTGCTTTACTGAGCCCAGAAAGTTCTATTTCTTTATCAGGCATCTTGCTCTATCCACTCTTTAATCACTTGGGCAACGATAGCTGGATCATTCCCCACAATACTTCTGACCGCTGCCAGCTGCGCCTGATCAGCGCCCAATGGACCTGGCAAGAACGGATTTTCAATTGGCCCAAGGGCTTTCTCAATCTCAGCCTCTTGATCAGCCATAACATCATCGACATCATCGGGTAAGTCATCATCAATGGTGCTAACGTCTTCTTCAATAGGCTTCGGTGGCTTAGCTAACATTACGATTGTACGAATAATCATTAGGCCAATCACAAAGGCTATGAGAACGCCCCAACCTTTCTCTATCAGCAAGCCCAAGAAAGGTATTTGCTCCCACCATGGCACTTCCGGCATAACCACAGGCTCTTCGGGAGCAAATGGAAAATTCACGACTTCCAAAACATCCCCTCTTTGTAAGTCTAGTCCAACTGCTCCTTTTACCAAGCGTCGAATGTTGGCTAATTCTTCCGGTGAACGCGGAACCTTTATTTCTTCACCCTGCTCATCGACAGTGCGCATGTAATCAATGCCAATCGAAACAGATATTCGACCAACCTGACCAACTTGACGACGCTGATGGGTAACGGTGGTATCCAGCTCATAATTGCGTGTAACTTCCTTGCGGCTGTTACCGAAAACCGATGCGTTGTTTGCATTTCCCCCCTCTACGACCTGAGGAATATCAGCATCGGTAGGGGGTTGATTAGAAAGCGCTCCCGGAACGCCTTGTGCTCCACCCTGGGTGCGCTTATCTTCGATCTGAAACTCACTTCGCACCGCCGGCAAGTCAGGGTTATAGCTTTTCTGAGTCGACTCGCGCTCGGTAAAGTCCATATCGACATCAACTTCAGCAGTGAACTTATGCATTCCAACGACTTGATTAAGTAATGAATCGATACGTTGTTTCAGATCTAAAGCCCGCTGTTGTTCAGCTTCAAACTCCATCCGAGTCGCTGCCCGGCTATTATCCATACTCCCAGCATTAAGCAATCTGGCACGCTGGTCCACTACTGTGACATTTTTCGCGGACATTCCTGGCACACTTGAAGCGACTAAATTAACAATGGTATCGATCTCTTCTTGAGACAGGCGACGCCCATGGTGCAGATTTAACATCACCGATGCGCTGGGTGGCTGACGATGGCGAGCAAAGATGGTTTCTTTAGGGATTGCCAGGTGAACCTTGGCATGTTTGACCGCGTTGATCTGTTGAATAGTCTGGCCTAGCTGAGTTTCGCGTGTGCGCAGCAAGCGAGCTTTTTCCATTCGTTGGCTCACCCCAAACCCGCTTTCCTTTTCCAGAAAGTCTGTCGCCTGATCTTCTTGCCATGGGTCAAGATCGCTTCCCGCCAACTCCAACTTTATCGCTACCACATCTTTGGCAGGTACCAATAACGTCCCTTTGGAATCCAGCTTGTATTTAAAATTATTCGCTTCAAGAAACTCTTTCATTTCCCGAACAATCCGTGGATCACGACTAGAGATCGGCTCGTACTGCGGCTCCTGAGACCAGAAAATGATGAAAGCCGCCACCGAAATAGCGGCAGCCAGCCCTACCATCACACCAACCTGACGCATAATCGGGAGTTCACTAACATTTGTCAGCAAGTTAGCTAAAAATCCGGTTTTATATACACGCTTTAGCTTTTTACCTTCTGCGGCGTCAATATCTTGAAGCTGGGTTGACTCGGCCATACTGCTCTCCAAATTCTTATTGTCTTAATCGATTGTTTTCATCGACTGGATGGTTTTAATCGGTTAGATAGCTTTAATCGGTTAGATAGCTTTAATCGGTTAGATAGATTTAATCGATTAGATAGACATGCTCATGATTTCTTTATAGGCATCGACGACCTTATTTCGCACTTGCAACGTCGCCTGAAAACCAATTTTGGCTTTTTCACCAGCAATCATGGCATCAGCCAAAGAAACCCCTGGGTCGCCTCTCTCAAAAGCGCTTTTCAGCGCTCCAGATTCGAGCTGCATATCATTGACCTTATTGACAGCACTTTTTAACAGATCACCAAACTCTGAAACCGGGGCTGCTCCCTCTTGCTCGACTGGGCGCACACTTGTATCTTGCTGAGCCTGAGTGGCAATTGCTCGCATTTCCATCAAGACTTGGCTGATATCATTTCGCATGATGTTCTCCTAACGAGGACGTCAAAAATAGACAGTTACGCCTAACAATGCATATATCAAACCAGGAAATCTATCCGATTGTTTTTTATAAGGTATTCTTGCTTTTGGCGATCAATTATTGATGTGCGACAAAATTATGACGCCAATCCCTTCGAGGTACTATGGACGAGAAGAGCAGAATGAGGGCTGGTAGTAACGGCTGCCGTCGATACAACGTTCAACGACAGCCAGTGGTAAACAAGTTAAGGACCATGTATACGAATTAAAGGCTATGTATTCGAATTAAAGGATATGCATACGAATTAAGAGCCATATATGCAAACCACCCAAAAACTAAGTACACAAACTAAAAACTATGCATACGAAAAGGAACGAGTATCAGGAATGTCGATTCCTTCCTCACGCATACGAGCTAATTTATATCTTAACGTACGAGGGCTAAGGTTTAGTTTTTCAGCAACGGCTTTGCGACTACCACGGCACTCTCGTAATGCATCCAGGATTAATTGATATTCATGACTTCTAACATGTCCCTCTAAACCACCGGAAGACACAACATCTTCGCCGCGAGACGCATTGCTAGCGCTAATACCTGGCATGCCAATTTCTGGATCCGTCATATCATTAAACATCTCCATATGCAGATCATCAGCCAATATATCATTTCCCTCTTGAAGAATTAACGCGCGCTGGATGGTATTTTCTAATTCACGCACGTTGCCAGGCCAGCGATAGGCAGCGATCCGTTGCGCAGCACTTTCTGAAAGCTCGGGTACTGGACGCCCCATTTTTATGGCGTGTTTATTTAATAAATGGCGGGCAATCGGTAATATATCTAATGGCCTTTCACTTAGCGCCTTCCACTCCAATGGAAATACATTTAAGCGGTAGAACAGATCTTCCCTAAAATTCCCTTCACTCACTTGCCTTTTTAGATCTCGATTCGTCGCTGCGATTACCCGTACATCCAACTGCAGGGTTTTACGGCCGCCGATGCGCTCAACCTCTCGTTCTTGCAAAACGCGCAGTAGTTTGACCTGCAGGTTGAGATCCATTTCGCCAATCTCGTCTAAAAACAAGGTGCCGCCCTGAGCCAGTTCAAACTTGCCGGGGGTTGCTTGCAAAGCGCCAGTAAAAGCCCCCTTTTCATAACCAAAGAGTGTCGCCTCTAACATATTGTCAGGAATAGCCGCACAGTTAATTGCTATAAAGGGTTCAGTTTCTCGCTCTGAACACTGATGTACATATCGTGCCAGAACCTCTTTCCCTGTACCACTTGGCCCAGAGATCATGACCGTAGCATCAGAGCGGGCAACCCGTTGCGCCAGTTTTAATAGAGACTGACTAGCGGGATCCGCAACAACAGGGCCTTCAACCACCGGCTCATTTGCCACCACATATTGCTTAATCAAACCAATCAATTTCTCAGGCTTAAATGGCTTAGCCAAATAATCGGTAGCTCCTTGGTGCATAGCTTGTACAGCACTGGAAACCGTACCATAAGCCGTCATCATCAGCACGGGCAACTTGGCATTTTGATGTCGAATGCTTTTTAGCAGCGTATGTCCATCCATGCCCGGCATATTCACATCGCTCACCACGATATCCGGTTGGTTCCGTCCAAGCTCGACCAGCGCCGATTCTCCATCTTCTACCGCCAAGGCAATATACCCCGCCATTTCCAACGTATCGGCAATGGCTTCGCGTAATCCGATGTCGTCTTCGACAACTAAAACTGTAGCTTGTGACATAATATTTCTCCGTCAGTAATTTGACACTACCCGTGAATTTCTGGCCTTTATCTATACGTCTGCAACTGACGTACCAACTGGTTAAACCAACGTATCAACGTTGGGGCTTCTTGATGCATTCTTAGCAGGCGAAGCACCACTTTCCACAGGACTAGTAAATAATGGAATATCGATCATAACTTCAGTTCCCTCACCCTCAACGCTGCGTATATTCGCTATCCCTTTGTGTGCTTTTGCTACCGCGTGAACAACGGCCAAACCAAGCCCTGTCCCCTGAGGTTTTGAGGTAAAAAACGGCAGCCAAACCTTTTCCAGCTTTTCCTTCGGAATGCCCGGCCCGTTATCTCTTATAGAGATACGCACATAATTTTGCGCATTCGGGCAAACGGATACCGTTAACTCTGTTTGGGATTGAGCGTTGGAAGCCTGAAGACTGTTATGCACAATATTTTGCAAAGCGCCTATCAGAGAGGCGAGGTTGCCCATAATATAACGTTCATAAATTCCTTGCTGAATGGTCATATTGGCATTGTATTGCTTAAGCAACGGCTCAATGGCGCATTCAAATTGATCGACCAATTCATCAATAGCAATTTTATTCACGACCAAATTGCCACCTTTGGCAAACAGCAACATGTCGTTGACCTGCTGCTCGAGATGCATCAATTGCCCTTGTAATTTTTGGGCGAAACGAATGCGTTTATCATCATCTAAATCCGGACTTTCCAAATGACTGGCATACAAGGTTGCTGAAGACAAAGGCGTGCGGATTTGATGTGCTAACGATGCCGTCATTTTACCCATAGCACTCAGGCGCTCGCTGCGCGCTAGATGCTCTTGCAATTGCCGAGTTTCGGTTAGGTCTGTCAATAAAATCAATTGACCCGGTTCAGGATCGAGGGATTGGGTATCCAACTTGACACGACGACCATCGCGCAAGGAAACTTCGTGACCATCGTCTTCGCGTGGAGCAAATGAGCGGCGGATAACATTCACCCACAACTCGCCTAATAAGGGCTGCCCAAGAAGATCCTCAGCAATGCGATTGCACTCGACGACCACGCCATGACGATCCAAAATAACCAGCCCACTAGGCAAGATTTTAACCAACTGCTGTAGTCTGGATGCCTGCTTTTCTTTCTCACGCAGGCTGTTTAAGTCAA
>CESG01000140.1_pt1 | contig 11980 bp, 12 predicted proteins | sample 531121 | NCBI WGS metagenome assembly CESG01 (sample SAMEA2621287, study PRJEB7988) | marine metagenome | biome: marine biome (ENVO:00000447); feature: mesopelagic zone (ENVO:00000213); material: "saline water (ENVO:00002010), including plankton (ENVO:xxxxxxxx)" | depth 800 m
CTGGGCATGGCCGCTCATGTGGTGGATGACCAAGTCGGTAGCCTTGAAGTCCTTGTAAGGACCCCGGTTGCCGAAGGGCGTTACGGACGTGAATATCAGTCCGGGATTGATGCCTCTGAGAGTTTCGTAGCCCAGACCATGGGCTTCCAACGTGTCCGGCGGAGGGTTTTCTATAACTATATCCGCGCCTGCCACCAGGCTTTTAAAAGCCTTAGCTCCGTCATCCGAAGCAAGGTCCAAACTGACGCCGTATTTGTTGATGTTTAGCGCTAGGAATAGGCCGCTCTTCTCCGGATGAGGCGTATCGCCGGGGAAGGGACCGATGCGCCGCGCCTCGTCGCCTTCCGGTGGTTCCACCTTGATAACTTCCGCGCCCATGTGGGCCAGAATCTTCGCGCAATACGGAGCGGAGATTCCTTGTCCGACATCGAGCACCCGCACTCCAGGCAATAATCCGGCCACCATCACCAACCCTTTTTACCGAGAATAAGCGCGACAACCAACTACTGGGCCGTCCGATAGCAGGAATTGTACTTCCATCCCGGAAAATGTTAAATGACTAAACACCGGACCTGAGGTATCGCTTTGCCGGAACATGGGCAGTACTCTACGCAAGATCTGCCTTCCAAACACTTAGCTTAGGCATCGAGCGGGGGCGGGAACATCGGGTTCCCGGATGGGCAGAGGAGTTGGTCTAGCGTTTATTTCCATTAGTTGAGTGGGCCGGGAACGAGATGCTGACCAGCCACGGGGAGGCTGCTCCGGATCCCCTGGATACAGCGATTAAGCCGTTCCCTGACTAGCGTCAGGGAACGGTTGCGTGAGCTATCGCGCCTTTGGCCGGGACGGTCCATTTCTTATCCTATCGTTGCCGGGCCCAACTGCTTCAATCATCAGGATATACGCTCTCCTATCCTGTCCATAGACATTGGTCCGGACTAAATTTTGTTCGGGTAATTCACGTGGTAAATCGACCCATTGAATCTACTAGAGTTCCAACGACTTTCCATGTCGGATGCATAACAGAATGGCCTTTACACGTAACAAAGTTATAACGAAGACATTATCAATCACGCTATGAATCAGCCTCGAAGCCGGACTTCCGGGTAGTGTGGTGTAGAATTGGGCCGTCCACGCGGCTCCGGCAATGCTCTTGCTTGAAGCATCTTGCACACTCCCGGGTAAAGCCCATCCGGCAGCGGCATCGGTGACATAGGCGTGGATCAAGCGTAGCCCAGGGACGACCTCGACTCTACATGAATCAAGATTCAGACAAGTTGATGCCCAAGCTAATAAAACAAACAGCGGGATATACGAATCATGACAAACCCAAAAGCAGACCTCCTTGCCCACCTGGAATCCATGGCCGCGAGATATCAGGATCGATGGACACTGTCCGCATGCGGCGTAACCGTTGGCAGGCGGAGCATACCGGCGTTACTAGACAAGAACGCTAACTCACCAGGATCCAACACTGCGTCAGTGCTCCTGATCTCCGGATTATCCGGAAGCGCGGACGACGTTGCTCTGGCTCGTAGAGCTCTCGATTCGACCCCATCCGATGACGCCGGCCCTGGTAATCACATCAGTCTTTCCGCTATCCCCGATTGCAATCCCGATGGCTTAAGAGACCTGTCTACCGGCTATCCTCCCATCGGCGAATTTTTCTATAACGCCGAAGAACCGGAGAAGCGCTATCTGTGGCGGTGGATATGTTTCCTAGCGCCCACTCTGATATTGGAGTTGCGATCCGGGGAGGCGGTGAGTTGGCAGAGTAACGAAGCCGGAAGCAACTTGGCATCAGCGCTGGCCCGTTCCGGGGGCCGTGTAGAAAACGAATCTTTGCTGGACTCCCTGGGCTCTGGTTCCCCCGACGGTCTGGGTCCGATTCCCGGCCTGAGGTTGACCTCGCCACCGGAAAGTCTCGACGACGAGCTTGGCAAGCTATGGAAACTACTTTCGGAACAACCCGGCCTACGTGAAGCTTCTCCGGCCCGCCAGGTGTTGGAGGCGCGTAGCGCTCGCTCCCATCTGGAGGTTGCACATATTCTGGCCTCGGTTTATGGATACCAGTTGGACCCGGTCAACTACACGCAAGGTGTGGGCATCAGCGGCCGCCTCCAGCTATACGAGTTAAGCAAGACCGGGGAATCGCCTGCGTCCGGAATCGTCGATCTGGTGGAACCCTACGTATCGGGGTCTACGCCGATGTTCGGCGAGAGGGTCGGCGGGGCCAATCTTGCGGGCTTGATCTGGGGGCGGGAATTGTCAGCGGCGACCGGCGACCCGCGTTATTCCGATTTAATAGTGGCAGTAGCCAACCGCTACCAGCCCGGGGTTGACGGCGGCGCTCCACCGCCCTGCGACCCAGACTTTCGCACCGAGGACATGTTCATGGCCGGAGCGATGCTCGGCCGAGCGTTCGGAATCACCGGCGAGACCAGGTATCTGGACCTGCTGGTAGGGTTCATCACCGGGGGGAATATACAGCAGGAAAGCGGGCTATTCTGGCACTGCCGGCCGGCGCATTTCTATTGGAGCAGAGGGAACGGCTTTGCCGCCATGGGGCTAACCGAGACGTTGACCTATCTGCCGGAGAACTATCCGGGCCGCGACACCGTGGCGGCGATGTACCGGAAATTGATGGATGGGTTGGTCAAGATTCAAGACCCTTCCGGAATGCTGTCCCAGGTGTTGGACATGCCCGGCTCGTATCAGGAACTGACCGCCACGTGCATGCTGGGCTATTCCATAGCCCGGGGTTTGCGCCGGGGTTGGCTGGGTCCCTCTTATCAAGCGCCGCTGGACCTGGCGTGGCGAGGTGTCTCCCAGCGGGTCGACGACGAAGGAAACGTCGTCGATGGATGCGCCAGCACCGGGGTCCAGGCAACGCTGAACGAATACCTGGACCGTCCGGCTGTCTTCGGCTTTGACGACCGTACCGGCGGCATGGCTTTGTGGTTCGCCTTGGAGATGCACCGGCATCAGGGGTGAAGCTGATACCCGGTTAACTCATCCAGTCGGCCACCCGTTCAGCAATCATGATGGTCGTTGCATTGGTGTTGGCCCGGATGCAGTCAGGCAATACCGAGACATCCACCACTCTTAACCCTTCCAAGCCCCGCACATGGCAATACTGGTCCAAGACGGCCATCGGGTCGGAGTCGGGCCCCATCTTGCAGGTGCCGGATATGTGTTGCGTGGTGGTAACGTTACGCAACAGCCACTGGTCCAAGGTGTCGTCGGAAACTAGATCCTGGGGGGTGGGGCTGATGAGTCCTTCCACGATATCTTTGTATACGTCGTGCTCCAGTAACTTCAGGCATAGGCGCACGCCCTCACGCAACCGTTCCCGGTCCCATGGCTCATCCAGATACCGGTAATCGAGGAAGGGCTGCACGTGAGGATCGGTGGACGCCAGCTTCACTTCACCGGCTCCCACGGCGAGTTCGAGGACGCATGTGAACCGGATTCCTTCGCCCGCCGCCGGATCGCCACCCATGGGGGAGGAGAAGGAAGACGCCAAGATTTGCATGTCGTTGCGGTCGCTGGAGCCAGCTGCCGTGTACCGCAGGGCGAGCTGGCTGCGCGGCGCTTCCGGGTCCAAAGGAAAATCATCCTTTACCCGCACCGGGACCCTTACGTTCGGGTGGTCCCTCAAGTTCTGGCCGACACCGGGAGAGTCTAGCTGGACCGGAATACCCATCTCCTTCAGGTGGTCGGCCGGTCCCACGCCGGACAGCATCAGTATCTGGGGTGAACCGATACCCCCAGCGCTGAGAATGATTTCCTCGCTCTCAACGACGAATATCTCGTCGCCGCTTTGTACCTCAACGCCTGTGGCCCGCTTGCCTTCGAATAGGATCCGGCGGACGGTAACCGCTGAGCGGACGGTCAGGTTCAGCCGGTTCCGCACCGGGTTCAGATAGGTCAGGGAGGTGCTCATTCGCACGCCGTCCGGATTGTTCATGGGGATGGGACCGACGCCCCAGGACTCTGGGTGGTTCATGTCCGGGTCTTCGGGATAACCGTCATCGCGGCAAGCCTGGTAGAACGCGGTTTGCGCCGGTAGCCAGGTCTCACGCGCGTGGCGCCGGACCGGGATGGGGCCGTCGAAGCCATGGAAATCGTCCTTGATGTCCATGTCCGTTTCCTGTTTCCTGAAGTAGGGCAGCGTTTTAACGAAGGACCATTCGTCGTTGCCCCATGCAGCCCAGTTGTCGTAGTCTTCGGGCACGCCCCGGAGGAATACTTGGCCGTTGATGGCGCTGGAACCCCCAACCACCCTGCCCCTTGGGACGGGCATGGTATTGCCCTGCTCCTCGGTCGCTTTACCTGAGAACGCCCAGTTGTGGGGAGCGTCCACCGCCGAAGCAGCTTGGTTATACCCGAACTTCAGGTCGTCAGGGTAGACTTCGAAATTGGGATAATCTGGACCGGATTCTAGCAGCAGCACCGAGCGGTTGGGGTCATCCGTCAAGCGAGTAGCCAGAACACATCCAGCGGACCCCGCTCCGATGATAACGACGTCATACTTCATAACTCTTCCTACCTTGATTTCACGTTTGCCGATGAATCAACTTGAGATGGTGATTCTCAACGCGGGGATGTTACTCTCAAAGTCCGGCGGTTGTCTACCGTTGGCCGGGAGGTAGGGAAATGAGAACTGGAACTCCTCTAGGATGGCCGCATGTTTCACGGCTTTCGGCCTCCCTGCTGATTGGAACCTTGGCTATGCTCGGGTTGGTTGGATGTGCTCAGCAGCCCACGCTAACCCCGAGTTCCGTTCCAGCTGGGGCTGCAGCGGCTACTTCTACTTCGGCGCCTGAGTCAACAACCGCGACAGACCCCACATCCGCTTCCCAGGGAAGTTCAGAGAGGCCCCCATACCCACGGCAGATATCCCGCCAACACTCTCTGCTTTAGTACCTAAGGCTGCAGTGCGCCCTGACACCAAATCTGAGACACCGGTGACTGTCACAACGCAACTTATGCCCACTGAGGAGATTCCCCCAACTCTCGCCGTACCAACCGACGCAATTCCCGCCGAACCAAAGTTAACGGCCTTCCCGCTTCCAACCGGGTCCCGACCTCACGATGTCGCCCCCGCTCTCGACGGTGGAGTCTGGTACACCGCGCAAGGCTCCGGCGCACTGGGCTGGCTGGATCCGGAGACAGGCCGGACCCGGCATACGCCGTTGGGATCGGGATCACTCCCCCACGGCGTGATAGTTGGGCCTGATGGAGCGCCCTGGATAACTGACAGCGGGCTGAACGCCATCGTCCGGGTCGACCCGGAGAACCTGTCAGTAGACGTTTTCCCGTTGCCGCCGGACCGCCCGACGCAAACTGGAACACCGCAACCTTCGACAAAAACGGGGTGCTTTGGTTCACCGGGCAAAATAGCGTGTACGGCCGGTTGAACCCAAGTTCCGGGAAGATGAAGGTACTCGATGCGCCCGGAGGCCGCGGTCCCTACGGCATCGCCGCCAGTCCCGATGGGAACGTGTACTACGCGTCTTTGGCTGGCAGTTATGTAGGGCGCATAGATATTGAGTCAGGCCAAGCGACCGCCCTAGACCCTCCGGCACCCGGCCAGGGAGCTAGGCGGGTATGGCCGGATTCCCAAGGGAGGATATGGGTGAGCAAGTGGAACGCCGGGCAAGTCGGGCTATATGACCCATCAGACGACGCGTGGCGGGAGTGGAAACTTCCCGGCCCAGCGCCACGGACCTATTCCGTTTACGTGGACGAAAGAGACATGGTGTGGCTCAGTGACTTCGGCTCCAACTTGGTGCTTCGGTTCGACCCGGAGAACGAAAAATTCGAGGTGTTCGCTCTGACCAGCAACCTCAGCAATGTCAGGCAGATCTTGGGCCGGGTCGGCGAGGTGTGGCTGCCCGAATCCGCAGCGGACCAACTCGTGAGAATCAGATATTAGGGAAGATATCCGGACACGGAACTATTCCGTTTCTAATCATCAGAAAGACTGCCTTACCCGCCGCCGACCCTGCCATCCGCTTTGAGTGCAGACCCGGGATTGTATTACCGTAAGGTTCAAAAACACCCCGGAAATAAACCATTTTGGGGAGATTATTCCCCTAAAAAGCCTTTGATTTCCCGAAGAACCAAGTCCGGAAACTCCATCGGTAGGAAGTGGCTGCCGCAGCCCATCGCTTTTACCTGAGACCCGGGCACCACCTTCAAAAAATCCTTCACACCCACATCCTCAAGTTTCTGACCGGTGGGGTAATCTCCCAGCAGCAGCAAGTATTGCCCCCGCAGCCGTTCTATGTATACGGCATCATTGACCCCATCCCGCTGTCCGTAGAAGGACGCTTCCACTGTGGGTTTGCATTTCAATTCCGCCCGGCCGTCCGGCAACAAACGGGTGCCGCCTTCTATGAAATCTCCGAACACTTCATCGGTCCAGTTCTTAAATACCGACCGGTTGCGGTAGGCCTCGTACATCGTCTCCCGGCTTTCCCAGACGGAACGTTTCATCGCCGCCCGCTTCGCCCGCTCTTGAAGCTCCTGGGACGGCGCCGACGCCGGACGAGGCCCCACCCGGGACTCTATTATCACGGACCGGCCAATGATTCCAGGCTGCAACGAATCGGCAATCATAGTGGCCATCCCGCCTAAAGAGTGGCCCACCGTGTCAACGCCCTCCAAGTCCATCTGCCGAATAATCTCGGCCAAGTCTTCCCCCGCCTGGTGAAACGTGAGGTCCTGGTCAGTCGCTTCCGTGTCTCCGTGGCCTCGATGGTCGAAACACATGACATGGAAGTCTTCGGACAAAGCCTTCGCATTGGAGTTCCAAGTGGAAGCGCAAAGGCCAACGGCATGCAACAACAACAAAGGCGGCGCAGTGGAGTTACCCCAGTCGAAATAGTGGTGGTTGATACCTTGCGCCTTGACGAATCTACTTACCGGCTCCAATGACTTCCCCCCAGACAGCGGAATAATGCAGGTCTTACGGCGCATAATTCTATCCCCAGTTTGCTCCGGTGACCACCCATTAATCGCCGGATCAGAAAACTCACCCTAGTCCAGCTGGCCTTGCCGGATGCATAATTAAGCGCCCATAGATCTAATTTTTGAAATCAACCCAGCCCTTGGCCAAAAGACATCGATCAATCCTTAGCCGATAGCCAGGTGTCATAGAACTGCTGTCGGAGCTGTCGGATAGGTAGGAGATTGCTGCATAGAGAGGCTTATTGATTATCGTTCTGATGGGCGTATCCGGGGCTGGGAAGTCCATCGTAGGCCGACTCCTTGCCGATGCCCTGGGTTGGAGTTTCTACGAAGGCGACGATCTTCATACTCGGTCCAACGTGGACAAGATGGCCCAAGGTATTTCCCTGACCGACGATGACCGTTGGCCCTGGCTGCGCCGGATACGGCTTCTCATCGACGACCTGGTCTCACGTGGCCGGAACGGTGTAGTTGCTTGCTCCGCCCTTAAACAGGCATACCGGGACGAACTGGTTGGGACCAAAGATGACGTGAAGTTGGTCTACCTGAAAGGTAGGTACGGAACCATCATGTCCAGGCTGGAAGACCGGCGGGACCACTTCATGAAGAGCGGCTTACTGGAGAGCCAGTTCCAAGACTTGGAAGAGCCTGACGGCGGCGTCACCGTGAACGTAAGCTCGGACCCCCAAGCTATCGTCGCATCGGTTAAGCAGGCTTTGGGCCTATGATTCTTGCCAGACCCTGCGATGGCGAATTCTCGCTGCAACGCGCAGCTATCCGTCATCAACTCCTCGATCAAGCGTGATAGAATCTGTGACACGCATGAAATCGTATTCATTTTGACGGACGGTCACGCTCCAGGATGGATAGGAGATGACCGTCAGATCAGGACTGGCCCGTTAATATCATGGATTATGTAACGCTAAGAAAAGAAGTTGCCGAGGCCGGACTCCTAGACAGGCAGTACGGCTATTACGCCTTCAAATTTGTTCTTAATTTCGGTTTAGTAGGCTTAAGTTACTTTCTACTTGCAACGATAGACAGCTTCGTTTTTCAACTGTTCAACGCCGCTTTCTTAGCCTTCTCCATCGTACAAGTCGGGTACATCATGCACGATGCTATCCACATGCAGATCTTCAAGGGGAAATGGAAGAACGAATTTGCCGGCATCGTGACCGGCAGCTTGACCATTAATGTCAGCACTTCCTGGGCCGACCTGCACCTTCAGCATCACAAGGCCCCCAACCACTCCGACCTGGACCCGGACGTAAATATGCCGGTGCTGGCATTCTCTGAAGAGCAAGCCTTGATGAAAAGAGGGCTAGCCAGGTTCCTGGTCAAGCGCCAAGCATTTATCTGGTTCCCGTTGTTAACGTCGGTCGCATTTATCATGCGTTTCGGCAACACCTATACGTTGGTGAAAAAACTGACGGGAAAAAATTGGAAGTTCCATGCCATTGAGGCTGTTTTCCTGTTGGCGGGCAGCTCGCTCTACTTCGGGTTCATCTTCACATCGCTCAGCCTACCGCAGGCGCTAACGTTCCTTCTAGTAAACAACGTCCTTACCGGTCTATACATGGGCACGAGCTTCGCCACGAACCACAAAGCGATGCCGTTGATGAAGGAGAGATTGGACTTCCTGCGCATGCAAGTGCTGACGGCCAGAAACGTTAAGAGCAACCTGCTGACCGATGTCTGGTACGGCGGCCTGAATTACCAGATAGAGCATCACCTTTTCCCATCCATGCCAAGAAACAACTACGGCAAAGCCAGTAAAATCATCAAGGCCTTCTGCCAGGAGCAGTCCGTTCCCCACTACGAAGCCGGTGTCTTCCGGACATATAAAGAGATCCTGAGCCACTTCCATCAGATCGGCGCCGTACTACGAAGTCCCAACTCCGATACGGAACGTGTAACAGCCGCGAACTGAACGGTCAACAGGGCCCGTTTCCGGACTGGGGAAAAGCTGGCGCCGGGGTCCGTAACCCTATACTCCCAGAGCCAGCCGGTCAACGGCCTTAGCGACTCTCAGACATCTATCTGACGAACTCGGATGCCAGGAGGCCCACGTCAACGTTGTCGACATCGGGCATGGACTTCCTGAGTTCTTTCATTGCACCCGGATCGTAGGATGCGGTCAATTCCTCCAACCTGGGAGCGACCTCTTCGGTGAACAATTTCATCGAACTCAACGTTTCTTCGTAGGTCATGAAACCGGCTTGGCCCATCATAAGCAGATGCCCGAATCCGCCCGAATACTCCCAGAAGTTCTTGATCTGCTGGAATACTTGATCGGGGGTTCCGGAGAAGACGTTGCCCCGGGACAGTTGAGTTTCGAAGCGGGGATCCCGTCGGTCAGGTTCCCCCGGACGAGGTCCTCTGATAAGATTGGCCGCCACTGCCGGTGGATGATATCCCGGGGGATTGTTGAACTGGGGAGCGACTTTATTTGACCTGATGTACCAAAGAAGTTTCTCCGACCCTGCCTGCGCCTCTTCCTCGGTTTTAGCCACATGAACGATGGCTGAATAGGCGAGGCGGTCCAAGGGAGCTTCTTCCCCGTGGGCTTGGAGATAACCTTCCCGGTAACCGTCGAACAGCCTGCGGATATTTGCGTATCCGGAAAGGAAAACCGCACCGATGTGTTTCCGTTGGGCGACCTGCGCAGCGGAGCCGGCGCTGCCCATGGTGACCCAGACCGGGGGATGGGGTTGCTGATAGGGCCGGGGCCAGATATTGACCTGCCGGGCATGGAACCAACGTCCCTCGAAATTGAAGGGGCCGTCATGGGTAGTCCACGCCTTCATTATCAGGTCATGGGCCTCCCACAGCCTTTCCGATCCTCGATAAGGATAGGCGTTGGCCGGAGCAATCTCATAAGGAACGCCGCGAACGAAACCGCAGTCCACACGTCCCCGGGAAAGCACGTCGATGTAGGCCATCTCCTCGGCAACCCGGATGGGTTGCTTTCGATTTACGATGGGATTACCCAGAATCAAGAGACGCGCCTTCTTGGTCTCCCGGGCCAGGATTCCCAGGGCGATGGGGGCCGCCGAAAGCACACACGTGGCAGTTTGGTGATGCTCGTTCAGCATAATCTCCAGTCCCATCTCGTCGGCCGCGCCCCATATGTCCAGATACATGTTGAAAAGGTCTGCGCCCAATTCCGGGTCGAAGTTGCTATTTGGCAAGTTGACTCGGATAGACTCGTAAGCGTCATCGTCGGGAAGATTCGGATAGGCGTTTTCGGTAAAAAACCATGTCTTCATTTTTCTTTCCTATCTCGAGGCGAATTCAGTGAAGTGCTTAACGAAGGCTTCGGGCTGCTCGACGTGGGGAGAATGGGCAGCCTCGGGGATAACCACCATGCTTGCGCCCGGAATCATGTTCCGGAAGGCCTCTCCATAACTTGGAGTCACGACCTCATCGCTTTCTCCCCAGATCAGCAGCGTGGGAATGTCTATGCGGTGCAACCGGTAGGGAAGCTTGGGATTGTGCATGTAGGGTTCCCAGGTATAAAGACCGTGGGCGATTCTGTCCGCAGCGAATGTTTCCAGTTCTTCATCGGTCATCGCTTTCGGATCGGGAGCCTTGGAGACATCGTGCCAGCCAGCCTTAATCAGCTCATCTGGCTGAGTAGCGAAGACATCTGCGATGTCACGATCGAAGCGACCTCCCACCTTGATTCCCACCGAATCCACCAGAACCAGCTTGGAGAATCGCTGGGTGTTGATCGCAGCAATCTCCGCCGCCGCCCAGCCGCCCATAGAGAAGCCCACCAGGATGGTATCGTTCAGGTCCAGATGGTCGATAAGGTCCAGGTAGAGGTAGATCAAGTCCTGAAGATTATCGAAGTGTTCAGGGATGGGCGTGCCGGAAAATCCGGGGTGCACCGGTTGGATGATTTCGTACCGCTCCGCCAGCTGGTTGGCGAAGGGGAACCGGTCGATGGGTCCATCCCCGCCATGAAGGGCGAGGATCCGCGGCCCGGACCCTTTCCGAATCACGGAAAGGTCCACGCCTTTTAATTCGATCGTCGATTTAGTTTCCGTAGTTAGCTCCTTATGAAACCATCAGTCTTTCGAACTCCCCCAATTGTAACACTCGTATTTCCAGTGCCACCTAAGGGTGTAGAATTTACAGCGGCAAGCCACACAAGCATCGGCAAGGAAGTAATACGATGCCCCGATAATACATAAAGGAGCACCAGGATGGAAATAGAGAACAAATTAAAAGCGATGGGACTTGAGCTACCTACCGCAGGGACTCCGCCAGCCGGCCGCGCCGGGGCGGTCAAAGTTGGGAATATCCTATTCGTGGGCGGACACACGGCCGGAGCGTCGCACCGGGGCAAGCTGGGAGCGGAGATATCAGTGGAGCAAGGCTACGAAGCCGCCAAAGAGGCGTGCCTCAACTGTCTGGCCGACGTGAAAGCCGTGATAGGCGACCTGGACAAGGTGAAGCAAGTAGCCAAGCTGCTCTGCATGATTAACGCTGTTCCGGATTTCGGCCAGCAACCCCTGGTTGCCAACGGAGCCACCGATCTGCTGTTCGAGCTATTCGGAGACGCCGGGGCCCACGCTAGGTCCGCCGTGGGCATGGGCTCACTACCCAACGGAGTCTGCATCGAGATTGAGATGATTCTGGAAGTATCGGACTAGCTTTTCGCTCCGAAGGCGAGAGACCTCTGCCATGGCCGAACCCACGGGACAGCTAACGGTTACCTATTACGGTCACTGCGCCTTCCTGTGGGAGACCGGCCAGGGCTCCAGGGTGTTGGCCGACCCCTACCGGAACCGGGAAGACCGCTTCTGGTTCACACGGAAGTTTCCCAAGATTCATTGCGATTTGGGCCTGATTACCCACGCCCACTTCGACCACGACGCTGCGGAACGTCTACCGGAAACCGCTTCCCTGCTCCGGTCGCCAGGCGAACTGAAGTACCAGGACGTCTCAGTTCGTGGCATCGGAGACTTCCACTCGAACCCACGAGGCAACACAC
>CESG01024937.1_pt1 | contig 11822 bp, 7 predicted proteins | sample 531121 | NCBI WGS metagenome assembly CESG01 (sample SAMEA2621287, study PRJEB7988) | marine metagenome | biome: marine biome (ENVO:00000447); feature: mesopelagic zone (ENVO:00000213); material: "saline water (ENVO:00002010), including plankton (ENVO:xxxxxxxx)" | depth 800 m
GTGTGCGGTTCGACTATCATGTCGAAGATACCTTCGAGGCGGGTCTTGCGTTGCAGGGCACCGAGGTGAAGGCGCTGCGGGCGGGCGAGGCCAGTATCAAGGAAAGCTATGCCGAAGTGCGCGATGGGCAGGTCTGGCTGGTCAATGCCAATATTCCCGAATATTCGCATGGCAACCGGCTGAACCACGAACCGCGCCGCCCACGCAAACTGCTGCTGCACGAGCGCGAGATACAAAAGCTCTTCGGTGCCGTCGAGCGCAAGGGCATGACGCTTGTTCCGCTATCGATCTATTTCAACGCGACCGGGCGGGCAAAGGTCGAGCTTGCGCTGGCGAAGGGCAAGCAGGCGCATGACAAGCGCGCCACGATCAAGGATCGCGACTGGCAGCGCGACAAGGCCCGCCTCATGCGCGAGCGGGGCTGACCGAGCCATTCGGCCCTTAAAAAATGCGCCCGCGGTAACCACATCGCCAGCCATGCCGCATTCGTCGCATTCCGCTTCGCGCACCCCCTTGAACTCGCCTTCGAGGCAGCGCATGGCGGCGCTGTGTCAATGAGCAAGCGCAGATCGAAGACCTTTCTGACGGACTGGATCCGCCGGCATATGCCGACGCGCGAACAGATGGCTGAAAACAAGTATTTGCAGCCCATTGCTCACCGCTTTCTGACGCCGGAACTCTGGCGCTTCACGCGCCGCAGCGTCCCGCGCGGCGTGGCGCTCGGTATTTTTGCCGGCTTCATCATTCCGGTGGGGCAGATATTCCTTGCCGCTTTCATGTCCTTGCCCGCACGTGCGAATGTGCCGTTGTCGGCGCTGGTCACTTTCATCACCAATCCGCTGACCTTTCCCTTCTGGGCCGTGGTGGCGAACAAGCTGGGTGTATTCATTCTCAAGGTGGATTTGGCAGCGACGGGCGGCGCAGCTCAGGACGAGATGACCAGCGGCCGCTGGTCGTGGTTCGTCAATCTGTTCGAAGGGGTGGGGGTGACCGTTCTGGTGACCATTTTCGGCTTCGTCGTCCTCGCCATCGTCGGCGCGTCGATCGGCTATGTGCTGGCGAGCATCGGGTGGCGCATCATCGTGGCCCGCAAGCGCAAGCGCCGTCTGCGCGCAATGGAGCGTCGCCTTGAAGAGCGCCTGAGCAAAGATGGCGAGGCATGAAAGTGCAGGACGACAATCCGATAACGCGCCTTCCACCTGCTCCACTGATGTTGGGAGTGGTGGCGGCCTGCATCGTTTCCATCGGATTGGTGTGGCTGGTCGGCCAGCAATCGGTGGTGGCGCTGGCGTATGGCGGCGCGCTGATTGCGATCTTGCTGATGCTGCTGCTGGCCGCTCGTCTTAAAACCGACCCTGCCGAGACGCAGATGCTGCAACCCGACTGGTCCGTCACCAGTGCAGCGATCGAAACCCGGCACCGCGCCATAGCGATTGTCGATCGTGCCAACCGGCTGGTGTGCGCCAATTCCACATATGAAGGATGGTTCGACGGAATTTCCGCTCCGTACGAACTGGCAATGGACGCGGCGTCGCGCGAAGCTGCATCGGAGGCGGCGCGGAGTGCGTGGCGAGATGGACGGGCCGAGGTTCCCGTTGTCCGGCTGTCCAACGGCGACATGGAATATCGCCTGCGTATCGAGCGCAGTGGGCGGGGCGAGGCCTATCTGGTCTGGCGCTTCGACGAAATTCGTACGCAGCGCAGTTACGATGGCCTGTCCGAACGGTTGGCCGGCCCACTGGGCGAAGTATTGTCGCGCGCCGGTGTGGAGGTTGCGCTGGTGGCACCCGACGGCATCGTGCAGACGACCACGCCGGGTCTGGCGGAACGGGCCACCGGCAGTCGCGAAAATGCAGTCGGCGGGCTGGAGTTCGTGCAATTGCTGCGATCCGACGACCGCGACCGGATTTTCTTCGCCAGGGAAGGACAGCAGGGTTCGCCCCAGACGCTGATCCATGTGCCGCTGGACATCCCGAACGCGTCGAAAATGAGCGATGCGGATGAAACGCCGTCCATCATGCTGTTGCTGGACAGCACCGTGGGCATAGGCGGCGGCTGGGAAAGCACGGGCAAGGCGGCGATACCGCAACTGGAAGCCTTGCTGTCGGCGCTGCCTCTGGGCCTTGCGCTTACCGACCGCGACGGACGTTTTCTGTTTGCCAACAAGGCCTTCCTGCGTGCGGTTGAGCGCGAGACATCAGGCCTGCCGCAGTTTCCATCCGATCTGGTCGTGCGCGAGGACAAGGCTGCGATGGCTGACACCGTCCGCCGTTTTGCAAAAGGGGCGACGGCCAGCGGCGACATGGCCGTGCGGCTTGGCAACAACAAGGACGAACCGGTCTCGATCGGTCTGGCCGGGGTGCGCGGGCTGGGCGATGCGGCGGTCCTTCTATCCATTTCGGATTCGTCGGAAGAAAAGCGGTTGCGGCGTCAGGTGGCCCAGGCGACCAAGATGCAGGCGGTCGGCCAGCTTGCAGGCGGCGTGGCACACGATTTCAACAATGTGCTGACGGCCATTATCGGTTACTGCGATCTCATGCTGCTCCGTCATACGCCGGGCGACAGCGATTATGACGACATCCAGCAGATCAAGGCCAATTCGAACCGGGCGGCCAGCCTCACCCGGCAGTTGCTCGCCTTCAGCCGCCAGCAGACGCTGCGCCCCGTAGTTCTGCAATTGCCCGACGTGGTCAGTGAAGTGAGCCAGCTTCTGAAGCGGCTCATGGGTGAGAAGATCGAGTTCTCGGTTCGTCACGATCGGGAGCTTGGTTCGGTTCGCGCCGATCCCCAGCAGCTCGAACAGGTTATCATCAACCTGGCTGTAAATGCCCGCGATGCGATGCAAGCCTATGCGTCGAAACGGGGCAAGCAGGACTGGAAGGGCCGCCTGACCCTGGCCACACGCCGGGTTTCCGCCCGCGACGTGCGCAAGATGGGCATCGATATCATGCCGGCCGACGACTACACGGTCATGATCGTCCAGGACACGGGCGGCGGGATCCCGGACGAGCATCTCAACAAGATATTCGAGCCTTTCTTCACGACCAAGGAGCAGGGGAAGGGAACCGGACTCGGGCTTTCCACTGTGTACGGTATCGTCAAGCAGTCGAACGGCTTCATTTTTGCCGATAATGTGCAGGGCCCGGATGGCACCCCGATCGGTGCCCGCTTCACCGTTTACCTCCCGGTCCACAAGGGCGAACTGCCCGCCATCATGCGCGCCGACGAACCGGAAGAGCAGAAGGCATCCGAATGGTCTGCAGGCGGCAAGCTGCTGCTGGTCGAGGATGAGGACATGGTGCGCGCCGTCGCCGAACGGGCGCTGGTGCGCGCAGGCTATACGGTGACCACCGCTTCCGATGGCGAAGAGGGGCTCGGCATCGTGGCCAATGGCGATACACAATTCGACCTGATCGTTTCGGATGTCGTCATGCCGGCAATGGATGGCCCTGCCATGGCGCGCGCGATCCGCAACGTTCGCGCTCACGTGCCCATCCTGTTCATGTCGGGTTATGCGGAAGAACAGCTGCGCAATGAAATCGACATCGAAAACATGTACTTCATACCCAAACCGTTCAGCGTGCAGCAGATCAACGCGAAAGTGGCAGAAGTGCTGAGCGCCCAGCGCAAGTAGCCTGGGCAGCGTTACGCTGCCGATTGAAAGACAACGGAAAAAACTTTCGTTCTCCACTTGTTCTTTTGGAACAAAGCCGATACATCACGCGTCAGTTGAAGAGTCGATACCGGCTCTGGCCAAGCGCAGGAGGTAATGTCATGGCGGCAAGTCTGAAGCTCGTAGAGGACAAGAAAGTGGACGCAGACCGTCAGAAGGCATTGGATGCCGCGCTTGCGCAGATCGACCGCGCATTTGGCAAGGGTTCGGCGATGAAGCTGGGCCAGAAGGAAGCGATGAATGTGGAGGCCATCTCCACCGGGTCGCTCGGTCTCGATATCGCCCTTGGCGTGGGCGGTCTTCCCAAGGGGCGCGTAATCGAAGTGTATGGCCCGGAAAGTTCGGGCAAGACCACGCTGGCGCTTCACGTAATTGCAGAAGCCCAGAAGGCGGGCGGCACCGCTGCCTTCGTCGATGCGGAACATGCGCTCGATCCGGTCTATGCCAAGAAGCTTGGCGTGGATATTGACGAATTGATCGTGTCGCAGCCGGATACGGGCGAGCAGGCGCTGGAGATCACCGACACGCTGGTTCGGTCCAATGCGATCGACGTGCTGGTCGTCGACTCCGTCGCAGCGCTCGTTCCGCGCGCCGAAATCGAAGGCGAAATGGGCGATAGTCACGTCGGCCTTCAGGCTCGTCTGATGAGCCAGTCGCTGCGGAAACTTACCGGATCGATCAACCGCTCCAAGTGCATGGTGATCTTCATCAACCAGCTGCGCATGAAGATCGGCGTGATGTACGGCAATCCGGAAACCACCACTGGCGGCAATGCGCTCAAATTCTATGCGTCGGTTCGTCTGGACATCCGCCGCACCGGCCAGATCAAGGATCGCGACGATATCATCGGCAATGCGACCCGCGTGAAAGTGGTCAAGAACAAGGTGGCGCCGCCGTTCAAGCAGGTCGAATTCGACATCATGTATGGCGAAGGCATTTCCAAGATCGGCGAAATTCTCGATCTCGGCGTAAAGGCAGGCGTGGTCGAAAAGTCGGGCAGCTGGTTCAGCTATGACAGTGTCCGGATCGGTCAGGGGCGTGAGAACGCCAAGACCTTCCTGAAGGAAAACCCAGAGATGTGTACCAAGTTGGAAGCCGCAATTCGTGGCCGAACCGACGAGGTCGCCGAAGAGATGATGACCGGCCCGGACGCGGACGAGGACTGAATTCTCTTCAAGCGGGAACACGTTGATCCAGCATCCCCCGGATCAGCGCACTAGCTGGACTGTCCCCCGGCGTTCCCGAAAAAACGGAAAGCCGGTGTGCGCCGCTTCATGGCCACACCGGCTTTTCCGTATGGGATTGGTATCCGCTTCGATCCGGACCTAGTGTAGGTGCGAATCGCACCACAGGAGAGCAGCGTGACAGTCACCGTCCACCATCTCAACAACAGTCGTTCGCAGCGCATCTTGTGGTTGCTGGAGGAACTTAACACTGATTACGACATCGTGCCGTATCAGCGCGATGCCGAAACCAACCTCGCCCCGCCCGAACTCAAGCAGGTCCACCCCTTGGGCAAGTCGCCGCTGATTGAAGATAATGGTCTGCAAGTGGCGGAAAGTGGTGCGATCATCCAGTATCTTTGCGAGCGTCACGGTGGAGGCAGTTGGCTGCCGGAAGCTGATACGGAAGACCATGTCCGCCATCTCGAATGGATGCAGTTTGGCGAAAGCAGCTTTTTCGTGCCCGTCATGCTCAAATTGTACACCGGGCGGCTCGGCGAGGCGGCGGCTGCCCTGGCCCCCCGCATCGACGAGCAGCTTGCCGCGCATATCCAGTTTGCGGAGGATAATATTTCCGACGATCTCCATTTCGTCGGCGATGACTGGACGGCGGCCGATGTAATGATGAGCTTTCCTGCCGAAATCGCGGTCATGCAGGGATATGGTGACAAAGCGCCCAAGCTGGCCCGCTTCGTCGAGGCTATCCATGCCCGTCCCGCGTGGCAGCGCGCCCGGGAACGCTGCGGTGCGTATTTCATGTGGTGAGCGTTACGGCACGGTCCGTCTTGCCTTCCAGCGAACGCGTTTGCTCTGCCAGTGTCACGAAAGGTGATGCATTCGCCATGACGGTAACCCGAATGAGCCCGGACAGAGAGTTTGAGCAGGTTCTTCAGCAACCACTTCAACCCTATAAGGCAGCCGGATATTCAGATTAGTGCAGGAATGATCAATGACTGAGACACGTACGGCACTGGTGACCGGGGCTGCCGGATTCATCGGTTATTTCACCTGTCTCCGCCTCCTCAATGATGGCTTTCATGTCGTCGGTATAGATTCGCTTTCCGATTACTATGATCCCGAACTGAAGCGACGCCGGCAGCAAGCTTTGCTTCAGCACCAGAGCTTTTCCGTGGTGAACGAGCCGATCGAGACGCCGGGACTGCTTGCCGATCTCTTCGCAAAACACACGCCGGATATCGTGGTCCATCTCGCGGCGCAGGCTGGTGTTCGCTATTCGATCGACAACCCGCGCAGCTATCTTGAAAGCAATCTCGTGGGGACATTCGAACTGCTCGAAGCCGCGCGTTGGAACCCGCCACAGCACATGCTGCTCGCGTCGACGTCTTCCGCTTATGGTGCTAATACGGAGATGCCGTATCGCGAAACGATGAAGGCGGACCACCAGATGTCCTTCTACGCCGCGACCAAGAAAGCGACCGAGGCGATGGCGCACAGTTATGCGCATCTCTACGATTTGCCGGTGACGATGTTTCGTTTTTTCACGGTTTATGGTCCGTGGGGCCGGCCCGACATGGCCTTGTTCAAATTCACCAAGGCAATGCTGAATGGCGAGGCGATCGACGTCTACAATAATGGCGAGATGATGCGCGACTTCACCTATGTTGAGGATCTGGTCGAGGCTGTTCGTCGCCTTATCGATGCACCCCCAATCCGGGTAGACCGCCCGCAGGACGTCGATGCAAACGACAGTCTTTCCCCTGTGGCGCCATGGCGGATAGTCAACATCGGCAATTCGCAACCGGTGCAACTCGGCGACATGATCGGGGCTATTGAGGAAGCGCTGGGGATAAAGGCGGAGCGTAATCTCATGCCGATGCAGCCCGGCGACCTTCCTGCCACCTGGGCGGACGCCGAATTGTTGCAGTCGCTTACCGGGTATGTCCCCCGAACCGATATTCGCGAAGGCGTGTCACGCTTTGTTACCTGGTATCGTGACTATTACCGGACGTGAATTCACCGCCATGGGCATATGCCGCCCCGCAAGGTCGCACGCTTCGCGATGAACGGTGCCATCGTACTTCGTAGCTATACACCCCGAGCATAGCGACTTTCGAGCGTCCGGCCCCGGTCCATCCGGCACCGTCCGCCGGTGCGCACCCGCCTCATCCACTGCTGATCGCCTGTAACGCACAGTCTGGCTGGGCTTTCACGCTTGTCGCATGCCACGCGATTGCTTACTTGCCTCGCCATGACTTCGACCAACGACATCCGCCGCAGCTTTCTCGACTATTTCGCCTCCCACGAACATGCGGAAGTCGCCAGCGCCCCGCTTGTCCCGTTCAGCGATCCAACGCTCATGTTCGTCAATGCGGGCATGGTCCCGTTCAAGAATGCCTTCACGGGTCTGGAAACGCCACCGGCGCAACGCGCAACCAGTGCTCAGAAATGCGTGAGAGCAGGCGGCAAGCACAACGATCTCGATAATGTCGGCTACACGGCGCGCCATCATACCTTCTTCGAGATGCTCGGAAACTTCAGTTTCGGGGACTATTTCAAGGAACAGGCGATCGATCACGCCTGGACCCTTCTCACCAAGGAATGGGGCCTCGACCCCGAACGCCTTTTGGTCACCGTCTACCATACCGACGACGAGGCATTCGATCTGTGGAAGAAACGGACCGGATTTGCGGACGAAAAGATCATCCGCATTCCGACCAAGGATAATTTCTGGGCCATGGGTTCCGATGGACCATGCGGTCCCTGCTCGGAGATATTTTACGATCATGGCGATCACATCTGGGGCGGCCCTCCGGGATCGCCCGAGGAAGACGGCGACCGGTTCGTGGAGATATGGAACCTCGTTTTCATGCAGTACACGCAGGAAAACGACGAGATTCTCGCCGACCTGCCAAAGCCCAGCATCGACACCGGCATGGGGATCGAACGTGTCGCAGCCGTGATGCAGGGCGTGCATGACAATTACGACACAGACACATTCAGGAACCTGATCGCTGCGAGCGAAAGCCTGACAGGCGTAAAGGCCGAAGGGTACCGGACAGCCAGCCACCGCGTCATCGCCGATCACTTGCGTTCGACAAGCTTCCTTATGGCCGACGGCGTACTGCCATCCAACGAAGGGCGCGGTTATGTTCTTCGCCGAATAATGCGCCGCGCGATGCGTCACGCCCACCTTCTCGGGGCGAGCGAACCGTTGATGCACCGACTGGTGCCTGCATTGGTGACGGAAATGGGCCAGGCCTATCCCGAACTCGTCCGCGGCCAGCCGCTGATTCAGGAGGTCCTCGAACGCGAAGAAACGCAATTCCGCCGCACGCTCGACAAGGGTCTCAAGTTGCTGGATGAAGCAACGGAAGACATGGGTGAAGGCGGTACTCTCGACGGTGAAACCGCGTTCAAGCTCTACGACACCTACGGATTTCCCTATGATCTTACGGAAGATGCGCTGCGCAGCCGCGGCATAGGCGTCAATAAAGACGGGTTCGACGCCGCGATGGCGCAGCAGAAAGCTGCTGCACGCGCAGCATGGAAAGGATCGGGTCAGGCTGCGAACGAAGAGGTCTGGTTCGACATTGCCGAACGTGAGGGTTCGACAGAGTTCACCGGTTACAGCTCTACGACCGGGGAAGCCGCCGTCATCGCCATCGTCAAGGATGGCGCCGAGGTGCAATCGGCCGAGGAGGGCGACGAAGTCGTCATCCTGACCAATCAGACTCCGTTCTATGGCGAAAGCGGCGGTCAGACCGGCGATGCCGGGCGTATCTGGACACCCGAGGGCCTGGAATTTTCGGTCGAGACGACGAACAAACCTCTCGGTCGTCTGCACTCGCACGCCGGCACCATCACCAAGGGAACGGTCAAGATCGGCGATGCCGTCCATCTCGAGGTGGATGGCGATCGTCGCGATCGTATCCGCGCGAACCATTCGGCGACCCACCTGTTGCACGCTGCGCTGCGTAACCGGCTTGGCGGACATGTGACACAGAAGGGCTCGCTGGTATCCGACGATCGGTTCCGGTTCGATTTTTCCCATCCCAAGCCACTGAGCGAGGAAGACATCGCTTCGGTGGAAGCCGAGGTGAATGAGGAAATTCGCGCCAACGAACAGGTCGGTACGCGTCTGATGACGCCTGACGATGCGGTTGCTGCCGGGGCGCTTGCGCTTTTCGGCGAAAAGTATGGCGACGAGGTGCGCGTACTTTCCATGGGCCGCAAGGGCGGTGAAGGGCGTAATTACTCGGTGGAGCTATGCGGCGGTACGCATGTGAAGGCGACCGGCGATATCGGCATCTTCAAGGTGGTATCGGAAAGTGCGGTCAGCTCCGGCGTGCGTCGCATAGAAGCGCTGACCGGCGAGGCTGCACGCCAGTGGCTCGTCGCGCGCGACGAAGCGGTTCGCGCGATCGCAAGCGCGTTGAAAACGTCGCCAGACGATGCCCGCACACGCGTCATGGCACTTATCGAAGAACGCAAAAGGCTGGAAAAGGATCTGGCCGAGGCGAAACGCGCGCTGGCGCTTGGCGGTGGCGGCGCTGCAGACGTCGCAGCAGCCGATGAGGACATTGGCGATGTAACCTTCTCCGGCCAAGTTATTGCAGGCCTTGATCCGAAGGAGCTTCGCCCATTGCTCGACGAGGCCAAGAACCGGATGGGTTCGGGTGTAGCGGCGATTTGCGCGGTCAACGATGGCAAGGGAGCCTTCGCAGTGGCGGTCACGGACGACCTCACCGACCGCCTCAGCGCTGTCGATCTGGTGCGCGCCGGTGTCGAGGCTCTGGGGGGCAAGGGCGGCGGTGGCCGCGCCGACATGGCCCAAGGTGGCGGTCCGGACGGCTCGAAAGCCGATGCAGCACTCGACGCCGTGCGCCAGGCACTGGCCAAAGTCTCAGCCTAACGGTCGAAATGCTGGTATAGAGCGCGTAGTTCGCGCTCGATCGCCGCTACTTCGGCCGTATCATTCAGGCTCGATCGAGACTGGGCAACATTTTCCAGACGCTCCGCCAAGACAGTCGCTTTGTCGCGCAGTTCGGCCTTGTCTGTCATCTCATGCGCCCGTTGTGCAAGGAAGTTCAGGTCTGCGACCGGCCGCATGGCGAGAAAGGCATCGACCATGGGGCCGAGCAGCGCCTGATCATTACGCCAGTCGTTACCGGCAAACAGGTTCTGGACGACGTGCTGGCCCGCGCCGAAGCATTCGAACCGGATACAGCCGGCAAAACCTTCCTCGGCCCGATGCTCGTAAATGGTGCAGAGACCGTTCCCGCCAAGCTTGGGGCACGGTTCGCCAGCAGATTTGATGGCGGAGAATCCCGGCATGTCTTCGGAAGGGTAGGCGATGCAGCATAGCGCTGCACAGCGACCGCAGTCCGAGCGCGTTTCCAGCACTGCAGGCATGGGTCAGCGTTCCGATGTACTGGTGCGTAGCTTGGGCTTGTAGGTCAACGCCCCTTCAAGCTCGATCTGTTCGCGGAATTCGTCGCGCTTTTCATGAATGGATGCAATCACCGGCCCCATCGCAACCCCGATATCGATGAGCACGGCCTCGGAAAGCTGGAGCGAACTCTCCAGCGTTTCCGGTACGGCATGACTGGCTCCTGCGCGATAGAGTTCGGCAGCGTGCGAACTGTCGCGAGCGCGGGCCACGATCAGCAGGTCAGGGTATGTCTTGCGCAGTTTAGCCACCAAGCGCTGTGCCAGAACCGGCTCGTCCATGGTGAGCACCAGAGCGAGGGCATTCTCGATCCCGAGCTTGTCGAGCGCGTCGGCGCGAGACGCATCTCCGAATGCTGCACGGATGCCCTCGCGCTTGGCGTTGGCAATGAGGTCGGCGTTCGAGTCGATTGCGATGTAAGGCTTGTCATGCGCTTCCAGCATCCGCGCGATCAGCTGGCCGACACGGCCCGCACCGACGATGATGACGCGCGGCTTGTCCATATCTTCTGCAGGCAGTTCGGGTATCGGCTCGATACGCCGCCCGATGATCCTGCCGATATGCGCAAGCAAGGGCGTCACTGTCAGGCCGATCGCCGTGACGATCTGCCAGAACTGGGCCGTACCGGGCTGGATCAACAAAGCCGCCGATGCAGCGGAAATGATGATCAGCGTGTCTTCGGACGGGCTGGCCATGAGAATGCCCGTTTCGACTGCCGTACTCCGGCGTGCGCCCATCAGATACAGCAGCGTCGTGGTGATAAGCGCCTTGAGCGTCAGCAGGCAGACGACCGCGATGGCGATTGCGCCGATGTTCTCGAAGATACTGTAGACGTTGATCGTCATGCCCACGGTCAGCAGGAATATCCCTAGTGCAAAGCCGCGAAACGGTTCGAGGATATTGGCTACTTCCGGGGAATAATCCGTTTCCGCGATCATCAGCCCCGCCAGGAGCGCGCCCACGATCATCGAGAGGCCGACCATCGAGGTGGCGAGGCTCGCCCCGATCACTACCAGAAGGCTTGCGGCGAGAAATATCTCGGGGCTTTTGGTACGGGCTGCCTGAGCGAAGAGGCGCGGCAGAACGAAGGGTCCTGCTGCGAGCATCAGCACGATGACGACGGCGCCCTTCCACAGCGTGTCGACCATCCCCTCGAACCCGTCCGCTGCGGCATGGGGGGCGAGGGTGCCCAGAAGAAAGATGATCGGAACCAGCGCGATACCTTCGAACAGCAACATCGACAGCGCCGCTCTGCCAACCGGTGTTCGAGTACCCGAAATCGGCAGAACTACGGCGGTCGACGACATGGCCAGAGCCAGGCCAAGCGCCAGGGCCCCGGTCCAGTACTGCCCCAGAATGGACAGGAAAATCGCGATCAGCGATCCACCGACCAGCAATTCGAGCGATCCGAGACCGAAGACCAGTCGCCGCAATTGCCACAGGCGTTTGTACGAAAGCTCCAGCCCTATCGCGAACAGCAGCAGCACGATGCCGAGCTCGGCAAACGGCTCGAGCC
>CESG01107564.1_pt1 | contig 11715 bp, 2 predicted proteins | sample 531121 | NCBI WGS metagenome assembly CESG01 (sample SAMEA2621287, study PRJEB7988) | marine metagenome | biome: marine biome (ENVO:00000447); feature: mesopelagic zone (ENVO:00000213); material: "saline water (ENVO:00002010), including plankton (ENVO:xxxxxxxx)" | depth 800 m
GGATACGTTGCAGATAGTGTGCAAGCCAGCAGCGATGGTAAGTATTCATTGACGGTGGATGAAATTGCTCGTGGTGTATACACGTTTGGCGTCTATGCTATCGACGAGCGAGATATTAAATCGAGTACGTTTAGTACATCGTTTACCGTAACGGGTGGACGGACCTCAAGTCTTTCAAATATCAATATTATGCCGTCGATTCTAGTTGACCCTGATCCCGTTAATCCAGGGCAGACATTGATCATTTCTGGTTTCTCTATTCCGGACGCAAATATCACTATTGAAAATCAAAAAGATGGCTCAAATCTTTCCAGAAAGAGCTTTACTACTACTTCCGACGGAAGTGGGGGGTGGTCAATTGAGATAGAGACAGGAAACTTTAGTAAAGGTACATATAAAGTAAAAGCACAGGCGGTTGCACTTGATGGAAGTGCAGAGACTGGTTACTCTGACTACACATTTTATGGGGTTGGACAGGAGGCTGAAAACCAAATGACTGCAGATCTTAATCGTGATGGAAAAGTAAACTTAACAGACTTTTCTATTCTGCTCTTTTGGTGGGGTGGAGATGGTGGTGATTCCGATCCTCCTGCAGACATAAATCAGGATGGGGGAGTGAACTTGACAGACTTCTCTATTCTACTCTTCAACTGGACGGGTTAACGGCATGAAGTACTTGTGTTTGACTACACAGGCAAGACGCTAAACATGCTTTCTCCCGAGGAGGTCGAAAGCACGAAGCGTTTGCATAAAGAAATGATAGTCGTAGCTGCGCTACTCGTTCATTTTCTAAACCTCAGTATTCTACTCTTCAACTGGACTGGATAAAATCTGGCCTGCGCCAGATTTTATCCGTTCGCGAAGCGAAGCTCGATATGAGCGAAGCGAATCAGAGCGAGGTGGGAACGCGGTTTAAAATTGATGCGGTATGAAGTAACCCTGCGCCAGATTTTATCCGTGCCGAACGTGAGTGTGTGAACGCAAAGCTTTTGCAGGCGGGTGGCCGAGTATATCAAAAAGGAGTAACAGGAGTGGTCTAGAGCAGTCTTACAAGAATACACAAGCTAATGCTCCCACATACCTGTGGATACAATCAGTAAATTAATTTCAGCTAACACTATATAATGAGCAGGATATGTCCTTTTTGCAGCGACTAAAAGGAAGAGGTGTTCGTACAGATCAGAAGCTTCTTTCTAGTGACGAGGAAACGGTCTTAGATAAGATCGTTCAACTTGACGTTGATGTGTTCCAAACGGAGAACATGATTATTGTCTATGCACAAGCGGCAGGAGCTGACATGAGTGACATGCATGTTTCAATCGAGGGTGATGCTGATATCGTGCTTATTGAAGGCAGACGTTTGCGTCCTGAGCATTTAGCATTTCCAAAAAAGAAGCCTGAAGGTGCATTCTTTACTGAAGAGTGTGTTTGGGGAGAATTCTACAGACGTATCATCTTGCCGGAGAGTGTCGATATTGAAAAAGCAGATGCAAAGATTAAAAACGGAGTCCTGGTACTTGTTTTACCGCTGATGAAACCTGAAGAAAAGGAAAAGGTAAAACTGAAGATAACTAAGGCAAAAAAGCGTAAGCGTATGTAATAATATAGCTACGACCAAGGAGGTATATGTTCGTTCTTTCAGTACACAGTTCATTGGTGAAATATTTTTCTTATAAAGTAGCGTTGTTGGCGTTGGTTTTTACTGTATACACACTTTCTGCAAGCATCGTGTTTGCAGGATCGTTGTCGCTTTCACCAGCTTCAGGCACATACAGTGTTGGACAGACATTTACCGTTTCCGTACAGGCAGACCCCGCAGGACAAAGTATTAATTCTTCTGAGGCAACAATTACGTTTGACTCAGCAGCATTGTCAGTGGTAAGTCTTTCTAAAGGCTCTGCATTTACACTTTGGACAACAGAGCCGACGTTTTCAAATACTGCTGGGACTATTAGCTACGGAGGTGGAAATCCAGGTCCGATTTCTTCACGATCAACTATTATAACTATAACCTTCCGTGCGAAAGCAGAAGGAACAGGGAGTGTTGCGTTCGAGAACGCCTCACTTCTTGCTGCAGACGGACGAGGAACTGATGTGCTCGATAGTTCACCAGGCGGTTCGTACACAATCACCGCTGGCGCGCAACCTGAACCAACACCAGATCCTGAGCCGACACCAACTCCCGAGCCGGAGGAAGATACTAACGCCGCTATTGCATTTGGCGATCCTCCACGAGCACCAGAAATTGGATCGCAAGCCTTCCTTGATCCCGAACTTTGGTATGACTCAACCGATGGTGTGTTCACCTGGGAACTTCCATTTGACGTGAGCGCCGTCGCCGCAGAGATTGCCACTTCTTCAGAGAACGAGCCGTCTGAAGTGTTCGACCCACCAATTGAAGAATTTGTCGTGAGTGACGAAAATCTATCTGATGGTGTTCAGTACTTGAGTATTCAGTTTGAAAACCAAGTTGGCTGGGGTGCGGTCACAAACCGCATCATCAAGATTGATACGACTGCACCAAAGCCATTTGATATTGCTGTGCAGGCAGGCACTTCACAAAGCTCGTTCCCGTTACTGGTGTTTGAAGCTGAAGATGAAACCTCTGGAATTGAACTGTATAAAATGGTGATTGCTGACCAAGAACCGATTGAGATAACCCCAGGACAAGCGAAGTTGGGATATCTCTTAGGTAAGCTTGAAGATGGTACGTACACTGTTACGGTAACGGCACGTGACATGGCAGGTAATGAAACTGTAAGTTCAGTACCGGTATTGATTACCGCAGGTTGGCTGCCGGACACTGAGGAAGAAGAAAAGATTCCATGGTGGATGTTCTTCACAGGAACAAACCTTGTGATTATCATCTTACTTCTTGTGGCTGCTGGTGAATTTGGCTACATCATCTATGAACGAAAAGAATTCGCAAAGAAAGAAGCGAAGCTACGAAAAGAGACACGTGAAATTCAGGATCAAATGGAAAAAATATTCTCTGCGTTGCGTGATGAAATCTACGATCAGGTAAATGCAATTACAAAGCGACCCAGACTTTCTGCAAAAGAAAAAGAAGCAGTTGAGGGACTCAACCAAGCACTGGAAGTGTCAGAGACGCTCATTGAAAAAGAGATTAATGATGTGAAGAAGATACTCAAATAACGCATCATTCAATCCACAGTATAACGCGCTGGAATTGCCTCCAGCGCGTTATAATTTATATAACTGGAGGTACTCTCTTGAGTGCTTTTGGTGGCTTGTTCTTAAATGAGATTCTTCTCTCAAAAAACAAGAAATAATTTTATAAAATCCTTATTTAAAGCGACTAAATACAGCACGTGGGCTTTTTGTAGTGCATCGCGCAACGCTATATCAAAAACGATATCTTTAAGCGCTGGAACTGTTCTTTTTGTGGGAATTTCTCTTTTTGTTATATCGGCACACAACGCAAAAAGTCAAGAGCTGCTTACTCCTGTAAAAGAAACATTTTCAATGAATGTGTTTCCAGGAGAAATTGTAAGTGACCGATGGAAGCAGGTTGAAAATGCGTATGTACAAGATGTTGATGATGCTACGCTGTATCAAGATTTTACACCATCAAATAGTGCGTATTTTGGTAATGGTGGTGTCACAAAGCAAGAGCAAGCAGTATCTACCGACGCAACATTTCTACCAGAGCACACTACGTCCGAGCCTGATACGACTAATGTAAATCCATCACTGGAAGCTGCTTCTGGGTCAGTCGGTACGACTACCGATACCGACTTGCCTGAAAGTCTTGAAATTACTGCAGAAAATGACCAAAGTGAACAATCGTCATCCACACCAGATGCAGTGGATGTTTCTGCCCCAGCGCAAGGGGGTGCAGCTGAAAATACGCCTGAAGCGCAGACTGAAAATACAGATAGTGGTGATACAACACTACAGACAGAAACTACACAACCGGTGTCACCTGATCTAACACAAGAGGAGACACAGACACCTGCATCAGCCCCTGAACAAAATCAAGAAATGGTAGCTCCTGTTGTGGGAGATGCTTCAGAACCAGAAATAGTTCCTGAGCCGGCACCTATTGCTCCGGTTGCAGAACCAGTAGCTACACCAGAGGTGCAAGCATTGGGTGAGACTGACACAACGTTTGGTTTTGCATTAGTACAAACACTGTATTCATTTGCACAAGCGGTGACTGAAACATTGTTAGGAGAGACTGCCAGTGGTACCAGTGTACAAGAGGTTGTGACTCCAGTAGTAGAACCGGTAACTTCGACGATAGGTACCTCTACGGATGAAGTTGTTGCTAGCACATCTCAAACTGAGTCGAGTACTGCACTGTCTGCTTCAACTACACCAATAGAAATTGTTCCAACTGCCGAACCTTCACAAACAAAGCCAGAGCCAGAGGAGGCAGCCGATGTTGTTGCAACTTCTTCAGTGCCTGAAGTTGTTCCAGACGTTGCCACAACAACGAACCCTATAGCTTCGTCATCACCTGTGGTGGACACCGTAACCACAGACATATCAGAAGCGACAACCACACGTAATGAAACTGAAAGTGTGGAGCGTATAGCAACCACCACAGATGCTGGTGCAACGGTTTTTTGTACACAAGATGCAGTGCAGTGCGATACGGGTCAAATGATTTTTTCAGACTTCGGGGTACCGTTTATACGAAAGGATGAGTATATTACCAGTGCACAAATCCGACTCTCTGCAGCAGGAAATCCGACTGCCGATGCACTTACACAACTGGCAGGTAATACACAAGGCTTGCGTTTGGAGTATAAGTTGCATGACGGTTGGAAATCTGCCGGCGACATCATTATCGATGATCAATTTTCAAATGCATTAAATGGTGGATACTATCTCTTTGCACTGCCACTTGGCATCACGCCATTGGATATTGCGGCATTACAGATTCGGTTAACCTATGAGGGTAATCTTGGTGCAATTGAATATGTCTATGTGGATTCACTTTTCTTGGAGTTAGAAACAACATTTGACCGTGAGGTGAAACAACCTGATGTGTATCACCGCTCACTTATTGATCCAAATGTCTACCAAATGCTCAGTGATAAACGTGACTTCTTTATGGGAGATGATGTCTCGTTTGAATTTAAATTCAAATCACAAAAAAATATTTTAAGTCGCATAGTTGATACACTTTTGTCCCAACGCGACTTCAAGGTGCAGCGTGTTGAATTACTTCACCCGGTGGAAGGTGTTATTGATATAGAGCCTACTATTACATACGGGGCAAATGGAACATGGCAGATGCATCTTGGTACACCAAAACAAAAAATGCCACCGGGCAAGTACACACTCTCATTTTCGGTTGAAGAAGATGGTGTTATATATAACGACTCATTTGAATTTTTCTGGGGAGTCTTAGCGATGAATACAGATAAAGATCAGTATGTACCAAATGAACTCACACGTCTTTCTATTGGAGTTGTGGATGATATTGGGAATACGGTCTGTGATGCGCAACTATCTTTAGAGGTGACTGATCCAATTGGTATTGTTGAGCAAGTTCCCGTAACACCATCCGGTGTATGTGACGGCAACAATATTGTTGATGTTCCTGACTATAGTGCAGATTTTATACCGACAGATATAGGAACGTATGCATTGCGGTTAACTGAACGTAACGAAATAGGTGAGATCATCCGAGAGAGTACCAGTGCGTTTGATGTAGTGCTGCCAGACCAGCGCATGGTTCTTATTGAACGTGTTGGTCCTACACGAATCTTCCCGCCTTCTCCGTATCAAATGACACTGAAAGTAACTACACAAGAAGCTTTTGACGGGTACATTGTTGAAAAGTTACCACGTGGCTTTGTACTCAGCGGCCTTAACGGGGGAAGTGAAGCGGTGTTTGAAAACTACAAGACGATCAACTGGCCAGTACAAATGAAAGCAGGTGAGACTAAGATTCTGACGTATCAATTTGATGCGCCTGACATCAGTCCATACTTGTACCTCCTTGGGCCGGTCCGTATGGGCACGTACACAGAAAAGCGTCAGTGGCAGATTGCCTCTGATGCGGTTACTAATGTCGCGTGGTTAGTTGGTACGCAAACCACCGCAGGTACGAACTTGAATCAGGCAACGGCGGCAATGTTCTCATGGAGTTCAAGTACCCTTGATACTACCTACTTTAGTCATTCCACAACTACGAACCCCGAGCGTTTGACGGTAAAGCAAGCGGGAGATTATTTCGTGGCAGTTACGTTGCCAATGCAACGAACGGATACGGTAGCTAATAGACGATCACGTGTAGCTGTTGATGTACGTGTGAATGGTGCAAAACGCAATGTAGGTGTCGGCCAATCTTCATATATACGCGCGCAGAACACAGCCAACAATGAAAGCTCAAGTCATGTTAATGTCTTGCTCGAGAACCTCAACGCTAATGACTATATAGAAATTGGAGTGCAAGGGGTTGCTAATACGACACAGGTTGCAACGACTACTCAGGGAAGTCTCTACGTAGAGTATATTGGTGTGGGAGAAAGTGTATTTTTTGCTACAGCGACACGCACTGTTGCAAGCACTAACCTTGGTCAAGTTGCCGCGTCCCCACTGCAATGGAGTGAAGGACGAGAAGATACAAATTATGCACACTCAAATACATTGAATGCTCAAAACATTACACTGGGAGCAATTGATAGCTATATGGTCCAGGTAAACATTCCATTGAATGGTGCCGTGAGTCGCGGTAACGTGGTTGGTCGAGTGCTCCTGAATGGTTCTCAGGTAACAGGGGGAGAATTTAAGCAAGGATATATACGTAATGCTGATGGTGATGTGCGATCCTCTATACACTGGAGTGGAGTCGTGCAAACCACAATCGCAAGTAGTACCTTGACTATCACTACTGAGCAAGATGCAACTGCTGCAGCTGGAACGTATACGGTAGGAAGTGATGTTGCATCTATCTACATTCAACAACTTCCCGCGAATGACATTTATGTCGGTAGTGCCACCACGGTGACTACTGGGGCAACGAATTGGAATCCTGGTACCTCAGCGTCAGTTGAATGGACGTCAGACAGTATTATTGATACCAATACCTATATACACTCAACGGTGAGTAATCCAGATCAGATTACCGTAAAGCAACCAGGTAATTATCTGTTGCTTTATAACGATTCCTTCTCATCAAGCGTTCAGAGAGCCGCCCCTAAAATTACCGTGGCAGTTGATGGTGTTGCTGTTCCTGGAGCTGAACTTAAGACAGGCTACATACGCTCCTCCGGTGGTACACACCAACGTTCCTCGGGAGCACTCACGTTTTTGCTGACTGATGTTGCGTCCAGCAGTGTGATTACCGTCAATACCGTACAAGAGTCGAGTGCTGGAACGGTTGATGATACGGTGCCTGCAGTGTTGATGTTATGGCGCAAGACTACATTTGATGCTCCACCAGGTAGTCCGATGCTTTATGATGCGCCTTTTGATAATGAAAAACTTGCCAGTTCCACCCCGTGGTTTGACTTTACAGGTGAGGATCCTGATGGTACATCAGGTATTCGATATCAGATTTCTTGGTCAACTTCTACGTTGTTTGCTGCGTCTACAACACGAGACTCTTTGTCTGATACTGGTTTTAGTAACACTGTAACTCCTGCTGACACGAATCCATTTAATGAAACGGAAAAGGTACGATTCAAGATGCAATCTGGTGATGCGTTACAAACAGGTACAACGTACTACTGGAGGGTGCGCGCAATGGATGCTAATGGTTCTGGTAATTGGGGAGACTGGACCACAACACAAAGCTTTACAGTATCAGTGGGCACCACACCTTCACAGTGGTACCAAACAACCGCAAGTCAGTTTGATACTGATACGTTATTCGGTGTTGAAGCATCTTCAACACTCGAAGCCCTTACGCTTATTAATGGGTACACATCAGGGCAAGCAACCAGTACTATCGTTGATCATAGTGCTGTTCCAAGTCAAAGTTCCTGGGGGTATATCCATTGGCAGTCTGAAGAACCATCTGGTGCTGACATACTATTCCGCTTAGCATACGCAGGTAGTGCTTCGAGCACCTGTGAATCGTTAGTGCCTGACAGCGCACTTGCAGGAAATAGTGTCGGATTCCAAGCGACCTCAAGTCCGGTTAATATTTCAAGCTTGTCTACTACAACGTATTCGAGGCTGTGTTTGGTGGCTGATATGAGCTCATCTGGTAGTACACCGACACTACAAGAATGGGGAATTTCATGGGTACTTTCACCTGTTTTGGAACAGTATGCATTTCGATGGTATGACAATGTCGCAGCGCTCACACCATCTGACCCGTGGCCACAAGGTGGTGCTGATTTGACTGAAAATGAAGCTATTTCCGCATCACAAGCAGTGAATGATGGTGATGTGCTGCGCTTGCGTATGTCTTTGGCAGACAGTCTGGTGACCATGGCAACATCGAGTAAGGCTTTTACATTGCAGTATGCAGCAGGCGAGACTTGTAGTGCAGATATGTCTTGGTATGACGTGGGAGCTATTGGCAGCTCTACAGCGTTATGGCGTGGATATAACAATGCGATTGTTGCATCTGACTGGTATAACGGTTCATGGAGTAAGCGTACAAAAATAACGATTCAAAGCGCAAATGTTGCTGCAAATGTGACTGATTTCCCTGTGTATGTTGACTTATCGACATTACCTGCAGCCTTCTTTAGTACAGTGCAATCAACGGGTGCCGATATTAGAGTGACACAAAGTGATGGTGTAACGGAAGTACCATTTGACCTACAGTCGATTAGCATTGCAAGTTCCACCGGTGAATTGCACTTTAAGGGAACACTTTCTTCGACCACCGATTCTGTGTTCTACCTCTATTATGGGAACAGTGGCGCCAGTGCATATGCACGAACTGCTACCTATGGTTCAGAAAATGTATGGACCAATAGCTATGACCTGCGCTATGGACTCGATGAGGATCCAACTGGTTCCGCACCACAATTTGTCGATTCAACGAGCAACACAAATGATGCAACTGCACGTGCAGGCATGACTGCAACAGACGTAGTTGCAGGGCAAGTTGGCGATGCTATAAATCATGACGGCAACGATGGTGGTACATTCCAATCTTCGGTGTCATATACGGGAGCCTTTACTGCATCCATGTGGTGGTATTCAACCGGTGATGGTTTTGCTATTTCTCAGAATACTGGCGCAACATCCAAGTTTGGTCCGTGGACTGGGTCTGGGAGTACCAAGTTCTTCATGCGGGTTATTTCATCATCTGACCAAACAATCAATAATCCATCAGACAATGCGTGGCACCATGTTGTACTGACACGAGATGCCTCTAACAAGGTTGATGTATACGTTGATGGTGGTGCACCAACACGTGCCTTTGGAGATGTTGCTCAGTCTGGAACTGCAATATGGGAAAACTTTGGAGGACAAACATCACAAGGTTTTGTGGGTGATCTAGATGAGCTCCGCCTAAGTGGTGTAAAACGCAGCGATGGCTGGATCACCACCGAATATAACAACCAGTCAAATCCTGCAGGTTTTTACACCGTTGCAAATGAGGAAGCTGTAAGTGATAACAAACCACTGACTTCAACAGTGCTCACTGATTCAACTGCAACACAAACCTACGAAGCAGAAAATGATTCAGCATTGAACCCATCAGGTCTTGAGCTGGGTGCTATTGGTGAATGGGATTGGGTTCTGGAAAATAACGGTGCTGCAGTCGCAACAAACTATTGTTTCCGCATGGTCAACAGCGGAGGTGCGACACTTGATACGTATACAGCATATCCAGCATTGCTTACGAACACGGCGCCAAATACACCAGTTTTGTACACACCATTTGATAATGAAAAAGTGGCAAGTACTTCGCCATGGTTTGAGTTCCTTGCAATTGACGATCGTGGAGATGACGTTGAGTATCAAATTCAGATTGACGATACGTATGACTTTAGTTCAACTATTGAAGACCGTAACTCAGCAACAGACTTCCTGTACTTTGCTGATTTGACGACCCCGGCTGACAAAAACCCATTCTCAAGTGGTGACCGTATTCGGTTTACGCCACCATCAGCATTAGTAAACGGTACAACATACTGGTATCGTGTGCGGGCAAAAGACACCAACGGTTCAAATACCTGGGGTGACTGGTCAACGGCAAGCAGCTTTACCATTGATACAGCAGTGACGATTGCAACATGGTTCCAGACAACGCAAGAGCAGTTTGACACCGGTGCGTTTGCAGGTACACAAAGTGTTATAACTGATGAAGTGGACTTGTTAACAGGATCTACCACCGGTACCTACTATGGAACCGCAATTGATTTTGATGATGCATCAAATGTAAATGCATGGGGGTCATTATCATGGACTGACACAGAAACCAGTGGCATCATTAATTATCAAGTACAGTACTTTACCTCCACCAGTTCATGGGCGCTTATTCCTGATGCAGATCTTTCTGGTAATAGTGTTGGGTTTGGATCTTCAGGCGTGAGCTTAACAGGACTTGATACTGATATATACAATGTCATACGGGTGATAGGTACATTCAACCAAGTAGTGAGTTCACCGATTTTGCATGACTGGGCAGTGTCTTGGGGTAACCGTGTAAATAAACCGACACTGCAAAGTCCATTTGATAACGAAAAAATTGCAACAACCAGTCCTACATTTCTCTTTTCGACCACTGACCCCGAAGGAAGTGACCTACAGTATGAACTGTCATGGTCAACGGACAACACCTTTGCAGCATCCACAACACGAAACTCACTGTTAGATGGGGGGTTTGCTAATGAAACGACTCCGGCAGACATAAACCCATTTAACTCTGGTGATACTATTTCATATGCGATTCAGCCAGCTGAGACATTGAGTTTTGATACAACGTATTGGTACCGTGTGCGTGCACGTGACCCGCTTGGATCGAATCAGTATTCATTCTGGTCTGATCCATACAGCTTTACCACAGCGACTTCAGGAGAAGCAGTGATTGTCTCGACGTGGCTACAAACAACAAAAGAACAGTTTGATACGGATACACTCACAGCTGTGCAAGCATCAACTTCAAATAGTGTTGAAATACTACAAACCGAAGGAAGTGTTGCGGTGTATAGAGAAGCAACTGCTGGTGATGCAATTACGACGACTGCTTTTGACAATACTTGGGATACTCCCGTACGGCAAGATAGTGCAGCGTATGCACTTTCCGGCGGCAGTAATATTCAACTGAAGCAAGGACATTATGCGGTATTGTACGGCATGCGATTTGACTCAACCGGGGGATCAAACCGTTCAGAGATCCAGTCGAACTTAAACCTTAATGGTTCCAATTTGCCAATTGGCTGGTCACAAGGGTATATTCGACGCAGTGGCGCAGCACAAGAAACCTTTACTGCGGGTGGTGGAATTATTGATGTTGCCAGCAATGATGATCCACTCATTGTGCAAACATTTCGGACTGATGCAAATGCAGGTGCAACCGTAGGGCGTGTTGCAAACACATCAGGGGTAAGTTTACTCAAGCTCGATGATTCCTGGGGGTATGCACGATTGTCAAAAACTTCATCACAGTCAGGCCCAACTTCACCTGCATGGACAACAATTACCTATGATCGTCAAGATGAGTTAGATACGAGCTTTTATGCACATACACTTGGGTCTGGAGACCTTACACTTAAGCAGGCGGGGCACTATCTGGTGTTTGCGAATACCTACGGTGCTATTACG
>CESG01094526.1_pt1 | contig 11659 bp, 17 predicted proteins | sample 531121 | NCBI WGS metagenome assembly CESG01 (sample SAMEA2621287, study PRJEB7988) | marine metagenome | biome: marine biome (ENVO:00000447); feature: mesopelagic zone (ENVO:00000213); material: "saline water (ENVO:00002010), including plankton (ENVO:xxxxxxxx)" | depth 800 m
GGTTCTCTTCTATTCATACACGGGGAGCTTGTTCGCCGCGCTAGCGGCGCTTCTGCCAAGGGCCATATGGATAAGTTTGGCTGTAACGTCATTCACGGCCATACTCATCGGCTTGGTGCCCACTATCACCGCACATATGGCGATATGATGGGTGCCTGGGAAAACGGGTGTCTTTGCACGTTAGACCCTGAATACGTTGTAAAACCCGACTGGCAGAATGGCTGGTCCGTTGTCTGGTTCAATGGCGCTCGTTTTCATGTCGAACAGATTTGTGTTGTGGACAAGCAGTATGTTTATCATGGGAAGGTTTATAAACATAAAAAGGTTAAGGGGTGGAAGAAAAGATAATCACTCTAATCCTGTATGTGATGTAGGTAGATGGGCAGTGTATACGGCAAAAAATTTGACAAGGTTGCTAGGTTTCTTCGTAAGGAGTTTCCGTTAGGGGTTCCTGTAGTTGTTAGAACTGTAGAAAAGCTGCGGTGCGTTGATAGCGGTGACTTACTATTTGGCGCTTGTTATTCGTCTACGACGACACGAGGAAAAACAAAAAAGTTTGTAATTGAGGTAGCTCGTGGATTGTCGCTAGATACGGCAATTGATACATTAATGCACGAGTGGGCGCATGCGACGGATCAGTTAGAGAATGGAACTCCGGAGCGTCGTCCTCATCGAGATAGCTGGGGAGCGCATTATGCTCGCATTTGGCGAGTATACACAGGCGAGAAGTGATAGACGGTTGGTAACTAGAAATTTGTAGCGGGAGAAGTATTCAATGTCGCGAAACAGACCTATCATGGATTTTTTGAGAAAGTATCGGATTGTCCGAAGAGTAGCGGCTGTAGGAGGTGTATTGGCTGGTGTGTATTTGATTGGCACTAAGGTAGGATGGTGGTAAGAGTATTTAGTGAAATGGACTTCATAATTCTAAGCTTCATTACTAAAGGAGAAACGTAATGAAAAAATTGGCTCTTGTCTTTGTTGCGGTAATAGGTTTATGGCTAGTCAGTGTGAATGAAGGGGCAGCCCAAAATTTTCGCTCCGGGTTTTCTGTTAGGCCTACTGGTTTGTTTAATTTTCAACTGGGATTTGGTGTGAGTCCCTACGGTAATCCATATCGGGGCGGTCAATGGAATTGGAGTTCAGGCCGCTATTACCGCCATGGCAATCATCTGCATTGGGCTCCGGGCCGAATGCACTGGAATTCGGCTCCGTTTTATTCTCGTGGGCCTTATGGCAATTGTTGGTGCCGTTAAGTTCGTAAAATACGAACTATTCTCGGTGTATTGACGGTTGTTGTAGGGTGTGCTAGCTTCGTTACGCTTTCTTCTTGGACGGTAATTTGCGTGGTCTAACTAAGACGTTAGCGACTTTTCTCGCACTTTATCATGGATGATGAGGTAACGGGTATGTATGCGACGGGACAAGTAAACAGTTGTTTTTCGGCCAGGCCCCCGAAGCCTAGCTGGATTCCTTACAACAGTTGTTTGATATGTTGTTGCTGAAAGTCTCTAAAGATGGTAGCGTTTAATCAAACTTCCCGAACAATAAGCTTGATTTTCGCTAATGCTGTTTTCCATGGCAGTTTTGGGTTACAATCCCCCTGCAAATTACCGTTTTTATGTCTCAGTTTGACAGATGTAAGGTTAAAGTCGTTTTTTCCAAGCTGACGACTGGCACACAATACCGTAACCTTCTAATATCGGTTAATGGTAGGGCTTCTAATTGTACGTATCCCTTAGACGTTTTAGAGCATGAATTTTTGGTGTCGTGGGGGAGCGTTGTTTTTATTCGTTTAACGGATAAGGGAGCGTCTTCGGAAACAGTAGCAGAAGGCGATTTTTTAGCCGTTCCTGTGGACTGTTCTATATGGGAAGACGGCCTTGCGGTTACTTTGACGAATGTCCCAGGAGTGTTACATTGTTAAGGTGAGTATACCTTATAAGGTATATGTTTAGTTGTTACGGTAGATTAATCGTGAGCGATTTGTTTTTACATAATTTACAGACTTATATGGATAATTACGGGTGCGCTGTTTTTATTGAATCAGGAACTGGTTTTGGTGTTGGAATAACTCATGCGTTGAGATATTCTTTTTTTGAATTATATTCTTTTGAGTACGTTGATGAGCTACACGAACACTGTAAAAATACTATTGTTGATGATAGATTATCGTTATTACGTATTGATACAATATCTGGATTGAAAAGTGTTCTTTCTGATGTTGATGTGAACGTGCCTATACTCTTTTGGTTAGACGCACACTTTCCTGGGGCAGATTTGGGCCTTAATGATCATGATCATATGGCAGATCAACCTTCTATTCATATGCCCCTAGAGGGTGAGATTGAAGTTATAAAATCATTAAGGCCAAAATCATCAGATGTTTTTATTATTGACGATCTTCAAGTACGTGTGGGTGATAGCGGAGTTGAGATACCTAATCCTCCTGGGTTTAATGAAAAATATGGCATGGGAGGTATTGGATTTATAGAGGAGGCTTTTGGTGGTACGCATAACTTTACTAGAGATTATAGACAGCAAGGATTTTTAATTCTTACGCCTAAGGAAGGAGCTATAGACATGGACAAGGTTAGTTTAGACGGCCCGCGAGGTCTCGCAGACCACTCTGTGGGGCAGCTGATGCCCAAGGTTTCGGCGATTTTGGTTACAGGCGAGGATGAGCGTATTAATCTAGCTCGTTCTACGGTAACGTCCTTTTTACGCCAAACCTATCCAAATTTCGAAGTAATCATTGTATCTGCTTCTCCTACTTACGCTGTTCTAGATGATAAGTGGGATAGATTAAAAGAATTTCGTGTTGATCCTGTTCAATATCCCACTATCGGCGCGTTGCGAAATAAAGCCATAGAGGAAGCTAGCGGCGAGTGGATTCTTACGATAGACGATGACGACCATAATCATTTACATCGTATTTTTATTCAGATGGCTGTTCGGCAACCTGGATGTTGCGTCACACTTTCTGAGCAAGTACGTATTGATATCGAGCGTAACATGTTGTGCCTGCTTGCGGATCCTAGCGGGTTGCCGGGCACCGTATTGTTTCCTAGAACGCGTGATGACGGTAAGTTAAATTTATATGACGCTGATATGATAGATGCCGGAGAAGACCGGGAATTTATCGAGCGTAATTTCGGCAAAGCTAAGACTGTAGTATTACCCACTTCGCCGGATTGGTTTCCTGGTCCTTGTACAACTATTGCGTATTATCACACAAGGAATAAGTCGTCTCGGGAAGAGTTTTTTGGTCGGTTTGCTTCTGTCGCCCACGCGAATAGCGTTGCTTCGGATATTCCACCTGATCATTTGGAATACACTCGAAGTGTTATGGAAAAGGCGGGTTTAGCCACAACTATTAGAATGCATTCTAACGAAGACGCAGTGGAGAAAGTTGAACCGGCAGGCGTTTAAACTACATGGTGTTATTTGAACCTCCTACGACATTAAATATAGTTGTTACGGGGCAGGTTTGCTGCGGCGACAAGTATTTGTCAGCAATTCTGTGTGATCACCCCAAAATGACTTGTCACTCCGTATTGTTGGACCCGGATGATGCTGTGCGTAGGTACTATCATGAGAGTTATTTTGGCGATGCAGGTAGTACACCAGATTGGTTAGTAGAAGGTCACATTTCTGGGGAACAGTATTTAACCAATAAAATTTTCGATAACCCCCTTAATCATGAGGAGGTTATCGGAGTGTCTGTGCTTTATCCGCATTTATACGCCAGGGATTTGTGGGATTATTTTTCTGGGTGGGATCGCACAGGTGATTTTTGTGTCATCCATTTAAAGCGTAATCCGGTTGCATGTTTTACGTCTTTAAAGATATGGGAAAATGCGGGCAATGTTCTATCGCCGCCGTCCGCCTCGAAGTTTGATCGAGGATATACCGATATTGTGGGCCACCCTAGTTTATTGCCTGCAAGGTTCTTTAGTGCTGTGTCACCAGTACATTTAGACTTAGATGAACTGTATGACTTTGTGCGAGAACATTTGGCTGCTGAAGTTAAAGTAGCCGCAATGTGCGAGGACAGATTAGAGCTTTCCTACGAGGAGTTAATGACGGATTTTTCTTCTTTGTCTCCTCAGCTTTTTTCGTTTTTAGGTCGCCCTCCGCTTTCTGCGGAAGAAACAAGCCGTTGGGATTCAGCTTTGCGATTAAAAGCTGATGGACTATCCCTGCGAAATGTTATTGCTAACTGGTACTCTGTATGTGCCGAGGCACCGACGGATATTAAACCTTGGTTAGACCCTGAGGCTATCTAATGTCCGACATGATTTCTGCTATATGTGTTTCTAAGCCGTCTCGCTTTGGTTTATTGCAGAGAGCTATATGTAATTTTGCAATGCAGGACTACGAGAATAGCGAACTATTGATAGCAGTTATGGACGGGGAATACCGCAACAAAATCGCAGATTGGCTTAATACTGAGGCAGTTAGAGAGTTTGTCTCACAGGACAAGAGGATCAAGTTAATACTTTCGGACAAAATAAACATTAGCTTGAGTGCGTTGGAGGCTTTTAAGCAATCTACTGGCAATTATATCGCGGTTTGGTCGGACGATAATTTGTCTCACTCTACCCGACTATCATCTCAATTAAAGAAATCAAAAGAGTCTGCCACGGTTGTAGAGCTGTCTTTTTATTATTTCTATGACACCGATGAATTGTTCGTTACAGATTATCGGCAGCCAGGAGGCACGCCCGTCTCGAAATGCGCGGTCAGTAGCTTGATTGTTAGCCGAGATGATTTTTGTTGTGAGGCTTTGTTGCATGGTCATCCACACGGGCATTGGCCCGCTGTGGTTCTTGGTAGTTTAGCTTCTGTATTTCCTGCTCAAAAATATCGTCATTTATCTGGTAAAGAGGAGGGGTTGTTATTTATGCAGGGAGTACATAGTGACAATCAGCGAGGCATTGAATATCATCGGATGCAAGGAAGTAGATTACCGTTAACTTGGACAAGAGAACAAGTATTGGCTTGGTCTCACGAGATTGACGAAATATTAGGCGGGTACATGTTTCCAAATGAAGTTGTGGACGTCGCAGGAAAAGACGCTGCGGCATGTACTATAAGTGGTTCACATATTCGTCAGTGGCCTTTAGAGTTGGAATCAGTTTACTGATTGAGGGGGGAAGTCTATGGCTACTGATATTACTTTAAGTGATCGTGAATTAGATGTAATACGTTTGATAGTTAAAGGAAAGAAGTACCGTGAGATTGCTGTGGAGTTAAGTCTCGGTTATGAGACTATTAAAACCTATGCCGCTCGTATTCGAAAAAAATTGAACGTGCATTCAAAGACTGAGATTGCTACTTGGTATTTGCTGAACGTTACTAACGATTGAAAGTGTAAACATGACGTCACGTTTACTAACATTGACGACGATCGAAGAGTGGGAAAAGTTTAAAGCGGATTTTTTATTGCAACACGGCATTGAGTCGGATACGGTCACATGGGGGGATACAGATTCTCCTTCTTCTTTTCCGTGTATGGTTTCCGGTACAATTGTGGATACTTCGATTGTGTGCGTATTTGTTTATTTGGATGATGCTAAGCAACTGCTTCTTTCTGCTGGGCACACCGTCGAAGTGGAGAAAATAAGTCCTATTGATGAATTGGCCGTGGAGACTGAGCAGGCTAGTGTGTGGAGCAGACATATGGTTGCCTTTTTTTTAGCTATGCTTCATGAGCTTATTTCTGTGGGGATTACTAAGGAAGAGCGTTTTGAGCCGCTGGTAGCAAAGATGTTAAGTTTAGTTGATCAAAGACACGCAACGGATTTAGAAAAGGTTAAAGAGCTTATAGGACAAGAATTCCGTAGAGAAACCGGATAAAATGGTGTAGGGTGGTAGTTACCTAAGCATAGTCTTGTTATATTGTAGGCGTCTCCTTTAGGGGGACACACCGTAGAGGACTGAGCGAGGTGGAACCTTTCTCAGTTCTTTTTTATTGGGGCTTCTTATGTGGCGACGAAAGTCGAGTGCGACGATACATTTTGTGGTCAGAAAAAACGACAAAGGGCATAAACAACCTTGTGTGTTTGCAGAATGCCATGCGTCTTCTACCATGGTAGGTCCTGTGTGGGGCCAAGGAGAGGCTTCTATTCGTAGAGTACTCGCACAGCTTTCTACAGAGTGCGAGTGTCCTGCGGCTTATCATCGGCACCAAGAGTCGGTAGGTGGGCGAGCGTACAAAAACTATACTCGACGTTAGAGTGTAGTTGCCGTTATGATGGGCTGGATGACTTTATTGCGGACGTCAATAGGTTAGGAGTCGGTGTTATGCACGGAAGTCATTCAACGACAGGCGTATTACCCTGGCGAAAAGGCCCGGTAATAGGTGGTGTAATGAAAACGTCCTATGGTTCATTACAAGTTTGGTTGCTTAGCGGCGGCCACTCACGGTTCTAGGGCAGGGGATCCTAGAAGGTCATCAGTTTTCATGGATGATAGGAGAGCCCAGGATGGGACAAACAGAAGATAACGGTTTTGACCGAGCTACTGTTGAGCTTTTCAATGGCTTGCGTAAAGATTACTACAAAGTTTCTGAGACTAACAATCAGATTCTTCAGCGACTATCTGCGCTAGATCAAAAAACTGTAGATATGAAGGATGATGTAGAGTCTCTTTGTCAGCTTGTGCGCGATGGTAATGGACAGCCTTCTATAGCACAGCGACTTACTACGCTGGAGCAAAAGACGGCTTCACAGCATTCGTGGCTGGAAGAAGTTGCAACTAACTGTACGACTATTGCGGCAGCACGGACGTTGAGTCGTAGTCAAGTAATTGCAGGACTTGTTGTGATGATAATCACCGCAACTTTGAGTGTGATAGCTTTAGTAGCTGAGATCAGCTAGTAGTTGTGACATTTTTAGAAGCTATTTTTTTATTTTTTATAGCTGTTGCAACTTCTTCTCGATGAATGGAAACTTCTGGAGGAGCGTTGATGCCCACTCGAATCTTATCACCCCTGATGTCCACAATAGTAATGTGGATGTCGTCGTTCCCATTATTGATAACAATGGTTTCATCTTTCTTACGGGACAAGACTAGCATTTCCAGACTCCTTCCGGGGGGTTACATTCCATTTAAGTGCTGGAATTATGTTAGTCTCCTTCGGGGGACATCGTCAATAGCGTTGTGAGAAAATTTCTACATTGTTGCGTGGAGGTTGTTTAATTGTGAATAATAAAATACCGCCTAAAGAATCTGCACTTAAAGGAAGTTTGTTCTGTTTGCTAAAAGAAGCTGCAAACAGGGATATTATTCCCGTGAAGAGAGCAGAAGACGAAGAGAACTGGTACGTTGCTGCCAGTAAGAAAGTTGGGAAGGGCTTATTTGCTGAAAAGGACTTCGAAGTAGGCGAAGAATTGTTTCATGCTGGCGAGAAAGATAATAATGCTGACCTAGGTACTGATGATTGGGAGATGACAGAAGCGTCTATGGCCACTAATCACGGTCGTGAGCCTAATGCTCGTCTTGTGAAAGACGGAGATAATCTTGCTGTTGTAGCGCTTAAACCTATCAACGCAGACGACGAGGTTTTTGTTAGTTACTATCAGGTTACGCACGCAATTGGCCCAGGATCTCGTTTAGTACATAACGGTAAGCCCGTTCCAGTGAGATCGGTTGACGAGATTGAGAAATGGGCAGCGCAGGAGCGGATAGATTGGGCAGGACTTGTACATGGAAATGCCTGATATTAATTTAGGGCAATACCCTAGAAGAACTTTTGAAGATCTTAGGCTTCAGACAGTAGATTCTTTGCAGGAATGTTCTTCGACGTATTTTTACGTCTATCCTTCTCATCCGGGCGTTGTTATTCGGCAATTGCACCGCCTTCTATCTGGATTCATTCGGTTTGCCGCCCAATCTGATGGTATGCGGTGTCTTGTGTGGGGACGTGCAGGAGATATTGTGCACGTCAATCAAGTTTTATCTCAATTTAAACGTAGTGTTTCTTTTGAATTACACGGCGTTATTTCACGAGCAGACGATGAAAACTGGATTCGATCGCAAACGGATGCAGACGTGTGGTATGAAGAACGTCTGGAGCATTACGTTCAACCACCTGCTCCGCAAGGTTATTTTAATTGTGTTTTAATTTTAGGAAAACATCGTCGTGAGTGTTTACTATCCGCTAAGGACTATGTTAATAAAGCAGCGCCACATTTATTGTTAGCCGTAGAGGACAGCGATGATCCGTTTTGTTCGGATTTCCACGGTCGATTTTTTGCGGGTGGTCCTGTTTGGAGATCTGGATGAATCTAGAAGTACATCAGACAATTCCACCTCCAGCGTGGCTAAAAGAATTAGTTGATCATGTAATGCGTAGTATCGAGCCTATAAGTCTGATGGGGCATTTAGGTTATCGTTGGCTAGCACCTGATCATGAAGTAAATGTATTGGGTAAGTGGATTGTAGGCGTTTATCCATGCCCTAATGAAGTACGTGGCGGAGCTTCTGACGGCACGATTGTTCATCCCGGCTTTAAAATAAACATTCAATCCGTACTCTCCGAATTTTCTGTAGTGAAGGATCTGGTATGGATACAGCCGTCTGTTTATAATGGCGGACTTGAAGGACCTCAGTTGCGAATAGATGGATCATGTGGCAGCAATAACGTGCGGTTTCAGCTTTTCGCAGCGGCTCCGTCAGGCGAGGATGTCTCGTTGGTGGTCGATCATATAAGTGGTGATTGGTGGCCTAAACAAAGTGACTAGTGGTGGAATCCGCTATTTTGACAACGGTGTGTTCTGACGAGGAGATGTATTATGCAGCCTAAGGTTGTGCAAGGATCGGTGTCTCTCCATGAATTTAACAACGAGCTAAAACAGCAGTTTGACAGTAGTCAAAAACATTTTTCGGGACCTAACGGTCATGCACAACTATTTCAAGCATTTGACAAATTTGCAAGATACATACCTGAAAAGCAACGCAGAGAACTTTGGCCCGAAACAGTAGAGCGGGTCATTTCTTTTTTTCGTACTCATGCCGAAGCCAACGCATTTAAGATTTCAAGCAAGACTTGGTCTCAGCTAGCTGATGGCCTTTTAAATCTAGAAGCAAGTCCTTCGATGCGTTGCGTTCAGATGAGCGGTCCCGCTTTAGATCGTTGTCACGTTGGCGTATATAACTGTGCCTTTCAATTTTTGCGTGGTCCGCAAGATATGGCAGAAGAGTTATACATTCTTATGCAGGGGACTGGTGTAGGGTTCTCCGTTGAATACGAGGAAAGTGTTAAACATTGGCCACGTGTGCAACAACAACATAACAAAGAAATTGCATACCACGAAATTTCGGATACGACTGAGGGGTGGTGTGACGCGTACAAGCTTGGGTTGGAGACGTGGCTTGCCGGTGGCGATATTGAATTTGATTTCAGTTTAATACGTCCTGAGGGCACGCCGCTTAAAATAAAGGGTGGTCGGTCTTCTGGTCCCGGTCCTCTTCGAGATTTATTGCGATTCACTCGTCATCGTATTTTAAGTCGTCAGGATACTTGTTTAACGAGCTTAGATTTGCACGACATCAATTGTTATGCTCATCGTATTGTGCAGATGGGTGGTGTGCGTAGAGCAAGCGGTATTTCTCTTTCTGATTTAAATGACATCGATATGCAAAACTCTAAGGTAGGTGAGTTTTGGGAGACAAATCCGCAGCGTAACCAAGCGAATAATTCGGCAGTCTATCGCGACAAGCCGGAGCGAGAGGTCTGGCAAGCTGAATGGAAAGCCATTCATGCCAGTGGTAGCGGGGAGCGAGGTATATTTAATCGCGGTAGCCTAGAGAAGCAGTTCCCTTCTAGGCGTATAACTAAAGGGCATGTCTTTGGGACTAACCCTTGCGGAGAAATTGTTCTTCGCCACAAACAGTTCTGTAACTTGTCTATTGCAGTAGTTCGTCCAGACGATTCGTTAGAGGCTATTGTTAACAAAGTACGATTGGCGACTATTTGGGGGACGTTACAGGCAACTATGACAAAGTTTGAATATCTAAGTCCTGAGTGGCAGAAGAACAGTGAAGAAGAAAGGTTACTTGGCGTTGATCTATTGGGTTTTCTTGATCATCCCATGCTGACTGGGGAAAGCAGCGAGGAAGTTCTTACGTATTTACGGGATATTGTAAAAGAGACAAACATTTATTGGGCAGAAATTTTAGATATTAACTGTTCTGCTGCTTTAACGTGTATTAAACCTTCTGGTGATAGCAGTGTTTTCTTTGATACAGCGGCTGGTTTTAAAGGACATCACGGAAAACACTATATTCGTAGGATGCGGACTAGCGCTACAAATCCTGTAGCACGTATGTTGAAGGATGCTGGCGTTCCATGTCATGATGATTATGACAATAGCGGATTGTTAGTATTAGAATTTCCAATGCAAAGCCCGGAGAACGGGGTTACGCTGGCAGAGCAGACAGCTTTAGGTCAATTAGAGTTGTGGTTACGGTATAAGCGCAGCTGGACAGAGCATAATCCTTCTGTAACAATTTATGTTAAGGACGACGAATGGGATGTTGTAGGTGAGTGGGTTTACTCGCATTGGGATGAGGTAGGAGGCCTTAGTTTTTTGCCTTACTTTGGTGGTGTTTACCCCCTTGCACCGTATGAGACTATTACAGAAGATGAGTACACAGTTCGCGCAGCAGAGTTTCCTGTGATTGACTGGTCTCAATTAGTAACGTATGAAACAGAGGACATGACCGAGCTGAGTCAACAGTATGCGTGTACTGGCGACAAATGCTCAATCTAAAGGAGTTTTCCGATGAAAGCCAAGTTGTTGTTAGGTGCTTTAGTTGTTTGTGGTCTACTAGCCATTCCGAATTCCGCTGGAGCAGGATGCTGTGGTGGTAGTGGTTTGTTTGGTGGAGGCGGTTTGTTTAACGGTTGTGGTTTGTTCAATGGAAGTATTGTAAGCCGTATTCATGCAAGACGCGTCGCTCGAATTTCAAATCGAATTGAGCGGCTTGAAGGCGAACGTAGTATACTGCTTGATGGAAAAAGACCGCGAGCTGCTCGCAGGAATTGTGAAGGCGGTAGGTGTGATATTACGCCTGAGGTTGAGGACGGCGCATTGTTGGAAGTACACTCTCCAGGTATTTTGGACGGTATTGTGAATTTGGACGTCCGCATTCCTAGCCCAAGTTCAATTTTGAATAGCGTTGGCCTTGGTGTTGTCGTTGAGTAGCAGTACGCTTTAAAGCTAGAAAGTGAAACAAGCCCCCGTTATTATGGGGGCTTGTTTTTTAGGGGCTTTAAGAGCTAAGTAGTAAATAGCGTAACGGTTTCAGTACTTTTTATGTTATTATTACGAGGTAGAAATATTTTTACCGGTGTTGGGACGTAACATGCCTAATTTCGAAGAGATTGATGCATACCTCTGGAGCCAAGTTCCAGAGCGAATAGATTCTTTGGTTGAGAAGTGTGCTGCCCCTGCGTGGGACATACGTTCTAAAGTAGGTAGCATTTATACTCGTAATCACGTGGGTTATTACTGGAACCCTGAAATTGAAAAAGCTGCAATTCACATTCGCCCTGTTACAGATGTTACTGAGGCCTCTTGGTGCAAGTCCGCTCTTGATCGCGCAGTAGGTGTAGATCACGTACAGAGTGGCCTTCTTTCTGATGCCG
>CESG01236487.1_pt1 | contig 11626 bp, 14 predicted proteins | sample 531121 | NCBI WGS metagenome assembly CESG01 (sample SAMEA2621287, study PRJEB7988) | marine metagenome | biome: marine biome (ENVO:00000447); feature: mesopelagic zone (ENVO:00000213); material: "saline water (ENVO:00002010), including plankton (ENVO:xxxxxxxx)" | depth 800 m
CCGGCCGCCGCAGCGCCGATCCCGTCCGTGTGTTGGACAATGCCAACTTCGCTATCGACGTTTGAACGATCGACCAGGCGCCCACGCTGGTGGGCTGCAGGAGAGACCAAGATGAGGGCGAAGGCCCGAGGATTCAATAAAATGTTCTTTCAGGGGCTCCACAAACGTGGAGCCCTTTGACTTTACTTTTCATACAAAAATAGCTATATTCTTCGTACTTGTAGTACGGAGTATTTAATTGACGTATGTAGCTAACACTGCACTCTATAACGCAGTACTAGATACGAAGCTCCCGAACAAGACAATTACATATGTTTGGAACAAAAGAGGTAGAACACCCTCTGCATCATTTGATTGAGGAGGCTCCAGAGCCACCACAGCCAGGTGATACTGTAGAAGGAGAAATTGTAGCGATTGACCGTGGTCGTGTATACGTAGACCTTCCCCCATTTGGGACAGGTATTATCTATGGACGTGAGTACCTAAGTGCAGCTGATATTCTTCGAAAGAGTAATATTGGAGATGCTATTTCTGCAAAAGTTGTAGATAGCTCAGGACTTGATGGATACATCGAGCTATCCCTTAAGGAGGCACGACAAGCTGCTATCTGGGGAGAGGCAGAACTTGCTATTGCAGGAGGCACTACCTACAACATCAATGTTGAGGATGCGAATAAGGGAGGACTTATTCTTAAGTGGCAAGGAATTGATGGATTCCTTCCAGCTTCACAGCTACGAAGCGAGCACTATCCTCGAGTACAAGATGGAGATAAGGATGAGATTCTTGGAGAACTTAAGAAGCTTATCGGTACTCCCCTTGCTGTTCGAATCATTACAGCAGATCCAAAGGAAGGAAAGCTTATCTTTACTGAGAAGTCTCATGAAGAGGAGGAGGCAAAGACAGATGCAGTTGATAAGTACAACGTTGGAGATGTTGTAGAAGGAACCGTAACAGGAGGTGTTGAGTTTGGTCTCTTCGTTGAGATTGAGCAAGGTCTTGAGGGACTTGTGCACATCTCAGAGATTGATTGGGCTCTTGTTGAGGACCCAGCGGCTCTCTACCCTGTTGGAACAACAGTTAAAGTTAAGGTTATTGATGTGAAAGATGGAAAGGTTTCTCTTTCAATCAAGGCTCTTAAGGAGAACCCTTGGGATACTGCAGCAAAGAAGTACAAGAAGGACACTGAGGTTACTGGAGTTGTTATCAAGTACAACAAGCATGGAGCTCTTGCTTCTATTGAGGAAGGAGTTGCAGGTCTTGTGCATGTTTCAGAATTTGAAAGCATGGCAGATCTTCGAGAGAAGCTTGAACTTGGAAAGACATATCCATTCACCATTACTCTCTTTGAAGCAAAAGAGCAGCGTATGACGCTCTCATACAAAGGATAATCAATTCCTAAATAAAAACACCCTCCGTCTGGAGGGTGTTTTTATTAAGTGACTTACAATTTACCCAACCAACTTCTTATACACTGCCCCTGTAATAAAAAGGAGCACAAGACCAATTCCTATAGCAATTAAACCATCTCGAAATAACTCAACTTGTGCAAGCACTTGCCACACTCCATACCAAAATAACATAAATCCTGTTGCCACAAGAAATGCATACACCATGTGGTACTGCTGAAGTTTTTCTTGAAACTTTTTAAATTTTCGCTGTACCTTCTCATGCACACGCTCTTGTACTTCCATCTGATAGGTAACCTCTTCTTCTACCTGCTCTTCAATATACGTTTCAATATCAGAAGATGCCTTTTTTACAACCTCGCCTGAAACCTGGTCTGCAAGTTCTTTTTGAGCAACATCTATCTTCTCTTCTAGCTCAGCAAAAAGCTCCTCTTTGAACGATTCGAGGAGCTTTTCGATGCGGTCTTTGGACAGGTCCGCCATAGTCACGGCATCCTACTCTCTGAAAAACTGAAATGCAATAGACACACCTGTTAAAAACTCTTGATATACTTATTCCTGGAGGAAAGGAGGTGAGAAAATGATACACCATGATGATTTCCCTCCACGTGAACGCAGACAAGGACGAAAGTTTCTTTGGGGATTTCTGCTCATCGCAGCATTTCTTGCAGTTACTGCTGTTCGATGCACTGGCGCTTAGCGCCAACTATTCACTTCATTTTGTGCGATCACGTGACCATCGGCGAGGATAAGCTCTATAGCTTGCCTCGCCTTTTTCTTTGCTTTATTCCAAGCAGTCTTATCTTTCCCAAAATCACTCATCAAATACTTGAGTACTTTCTCCTCACCTTTTGGTTTCTTTGTCTTTCCTTTGGGAGTTGCAGCTGAAATTCCAACGCGTAATCGAATAAAATCTTTTGTCTTAATCCCTCGCATTATTGAATCAACTCCCTTGTGCCCTCCTGACCCTCCTCCGAAAGATAATTTTATCTTTCCTAGAGGCAAATCAAGATCATCATAGATAACAATCATTTTCTTTGCAGCATTTACACTCTTCACAATTTTAGATACCGCAGACCCAGATTTGTTCATAAAGGTGTTTGGATTAAGAAGCGTTACCTTCTCCCCCTCCATTACACCTGTTCCCTTTTCTGCATTACTTGCCTTGTGCTCCTTCATTTCAATTCCATATTCATCGGCAAGCAAATCAATCACCATGCGTCCAACATTGTGCTTTGTATTTGTATATTCTCCTCCCGGATTTCCGAGTCCAACGATTGTATATGCCATTACCAAGAGTGTATCAAAGAAAAAGTTGCGCTGCCTGCCTGTCATAAGTACAATAGTGTCTACTTATGGCCTTTCTAAAGTTTGTTCTACGAGAAATTCTTGTTTTCCTACTCTTGGCCGTCCTCATTGTTGTTCCATTCAGGCTGTTCATCGCACAGCCTTTTGTTGTACAAGGTGCTTCTATGGAACCAACATACATAAATGGCGAGTACCTCATTATTGACCAGCTAAGTTATAGATTTGGTGACCCTAAGCGTGGAGATGTGATCACCTTCCGCTACCCAGAAGACCCTTCTGTCTTCTTTATTAAAAGAATTGTTGGACTCCCTGGCGAAACTGTCGTTGTAGAGGATGAGACAGTAACAGTAACCACTCCTGGAGTGGGCACGGTTCAATTAGTGGAGCCATATGCAAAATTTGATGGCCCACTATTTGGAAGGCAGAGCTTAACTTTAGATGAAGGAGAGTATTACGTCCTTGGAGACAACAGGCCGCGAAGTGCTGACTCTCGTGTATGGGGAGCACTCCCTGAAGAAAATATTATGGGACGAGCATTCCTTCGATTACTACCGCTTAACAATATTGATTACTTACCAGGAATATAATATGGGACAGAACGACATTTTTCTTACGATTGATCCTGATGTGCTTCTAAAGCGCACGCATGCTATTGCCTCATACTATGGATTTGAATACCTTCCAGACTTTTTAAATGCACGCAAAGACAGAAAAGTAAAAGCAACATATCCAGATGGCATTGACCCAAAGACAATGGATCCGGTAAGCGGAACCTTTGCACAATTCTTGCGACAAATGAAAGAATACGATGTTGACCCAAATGGTCGTCCTCGCTTCTTCTGGCATACTAATGCAACTCCAGGACGAAAGAGTCCAAAGCAACTAACAGTACACTTACATATTGTTGGAGTTGAAAAATCTATTGCAGATGCCCTTATGGTGCGAACTTTCAAAGCACTTATACGAGACCTTACAAAAGAGGATCCTGTAGTACGAGTTAATTCTATGGGAGATCCAGATACACTCGTGCGCTATTCACGAGAACTTGGAAACTTCTTTAAGCGAAATATCACAGAACTTTCTCCACAGTGCCAGGCACACTTGCGAAACGATCCTCTTGAGGCACTTGATCATCTTCTTCGATATGAAGACGGTCTAGGACACCGAGCCCCCTCTCCTATGGACTATCTCTCTGAGAGCTCTCGTGTACAACTTGAGGGACTTCTTGAGTACCTTGAGGCAACAAAGACTGAGTACGAACTAACTCCTCACCTTTTTGATCGAAAAGGAAACCTTTCAGAGACAAACTTTGAGCTTGTAACAAGTGAAGGACCTATCGTACGCGGAGGACGATACAACACTCTTGCAAGTAAGTTCTATAAAGAAGGAGGACAAGTGGTTGGAGGCGTACTCCGAGCCAATGCAAAAACAGAAGCTGAACCAAAGCGAGTTCCAAAGAAAAAGAACTCTGCACCCATTGTGTTTGTCCAGGTTGGACCTGAAGCAAAAAGACTTTCTCTTTCTCTTCTTGAAGAGCTTCGTGATGCAAACGTAAAGCTTGCACAAACTGTAGGTATTGAGTCACTCATCGACCAAATGACAGTGGCAGACAGCATCGACTCTCCATACCTTATGATCATGGGGCACAAAGAAGCTCTGGAAAATAGTGTGATAATTCGGGACCGAGCAACAAACTCTCAAACCGTAGTGCCAATTGGTTCTCTTGTAGACGAGCTGCAGAAGCTTGCGTAAAGACTTCACTTTTTTACCCCCTTATGTTACATTTTCCGCACTATGAATAACGCAGTTCGCGTAGAAGTATCAAAGAAAGGGAGCGAGAATAGCACATCGCTTATTCGTCGTTTCTCACGTCGTGCCATGAGCGCGGCTATTGTGCGAACAATGCGAAATCGTCGATTCTTCGACCGACCTCTTTCAAAGAACGTGCAGCAGAAGAAGAAACTTCACTCACTTGCAAAGCGAGCTAACTATGAGGAGCAGGTAAAGCTTGGTAAAATTGATCCAGCCGCACGTAAGCGTGGCCGACGCCGCTAATGGATACGAATTTTTCAATACGTAAAACTTCGCGGGGTATCCCCCCGCGAATTTTATATAAAGAGATCAAGAACGATATTCTCGGAAAAGATTTTGATTTGTCTCTTGTTTTTGTTGGAGACATGCTTGCAACTCGTTTAAATATTGAGCGAAGAAAGAAGGGATATACACCAAATATTTTAACCTTTCCATTGACTGAAAAGTCGGGAGAAATGTTTATTAATCTTCGCGAAGCAAAGCGTCAGGCAAAACAATATGGGATTTCATATACAAAATGGACACTTCAATTGTTTATCCACGGCCTACTACACTTGGAGGGTATGGATCATGGCGCTACAATGGAAACAAAGGAGCAGAAGCTTGTGAGGAAGTACTCATAATCTAGCGCCTATGTTTTTTCCATGGCACGCCGCATTGCAACAGGTATTGATATTGGAACCCACCAGGTAAAGGTGGTTATTGCTGAGGTTGCCCAAACAAAAGGAGGAAGCACTTATCCTAAAATCCTAGGAACTGGAATCTCTGAAAGCAAAGGACTTAGGCACGGGTATATTGTAAATAACACTGATGTCTCAAAGAGTGTTAGCGAAGCACACCAGCAAGCTGAGGCTGCTGCTGGCATTCAGACAAAGAAAGCGTTTCTTTCTGTTGGAGGTATTGGTATTGATGAGATTAAAACAACAGGAGAGACAATTATTCAAAGAGCAGACTCTGAGGTAACTGATCTTGATGTAGAAAAAGCTATTGAAGCTGCTCGAATGCTCGCGGAGCCGAACCTTACCAATCGAAGGGTTCTCCACCAGATTCCCCTCACCTATCGTCTTGATGGGCATGCAATACATGGTAATCGTCCACAAGGAATGAATGGAACAAAATTAGAGGTTGATGTTCTTTTCATAACAACCCTTAAGCAACACCATGATGATTTAGTTGCTGCAGTAGAAGAAATTGGCATTGAAGTGCTGGATGAGATGGCATCTCCCCTTGCAGGAAGTTTTGTAACTCTTTCGAAAGAACAGAAGATGAAAGGAGTTGTCCTTGCAAACATTGGAGCCGAAACAGTGTCTGTTGTTATTTATGACCACAATGTTCCTGTGTCAGTTAAAGTTTTTGATATTGGAAGTGCCAACATTACCGACGACCTGGCACTCGCTCTTCGTATCCCTCCTGAGGACGCAGAGAAGCTAAAGCTTAATAAATTAGCTGGAGAAGGATATCCAGAGAAACGAGTGCAGTCTATTATCCAACAACGACTTAAGGCTATCTTTGCACTCATTGATGCGCACCTAAAAGAGATTGGAAAGAACCAAATGCTTCCTGCTGGAGTTGTGTTAGCTGGAGGAGGAGCTGGAATTGGAGATATTCGAGACATTGCACGAAGCTGCTTGAAGCTTCCATCACGAACAGCACAGCTGCAGGTACCAGAGAACACCCAAATAAAGGATTCTTCGTGGGCTGTTGCATATGGACTTACCATCTGGGGTCTTACAAGTGAACAAGAGACAGGTGCAAGTACTATGATTCGAGGAGCTGGAAACTCTTTTACAAAATTCTTCAAACAGTTCCTTCCATAGGACACAAATAAAGGTGGCATGTCAACGCTTTGCAAGCGCTGTTCCATTTCTGTATGATAGGTAGCAACTAATTAAGCGCGTAAGATATGGCAAGAAAAGTACAGCCCGACGTAGAATCATTTGCACGAATTCGAGTGGTTGGAGTTGGAGGGTCAGGAAATAATGCGGTTAATCACATGATTAACTCAAAAGTGAAGGGAGTGGAGTTTATTGCAATCAATACAGATGCACAGGACCTACACCGTTCTCTTGCAAAGAGGAAAATTCATATTGGAAAGAACGTAACTCGAGGATTGGGAGCTGGAGGACATCCGGACACAGGACAGCGAGCAGCCGAGGAAACTCGTGAAGAGATCCAAGAAGCACTGAAGGGTTCTGACATGGTATTTGTTACCTGTGGAATGGGAGGAGGAACAGGAACAGGAGCAGCACCTGTTATTGCACGGATAGCTCAAGAAGTGGGAGCACTTACTGTAGCTGTTGTTACAAAACCATTCTCATTTGAGGGACAGCAACGAACACGGACTGCAGAGCACGGACTTGCAGTACTTAAGGATGCAGTAGATGCACACATCGCTATTCCAAACGATAAGCTGCTAACTATTGTTGACCAGAATACAACAAGCAAATCAGCATTTGCTATGTGTGATGACATTCTTCGACAAGCTGTTGAGGGAGTATCAGACATCATTACAACCGCAGGAGAAATTAACACTGACTTCAATGACATTAAGTCAGTTATGGAAGCTGCAGGACCTGCCCTTATGGGAATTGGAATTGCAGATGGTGATACAAGGGCAAAAGATGCTGCAGAGATCGCTATCAATTCTCCACTTCTTGATGTATCTATCTCAGGAGCTAAGGGAGTATTGCTTGCTGTTGCAGGAAGCGATGATCTTGGAATCCTTGAGGTTCAGGAGGCCGCTAAGGTGGTAACTGAAGCAGTTGATACTGATGCGAAGATTATCTTTGGAATCATGAAGGACGAAAAGCTTAAGAAGGGTCACATCCGTGTGATTGTTATCGCAACTGGATTCCCTGAGAAAGGATCGAGTGTTGTGCCTGAGCGAAACACTTCCCTTTTCTCACTCCCTCGAAAGGAGCAGGAGGATGAGCGGGACCGAATCTACAATTCAGTAATCCCGAAGAGCAAGGAGGTTACTGAAGAAAAGAAAGAAGAAGCACCTGTAGCAGAAGAACCTCTTGAAGAAGAAGTAATTGAAGATGAGGACGATGACCAGAAAGACAACTTAGGAGGAGCTATCCCTTCATTCTTACGACGTAATAAGTAAAAGCAAACACTCTTTGTTTGATGTATACTGGGCTGTAATAACAGCTCAGTTTTCATTTTATGCAGTATGATCTTGTAATTATTGGAGGAGGACCCGCAGCAGTATCTGGCGGAATTTACGCAGCTCGTAAAAAACTAAAGACTGCACTTATTGCTACAGAGATTGCAGGACAAAGTGTTGTCTCAGAAGGTATTCAAAACTGGATAGGAGAAGTTTCTATTCCTGGAGCAGATTTGGTTAAGAAGTTTAGAGAACACCTAGATGCCTATAAGGGAGATATTGTGGAGATTCATGAGGGACAAACAGTAACAAAGGTTGAAAAGAAAGATAAAGGACACTTTATTACCACAACAGACAAGGGAGAAACATTTGAATCCCGCGCTGTACTTGTGGCATCTGGTGCTGTACGAAGACGACTTCCTGTACCTGGAGCAGATGAATTTGAGCACAAAGGACTTACCTACTGTGCTAGTTGTGATGGACCCCTCTTTACTGATATGGACGTTGTAGTTGTTGGAGGAGGAAATGCTGGGTTTGAAACTGCAGCGCAGCTTCTAGCATATACAAAGAGCGTTACCCTCCTGCACCGCAGTGACTCATTTAAAGCAGATCCAGTAACTGTAGAGAAGGTGCTTGCAGATCCAAAAATGACTGCCATTACAAATGCCAATACTGTTGAAGTACTTGGAGATAAATTTGTAACTGGAATCAAGTACGAAGTTAATGGAGAAGAGAAAGAACTTCCAGTTGCTGGAATCTTTGTAGAGATTGGAATGGTACCTTCAACAAACTTTGTAGAAGGAATTGTAGCTCTAGATGATTACAAGCGAATCAAAGTTGATGGAAAGAGCCAACAAACAGAAACTCCTGGCATCTGGGCAGCTGGAGATTGTACCGATGAGCTCTATCATCAAAACAATATTGCTGCAGGAGATGCAGTTAAAGCACTTGAAGATATCTACGTACATTTGAAAGCCAAGTAAATGAGAAACATACGGACACTTCCTCAACTACTTGTTCGTATTTTTATACGACCAGTTTTCCCATTCTTTCAATGGCTTATTGTTAGTCTTGGAATTATCAAGGCTCCTCCACGACAAGAGTTCCTTCTTGGAAAGTTGAGAGAAAAACTTTCATTTGATGAAGTGTATAAACTGCTTAAGAAAGAGAGTTTCTATACAAACCGTATTGCCTTCATTGATCCAGGACAAGTTCTTAGCATGCGACGATTGGATGAAGAAAAACCTGATTGGCAGTATCATATTCGCATTTTTGAAGATGGAGAGATTCGAGGGCATTATGAGAAAACTCCCGAAGACCACCCTCTTGGACACTTAAACAATGTTGGGTTTGAAGATAGAGCTGAGGAGTTTGCTGTTTGGATTAAGAATATTACTTGACATTTATATACACACATGGTATATTAGAACCAGTTAAGTGATAGAGACCTTCTGTCACAAAATGCTGGGGAGAAACAGCGATGTGTAAGTTCCATCCACACGAAGGTGAGATTGATATTCGCGACAACGCAGGTCGCAAGATCACCACCATTCCTGACGCCGACGAACGCGACACGATTTGTCGCAAGATCATCACACGAGAAGGTTCCGATGATGAGCCTCAGGAATTGGACTTCGAGGAAGTGGCCTGAGCTACTTCCTCGAACAAACAAGGGCGCCCGAAGAAATCGGACGCCCTTTTGCATTACGCCCTTGGCATAGAAATTCTTCGAATAGATTCGTTTCGATGAATTAACTCATCATCTCGAATTGAACAAAATAGCTCATATTCATTCTTGCACTCTCGTCCATAGAATTTTAGAAACTCACTCTCTACATGACGCTTCTTAAGTTCTTCCCCGCACTCTTCAATAAATTCTGAGTACTGTTCATATGCATGTGACTCAAAAAGGTAGTTGAGCTCAAGTGCTGATTTTCGATGCACAGTATAAAGCACTGCACTTACGATGTAATAAAAGAATGAAAACAGAAGAGGAATAAGATAGTGTCTAAATGGCCCTCCAAGACCTTCCCTCTTGCAGATCTGCGTCATTACAACAACATGCATGGTCTCATTATCCTGCGCCACGCGCCCAAAACGAGACGTGTGCGTTAGATTAATAGCCTTTTGCTCATTCCCATACATTGCGGTTAAAAACATATATGAGATCCATTCCCACGACTGATATGGAATACGTGCAATAACTTCTACTGCTTTAAATTTTTCATACGATGGTTTCTTCCCGTATACAATATTTCCTGCAAATACAAGTATCCAACCAAAAATATTAGGAATAATTCCTACCTTGTATTCACTACAAGCATTTTCATACCCTTTCTTAAATTCTGAGTCTTTAAGCTTTTCTACCAACTCCTCGTGTCTTTTGTCCATATGACTCTAGTATATACGTATTGTTTGATTCTGGCGTTTTCTCCCCAAAATGCTACAATCGCGGCTACTTACGGCCCTATCGTCTAATGGTTAGGACACCAGGTTTTCATCCTGGAAATCGGGGTTCAATTCCCCGTAGGGTCACAAAATTTACTACCTTATGCTGTGGCATGCTAGGCTTTGAGCATGCCTGAAGCCTTTGACTGGAAACTTGCAATAGGTCTTATTGCCTCTTTTGTATATGTGGTTGGCTTGTTCCCATACATACGAGATATTTTTGCACATAAGACAAAACCTCATATTTATACATGGTTGATTTGGATCTTGACCCAAGGAACAGCAATTGGAGGTCTTATTATTGGCGGCGGTGGCTTTGCAAGCATTGCACTTGTGATAAGTCTTTTGGTTGTAGGTTTTATATTTTTACTTTCATTTAAATATGGAACAAGAAACATAACCAGGTCTGACACAATTACACTTATTGGAGCACTGATTGCTATTGGTGTGTGGTGGCAACTCGATAACCCTCTTTTGGCAATATTGATGGTTTCTGCTATTGATGCACTTGGCTACATTCCAACATTTAGAAAAACATATGTAGATCCTTGGAGCGAAACTAAAATTTCTTGGCTTCTTGCTGGTATTGGTTCTTTTTTAATAATTCTTTCTATAGAAGAATACAATTTTCTAACTGCAACATATGTTGCAACTCTATTTGCTGCAAATACATCTTTGTATGTATTAATTGTAGTGCGTCGTAAATTTCTTTCTAACACATCTGGAGAATAGTTTTAACTCTTTTTAATAGAGTTACAGAATTTCAGGCTCGTTCGTAAGCCTCACGCCAGTTTCAGACTCAACCTTCTTTTGAACTTTCTCAAAAAGTTCTTGTATTTGTGATGCTGTTGCCTCACCTTTATTTACAATCATATTTGCCTGAGTCTCTGAAATACACGCGTCTCCAACGCAAAGGCCTTTAAGGCCCAAGTCATCAATAAGAGCGGCACCTGGAATCTTAAATCCGTCTTTTGTTTTAAATACAGATTTCTTTACTTTCTCCGAGAGATTATATTTCTCGAGATCATCCACCTCTACGTTTTTGAAAAATGAACCAACACTCCAAATATTTTCTGGATCTAGATCTTTCCCTTTTCTAATCTCTATTACCTTCTCCCTAATCTCTTTTTGAGTTGGATTTTCTTTAAAGTTTTTTAGGCTTCGATACTTGGTAATTGGCTTTGGTTTTTTAGAAAGTTCTAAGGTTAATGAATGAACAATATATTTTCCTTTTTTATCGGTATTGAAAATACTTCTCCTGTATCCAAAACCACAATCTTCGCAAAGAATCCGCTCATACATCTCTGTCTCAATATTAAAAGCATTTACACTTTTAATATGTGAAGATGCCTCAACTCCATACGCTCCTGCATTTTGTATCGCCAACCCTGCTACAGTTCCTGGAATAAATGAGAGATTCTCAAGGCCCCAATACCCCTTCTCTACCGTCTCTTGAATGAAACTATCTAGATTCTCTGCAGCACCTACAGAAATAGTTACACTCTCTTCATCTTCTTTTAAAACTTCACTTCCCTTCACATCA
>CESG01139704.1_pt1 | contig 11546 bp, 11 predicted proteins | sample 531121 | NCBI WGS metagenome assembly CESG01 (sample SAMEA2621287, study PRJEB7988) | marine metagenome | biome: marine biome (ENVO:00000447); feature: mesopelagic zone (ENVO:00000213); material: "saline water (ENVO:00002010), including plankton (ENVO:xxxxxxxx)" | depth 800 m
GGGTCGCTTGCATTTAATTCAACAAATGATGGAACGGTATCTCGTCGTGCCAAAGCGCTTACTTTGGCCGAAGGGGGACTCGAAGCAGTCCGAGGTATTCGAGACGGTGATTTTGCAAACGTAACAGTTGGGACCTTTGGCTTGGCCACAACATCAACTGGCTTTATTTTTTCAGGGTCAAGCGATACAACAGATATTTTTACTAGAGCTATTACTGTTACGAGTCTTGATAGTTATACCAAAGAGGTTTCAGTAGAGGTTACCTGGAATGAGCAGTTTGGAAGGGAAGGGACTATAACACTTGCTTCTCGACTTACTGACTGGAGGAGGCAACCAATAGCACTAATTGGAGACTGGGCCAACCCATCAGTAGAAGCAAATATAGATGTCTCAGGAGGTCAGAATGGGTTAAAGATACAGGTTCTGGGAGATTATGCATATATGATAAGAAGTGGTGGAGACCCAGACTTTTTAGTTATTGATGTTTCTGATACAGACAATCCTTCAATTGCTGGTTCAATGAACATGTCTGCTACTCCACAAAATCTGGCCGTGTCGGGAGATTATGCCTATATTGCATCCAATCAAAATAGTACAGAGCTACAAGTAGTTGATGTCTCAACACCAGCAAGTCCATCGCAAGTTGGCTCGTTTAATGCAAGCGGAGGTGCAGATGCTCGGGGTCTCTATGTTAATGGAAACACTCTTTACATGGTCAGGTCTTCTAGTGGAGATGATGAATTTATTGTCATCGATATAACTACACCAACTGCTCCTTCTCTTTTAGGGTCAGTTGATTTGGGTGATACTGCTCGAGAGGTTGCTGTCTTAGGGAATTATGCATATGTTGCTTCAGAAGCTAATGCAAATGAACTCCAAGTAGTTGATGTCTCAACACCAGCAAGTCCGTCGATTATTGGTTCTCTTGGTTTGTCGGGCGGGGCAGATGGACAAACTATTGCGGGTGTTGGAACATCTACCGTGGTTCTTGGCAGGTCAGATGGTCGTATACATATTTTATCGGGAGACACCCCCTCTTCACCAGTTGAACTATCGGTTTATAGTGCAACAAGTAGTATTAACGACCTTTCAATTGGAAACAATGGCGCCTACGTATTTGCTGCAACCGATGCCAATGATGGAGAACTTCTTATTTTAGATATAAGTACTCTTACATCACCCACCTTTGTTGGCTCGTACGAGACAAATACAGGCGATTTAAATGGTGTTGCGTATGATACAACGCTTGACCGAGTCTTTGCCGCAGGCGAGAATAATTCAGAAGAATTTATAATTTTTGAACCACAATAATGGCTAATCTATTTTACAAAAAAGGAGTTACCTTAATTGAGTTACTTTTGTATATAAGCATTGTAGGGATTATTGTTGGTGCAAGTATTGTGCTTTTAATTACTGTACAAAGCTCTTCAACAAAAAATGATTCACTTGTAGTTGTCGAAGAACATGGGCACAACATTATCGAAACCATAACTCAAGCAGTACGGAGGGCAGACAGCGTAACAGGGCTTGTCCAGGGTGCAACAAGTACTACCCTCACCCTCGTTATGAGCGATAGTTCCATAAACCCAACGGTTTTTGAGCTTGCAAGCTCAACAGTGCAAGTCACAGAAGGCGCAGGAGCAATAACACCACTCTTGCCAGTTGAGGTTCAGGTCACTAATCTCCTTTTTAGGAATACTACAAGCACAACCAGTAATGCGGTAATAGAAATTGAACTCTCGCTTTTACGAGTGAGTTCATCGACCCGAAATGAATTTGATTATAATGAAGATTTTTATGGAGTTGCAAGCACACGAAATTAAAAAACCTCAAAATGGATTTGTTACACTCATATCTATTTTAATAGTGAGTTCTGTGAGTGTTCTTTTGGTGCTTTCACAGCTTGAAGGGGGGATCGCTCGCACGCAAAATAGAATTACAGGAGAGCAAGGGGCAACCGCCAGAGGACATGCCAATACTTGTATTGAGGAGGCTCTTGAAGAGATCAGGGAACTAGAGTCATATACAGGGAGCAATTCTATTGCCTTCTCTCTTGGTAGTTGTGAATGGCTGGTAACCAATACAGGAGGGGAAAACCGCACTATTCGGGCAACAGGCACGGTAGATACGGTTCATAGGAATGTTGAGGTCCAAATTACTGCCATAGACCCTTATATCAGTATTTCATCGTGGAATGAGGTTGTGGATTAGTTTATGGCTTAATAGGGGGGGGTCTGTAGAATAGGAGTAAGTCGGTATTAATTTTCATACTAGAAATTTTAAAAATCATGAAAAACAGAGGTTTTACATTGCTTGAAGTATTGCTTGTGGTAGCAATTATTGCCATTTTGGCGGGAATTGTTATTTTGGCAATCAACCCAAACAAGCAATTAGGGGATACTCGAAATGCAGAACGACGTTCTGATGTGAGTACTATTCTAAACGCAGTGTATCAATATGCACTCGACAATGATGGAAATCTTCCGTCAGACATTACTACGAGCAACCTAGAGGTTTGTGCAACAGGAGGGTCATGTGCAGGGTACGCAGATCTTTCAGTGCTTACCAACAATGAAAGATACCTTGTTTCTATCCCTGTTGACCCGCAAGGGGCAACAACATCAGCCGCCAATGGAACAGGTTACTACATTTATCAGTCATCAAATGGACGAGTTACGGTGAGTGCACCAGCAGCACTTACTGAATCTAGCGCTACATCTTCAATTAGCGTTACTCGTTAACTTCAAGATCTAGTGAAACTAACAAAATACGCCCTTGTGGCGTATTTTGTTATACTAGAAGACATCTATGCTTTCATGGAGGACTAGGCGACAAACACTATATATTATTATTTTCCTCATACTTCTTGTGGGGCCCTTTGTTCTTTATTTTGTAGTACAGAAGCCAGGAGCAAATTGTTTTGATGGTAAACAAAACCAAGATGAGTTTGGAATTGATTGCGGCGGATCGTGTGCTCAAGTGTGTGAAGAAGAGGTGGCAGACCATATTGTCCAGTGGCAGCGCATATTTGAATCTCGTCCTGGTGAATATTATGTGGCTGCTTTTGTAGAGAATCCCAATACTGACTTTATTGCTGAATCATTTAGGTACACCTTTGAGGTATATGATAAAAACAATGAACTTCTTATAAGCAAGGAAGGAGTCTCAAAAAGTAACCCGCGCGAACGGTTTATTATTTTTGAGCCGGGTCTTCGTTTAGAAAATCCCGAACGAGTTTTTTTGGAAATTTCTGGCGTAGAGTGGATTCGTGACGAATTGTATCGCCAGCCAAAGCTCTCTATTAGAAATGAGAACCTTTCTCTTGCCACGTCTCCTCGGCTCACGGCAAACATTTTAAACGAAGAAGACGATCGGTATGATGCCGTTGAGGTATCTGCGGTGGTATTCAATGAAGAGTCAAATGTTATTGCGGTGTCCCAAACTGAAATAAAAAACTTGGGGGGAGGGGAGTCAGAAAATATCTTCTTTACATGGCCCGAAGAGTTTAAGGAAGAACCACGGATTTGTTTGGAGCCTATAGAAGTTATGCTTGCTTTTGACCGCTCTGGTTCTATGAACGATGATGGTGTGGACCCGCCACAACCACTCTCTGACGCGCAAGATGCGGCACGACGATTTTTAAGTGAGCTTTCGTTTAGAGATTTTTCGGGCCTTGTATCGTTTGGAACCCAAGCAAGTGATCCAATAGATCAAACACTTACAAACGATAGAGAGGCAACTCGCCGTGCTGTTTTGGATATTTCTATCTTGCCCGAAGATGAAACAGGCGCCACAAACTTGGGAGAAGGAATTCTAAAAGCACGAGAAGAGCTCGACGGTCTTATAACAGAGGGCCCCCATAAGGAAGTTTTAATTGTATTAACTGATGGAAAGGCTAATGCGCCCAAAGATCCAGGGGGGGAAGAGTTTGCACGTACTCAGGCTCTCTTTTCAAAAAGTCTAGGACAAGAGATTTATACTATTGGTTTGGGAGATAAGGTAAACCAAGCATTCCTGCGAGACATTGCCTCAACTCCCGAGCATTACTACTTTAGTGCAACAAGCGAAGAACTTGGTGGTATCTATAGTGATATTGCAACAAGTGTATGCCCAGAAAGGATTTATTTGACAGGAATTTTTGCACGACCGATCAATGGAAATTAGAAAACAAATAGATTGGACTCTTCTTATTAGTGTTGTTCCGCTTTTGGGAGCAGGACTTGTTACTATGTTCTCGTTTTCTGGTGGGGCTGATATTGAAGGGTATTTTTTTAGTAGGCAAATTATTTGGATTGCAATCTCTCTCCTTGTTTTCTTTTTGCTTTCGTTTGTTGATTTTAGATTCTTAAGGAAAAGTGGAGTGGTTCTTTCAATCTATCTTTTTTTTGTTCTTCTTCTTCTTTTTTTACTTATCCTTACAACGGCGGTCAGGGGAGCTCAAAGTTGGTTTTTAATTGGAGATATTATTGCATTTCAGCCAGCAGATTTTATGAAGTTGGCCTTGATTCTTATTTTGGCAAAGTATTTTTCTCGTCGTCATATTGAGATTGCTCATATTAAGCATATTATTATTTCGGGGGTCTATGCTTTTATTCCTTTTGTTTTAATTTTTCTTCAGCCTGACTTTGGATCGGCTATGATCATTTTTTTAATTTGGCTCGGAATGATTATGGTCTCGGGCGTCTCAAAAAAACATTTGGCACTTGTGGCATTTGTTGCGATCACTTCTTTTTTGTTTTTGTGGGGGGTGGCTCTCACGGACGTACAAAAAACACGAATCTCTTCATTTCTTGATCCTTTGGCTGACCTTGAGGGCGCTGGCTACAATGCCTATCAATCAACGATTGCGGTTGGCTCTGGTGGTTGGTTTGGGAAAGGGGTGGGGTATGGAACCCAATCACGACTTGAATTTTTACCCGAATATCAAACAGATTTTATTTTTGCGGCCTTTGCAGAAGAATGGGGATTTGTGGGTGTAGCAATCCTCTTTATACTCTTTGTGATTGTTTTTTGGAGGATTCTTTTAAATGCATATAAGGGACATACTAATTTTGAAATGCTTTTTGGACTCGGTCTTTCTATCATGCTTATGAGTCACTTTGTGATTCATGTGGGAATGAATATTGGACTTTTGCCCGTGACAGGGCTTACGGTTCCATTCCTTTCTTATGGAGGGTCACACTTGCTTGCAACCTTTGTAGGGCTTGGGATTTTAATGGGTATGCGTAGCTACGCTCGGGTTTCTCACCGAGACAAGCTAGAAGGGAGGGAATTTATTGGTGTTTAGCTTTTGTATATCTTTAGTGTTTTCTCAAGCATCTTCTCTACAGAAAACTCTTTTTGTACAAGGCTCGTGAGTGCTTTTTGGAGGACCTCCTTTTTGTCAGTATTAGTAAGGTAGAATTCCACTGCTTGCGCAATTTCCTCGGGACGTCTTGGCTGCACCAAAAGTCCTGTTTTAAGATCTTGGATAACTTCATGGACCCCGCCAACGTTTGTTGCGATCACTGGAAGCTCGGCAATTCCCGCCTCAAGAATTGCATACGGGAACCCTTCTTTTACGGACGGAAGAATGAAGATATCGAATGCTTTTAGAAAGCTCTTTGCATTCTCTTTGTATCCTAAAAAGAATATTCGATTATGGACCCCTTCTTTTTCGGCAAGTTTTTCCAAAGATTCTTTTTTCTCTCCGTCACCGATAATAAAAAATGAAACATGCTCGGGGAGATTTTTAAGAGAGGTAATCGCATACGAAAGCCCTTTATTATTATGGAGTTCAGCAATAGTCCCAAGCCACAGTGTGTTGGGACCAGGGACAGGTTGTCCTTCAAGTAAGCTGTGTCTAGCCTCGTCTTTTGAAAGCAACTTCTCTTTTTTAATTCCGTTATGTACCACAGCAATTTTTTTATAAACCAATGGATACTTCATTTGATCTTTTACTTCGTCTGAAACCGCAATTGTTTTGTGAGAAAGAAGAACAGTAAGATAATGCAAAAAAAAGATTGCTCTTCGTGAAGCAACGCTTCGTTCTTCTTTGTGTGCCCATCCATGTGCGGTAAAAATGATTCGTTGGGTTCCGGAAAGTCTTCCGGCGAGTGCTCCCATGCCTCCAATTTTCGAACTGTTTACATGAAGGATTTTTGGTTTTTCATTTCGCAGGAACTTCCAAAGTTTATAAAATACAATAAATTCTTTAAAAATATTTATGTCACGAGAAAGTTCAGGAATAACCTTGGTTTGTATATTGTATTCTGCTAGTTTTTCGGTAAGGGGCCCGGGCGTGCCACTCACTACCACAACCTCATACTTTCCTTTTAAATGAGTGGCCAAATCATGCACGTAACGCTGGGCCCCGCCCCAATTTGACTTGGTTATAGCAAAAACAATTTTATTGTTTACAGTTCCTTGCATGAATCTAAAAATACCATTATTGTAGGGGGGCAGCAACGAGCCTATTTGAGGCTCTTTTTTGTTATAGTAAGTAAAAGGGAATCATGAAGTTTAACGGTAATAAAGAAGCGGGAATCTTGTTTGTCGGAGACATTCTGTTTTGGGCTGCCGCATTGTGGCTGACCCTTTTGGTGAGATACCAAGAGTTCCCCGGAGAAGATGTCTTTGTTTCGCATATCCAACCTTTTGGGATCATTTTTATTGTATGGGCGCTTATTTTTTTCATCGCTAGTCTTTATAACCGTCAAACCATCCTCTCGCGTTCACAACTTCCTACCACGCTTTTAAATACTCAAGTGGTAAATAGTGTGGTGGCGGTGCTCTTTTTCTACTTCATTCCTTACTTTGGAATCACTCCTAAGATTAATCTCTTTATCGACCTTGCCTTCTCGTTTGCTCTCGTTTTAATCTGGCGATTGTATATTTCAGACATTCTTTTAAGAGGAAGAAAAATCAAAGCTCTTATTGTGGGAGAAGGGAAGGAAGTAGATGAGATTGTAGAAAATGTTCATAACAGCACCCAAGCACGAATGGGTCTTGTAAGGGTGTCGTCTGAAACAGACGTGGCGGACAAAGTAAAAGAACATGTGCCACAAATTGTTATCCTCGATCTTCATAACGAAAACCTTAAGCGATTCTCATCAGATCTTTACTCTCTTCTTTTTTCGCGAATTGTTTTTGTAGATATTCATGATGTATACGAAGGACTCTTTGGAAGAGTTGCTCTTTCGTATTTAGACGAGAATTGGTTTTTGGAGCATATGCAAGAGCCGTATCGAATTGCATACTCATGGGCAAAGCGGGGCATGGATGTTGTGATTGCGCTTGTTCTTGGCCTAGTGTCGCTCCTTTTGTACCCAATCGTCTACGTGGCTATAAAGCTAGAAGATGGTGGTGCGCTCTTTATTAAACAAGAGAGGCTGGGAGAAGGAGGGCGTCCTATTTCTATAACTAAGTTCAGAAGCATGACGGGCATTGATGTGGGTGACGAGGCCCTTCAGTCAAAACAAAAGGTAACCAAAGTTGGAGCCTTTTTGCGCGTGACACGTCTTGATGAGCTTCCGCAGTTATGGAATGTATTGAAAGGAGATCTTTCTTTAATTGGTCCTCGTCCAGAGATTCCAGCTCTTGCTCGTCATTACAAAGAGGAGATTCCGTACTATGACTTACGGCACCTTATTCGCCCAGGTCTTTCGGGGTGGGCACAGATTTATCACGATAATCACCCGCATCACGGGAGCGACGTTGAGGCCACCAAAGAAAAGCTTTCATACGATTTTTACTATATTAAAAATAGGGGAATCATTGCAGACCTAAAAATTGCACTCAAGACCCTAAAAACACTCTTTTCTCGGAGTGGGGTGTAATTGTTGCGAAATAGAGCGGAACCCCTATAATGGGCACCATGCAACGACAGCGTATTATTGCGATTGTACTCATCCTGCTCGGGCTCTTCCTTGGGTATTTTGACTATGCTTCTGAGCGGGGGACTCAATTTGCGCAATTCCCATTTGCTTTAGGACTCGACCTTTCTGGGGGAACACACCTTGTGTATGATGCCGATCTTTCAAGGGTGATTCGTGGGGAAGAGCGAGAGTCGCTCGATGCTCTCCGGGACGTTATTGAACGAAGGGTTAATATTTTTGGAGTTTCTGAGCCATTGGTTCAGGTTGAGCGAAGCATTGGCCAAGATGGGGAACAAGAGGGAAGATTGATTGTAGAGCTTCCGGGAGTAACCGACGTTGATGAGGCAGTCTCTCTTATTGGAGCAACGCCTGTTCTTGAATTTAAAGTTGAACGCAGAGACATTGATCAGGATGCGCTTGAGTTTGACGAACTAACAGGACAGGTTCTTTTAGATGGTGTTGTTCTTGGTCCTAACGATATTTATGTCGAAACAAGTCTGACAGGGAAGAACTTAAGACGAGCACAGCTTCAATTTAATAATGTTTCGGGGGAGCCGATTGTCGCTCTTGATTTTGATGGCGAGGGGTCAGATCTGTTTCGTGAACTAACGCGAGACAATATTGGACGCACCATTGCTATTTACCTTGATGGTGTTCCGATCACAACTCCCGTTGTCCAAAATGAAATTACTGGTGGGCAAGCACAAATTACCGGAAACTTTACCAATGAAGAGGCGCGAACCTTGGTAGGGCGACTAAATGCCGGAGCACTTCCTGTTCCGATCTCTCTTCTTTCGACCCAAACCGTTGGTTCAATTTTGGGAGCAGATGCAATAGAATCGGGTGTTCGTGCAGGGCTCTATGGATTTATGTTAGTGGCACTCTTCTTTGTGCTCTGGTACCGGCTTCCAGGACTGTTTGCGGTTATATCACTTCTTTTTTATGTCGCAGTACTCTTTGCAATCTTCAAACTGATTCCGGTCACTCTCACTGCAGCAGGAATCGCTGGGTTTATTCTCTCGATCGGTCTTGCAGTAGATGCGAACGTTCTTATTTTTGAGCGCTTAAAAGAGGAGTTTGCTCGCGGGAAACAAAAAGAAGATGCCCTTACCGAGGCCTTTGCCAGGGCATGGCTTTCAATTCGGGACGCAAATATCTCAAGTATCTTAACAGCAATTATTCTCTTTTGGTTTGGTACCAGTCTTATTAAAGGATTTGCTCTTACGTTTGGTTTGGGAGTTGCCGTTTCAATGTTCTCGGCAATTGTATTTACTAAAGCACTCATGTTCTCATTTATTCCAAGCTCAATGGCACGTAAAGAACATAGTTTAATGAAAGCTGGATTCAAAAAATAATATGAATATTATTGCAAACAGAAAAATATTTTTTACTATCTCAGGAGCTCTTATTGGCGCTTCACTCTTAGCGGTTTTTGTTTGGGGTATTCCTTTAGGGATTGATTTTAAAGGAGGCGCACTTCTTGAAGTTGAATACACAAACGAAAGACCAGCTGTTGGTGAAATTGAAGACTCGCTTCAAGTGCTTGATTTGGGTGGAGTTCGTGTGCAAGAGACAGGGGATCGTGGAGTTATCATACGAACCCGCACCCTTGTTGAAAACGAGCATGGTGAATTGCTCTCCATCCTAAAAGAGTCCGATCAAAACCTTATCGAAAAACGATTTACATCAATTGGTCCTGTATTGGGTGAAGAGTTAAGGAGCAGAGCAACCATTGCACTTCTTTTAACATCGCTTGTGATCATTTTGTTTATAGCGTATGTTTTCCGTCATGTTTCGCACCCGGTAAAAAGTTGGAAGTATGGAGTGGTGGCGATTATTGCACTTTTGCACGATGTTCTTATTCCAACAGGAATGATGGCAGTGTTAGGAAAGTTCCAGGGAGCCGAAGTTGATGCATTGTTTGTAACCGCTCTTTTGGCGATTCTTGGTCTTTCGGTAAACGATACTATTGTGGTGTTTGACCGTGTTCGTGAAAACCTTACCAATAAAATCTCAAAAGATTTTGCCGAGACCGTAAACACAAGCCTTAATCAAACCATTGCCCGATCAATTAATACGTCGCTTACAACACTTCTTGTCTTGGGAACCCTATTTTTCATGGGTCCAGAATCAACACAAACCTTTGCTCTTATTTTGATTGTGGGGCTCATTGCAGGAACCTATTCATCAATCTTCCTTGCAAGTCCGCTTTTAGTAACACTCGAAAAAAGACAAAAAAAGTAATCCCCAGGGGTTTAGCGTTTTGTACTGATATACTAAAACTGTATGAAAATCAGAGGTTTTACCTTGATTGAACTTTTAGTTGTTGTGGCCATTATTGGTATTTTGGGAGGAGTGGTGTATGTGTCAGGAGGGGACGCCCGTGCCATTGCAAGAGACAAGACAAGAGTCAATACATTAAAGCAAGTACAATTGGCTCTTGATATTTATTATGAGAGAACAGGGGAATATCCACCTGGCATAGCTGACCCTCCGGAGGAGGGGACAATCTCTTGTTCGAGCAACTTTCTTTTCTTAAGTGAGCTTGTAGATATGGGTTTGTTTGGAACAGTCGTTGAAGATCCTCTAAATAGGGAACCTTACCGCTTAGGATACGCCGTCTCTGAAGACCAGGAAGAGTATGTTTTAGTCGCTTACTTAGAAAAAGATACTGAAACTGCACAAAGCGATGGAGGTTATTGTGATAATTACTACGAAGTAGGTCCATGGAAGCAGAGCCCCCTTCCTTATGAAATTTTTGATGTGTGTACATACCCCAACCCGTCTTCGGTCCCATGTCCTTATCCATAAGAGAGAACACCTGGGGAAGAACGGGGGACTAAAAAGGCTGGAGTTGATACAATAAAGTAAATGCATAGACACCATTTTGTTGGGAAATTGTATCCTTTGGTACTGGCAGGACTCCTTTTTGTTTTGGGGGTTTCATTTATCTCTCTAAATAATTTTTCTCCCGAAACGCAAACTGCACAAGTGGTGCCATCTAACTTGGTTTTGTATTTCCCGATGGATACGGTGACAGGGAACGATTCCTCTCCGAGTGGAACCAACGGGACAGTGGTTGGATCTCCAACCGTTATTCCTGGTCAGGTTGGGAATGCCTTATCGTTTGACGGAGTAGATGATTTTATAAACTTTAGTGATGGTCCACTTAATCAAACAGAATCAAACGGGGTTTCGGCGGCAACATGGGTGTGATTTGACGATGCAGTAACCGGAGGGCAAATGATTTTTAATAGAAGAGACCTTAACTTTGCGCTTGTTAAATGGGGAAGTGGTTTGAGGTGTCAGATTGGTTCTGGAAGTGTAAATGTTTCTACCGTCAATTTTCAACCACAACAAGGGGTGTGGTACCACTTTGCATGCGTGCATGACCCTGTAGCACAAACGCTCTCTCTTTATGTTGATGGATCGGTGCACTCAAGTGTCAGTGCAACTGGGTTTACACAATTTCAAAACGGTGACGTAAGAGAATTTTATATCGGTGCAAGTCTTGGTAGCGGTTCTCCGGCGGGTCACCTAAATGGAGACCTTGATGACTTTAGAATTTACAATCGTGCTATTACCCCAGGCGAGATTTCTCAAATCATGGGTGAAAGCGGTGGAGGAGGTGGCCCCACCCAAACCTGCGGTAACAATGTAATCGAAGGAACCGAAACCTGTGATGGTACA
>CESG01005837.1_pt1 | contig 11543 bp, 11 predicted proteins | sample 531121 | NCBI WGS metagenome assembly CESG01 (sample SAMEA2621287, study PRJEB7988) | marine metagenome | biome: marine biome (ENVO:00000447); feature: mesopelagic zone (ENVO:00000213); material: "saline water (ENVO:00002010), including plankton (ENVO:xxxxxxxx)" | depth 800 m
GAATTAAAAAAAATCATTGAAAATTATTGTCTTTGATTTTTAATAATAATTATATAATATAATTAATATACGAATAATGATTTTTGAAAGCAATGAATGTCCTAATTATTGCCGCACATCCTGATGATGAAATTTTAGGTATGGGTGGTACTATTCTAAAACATACATCTCACAAGGATGATGTTACAATTGTATACATGGCGACAGGTGTTACTGCTAGAAAGGCAAGTGAAGATCTTAAATCAAGCGAAGATAAAAAACTACAAAATGAAATTTTGGAATTAAGAAACGATGCATTAAAGGCCGCTAAACTTCTAAATGTAAAAAATGTCAAATTTTATGATTTCCCGGACAATCAAATGGATAGTATAACATTGTTGAAGGTTGTAAAAGCAATTGAAAAAGAAATTAATTCTGTAAAACCTGAAAGAATATACACAAATCATTATGGCGATCTTAATGTTGATCATAAAATTGTGTCAAATGCAACACTTACTGCATGTAGACCGTTAAATGGACCTGTGAAAGAGATACTTTCATTTGAAGTTCTTTCCTCAACTGAATGGAGTTATCCTTACACTTTCAAACCAAATTATTTTGTTAATATCAAAAAAGAATTACCAAAGAAAATTGATGCTATGAAAATGTTCAAAAATGAAATTAGAGATTTTCCACATCCTCGTTCTCCAGAAAATATGAATTATGTAGCAGGTAGATGGGGATCTGTTTCTGGTTTTGAAGCAGCTGAAGCTTTTGAAATAATTAGGAAAATTGAAGAATAAAATGAAAATAACTATTCTTTGTACTAACAAAAATCATCCTGTATATCCTCACTTACTAAGATGGGTCTCCCAAAATTTTGACGCACATAACATTTCACTTGTTAACAAATCTTCTGAAATTAAAGACGGCAAAATTTTATTTTTAATTGCCTGCAGTGAAATCATAAATGATGATATAAAAATTAAGTTTGACAAGGTGTTGTGTGTTCATGAAAGTAATTTACCTGAAGGAAAAGGCTGGTCTCCTTGCGTGCATTATATTTTAGATGGTAAAAACGAAATTTCATTAACGCTTTTTGAAATATCCGAGAAGGTAGATAGTGGTGATATCTGGGAAAAAACTAGTTTTAATTTAGAAGGTCACGAACTTCACGATGAAATAAACAATCTGGTTTCAATTAAAACTATTCAATTAATGGATTTTGCAATAGAAAATTTTGGTTCTATTACTCCAAAACCACAAGAAAAGTATGGCGAATCTTTTTTCCCACGTCGATTCCCATCTGATAGTGAGTTAGATGTGAACAAAACTATCTCTCAACAATTTAATCAATTACGAATCGCTGATGAAAATAGGTACCCTTGCTTTTTTCTCCATAAGGGGCATCGTTATAAGATAACGATAAGAAAATTTTAATAAAATAAAAGAATGAATAACTCTTAATTTTTACGAATCAGTTTCGCTGGACTGCCAAAAATAACACAATTATCTGGAAAGTTTTTTCTTACTAAACTACCTGAACCTACAACACAATTATTTCCTATTTGAAAACCATTATCTATGACTGAATTAGGAGAAATCCAGCAACCTTCTCCAATTTTTGCTCTTCCTGCAATTATGCTCCCAACAGTAATCTGTGAAAATCGACCAATCTTTGCATTATGTGCAATTGTTACATGGTCATCTATATTTACATCATCTTCGATTATTGTTTGATCAATCTGTGCTTTTTCTATCATAGTGTTAGAACCAATCCATACATTTTCACCTATTTGTATTGAACCCACATGAGCAAAGTGTACAAACTTGTCTTCTGCGAAACTAAAACTAAACCCTTCTGCACCTATTGTAGTATTTGATTGAATTACAGAATTTTTCCCAATTTTCGTTATTCCATATATTGAAACATTACTCAAAATTTTTACATTATCTGCAATTTCTACATCCTTGTCAACATAACAATGAGGTCCGATGTAAACATTCTTTCCGATTTTTACATTTTTTTCAATGACAGCTGTATCATGAATACCTGAATCAAATCTATTTTCCGAAAAATATTTCATGACAACACAATAAAAATCATGTCTAGGATTTTCTGATTCAATTACTGGAACATTAATTTTCTCTTTAATTCCTGGTCTTGCAATTAATACAATCTTATCAAACGCTTCTAATTTCTTTAATTCATAGTGTATTTGATCCTTAAAATTAAATTTAGTATTCATTTTTTCAGAAAAAAATAATATTGAACCATTTTTTGGATTATTTAACGAACTAACAGTTTTCACATCAAAATTTTCACCTGTATATTTTGCATTAAGAAATTCAGCGATTTCTTTTACGCCTACATAATTCTCTTTTATTCTATACATTTTTCATCAATTATTTCTCCACGATTTATTCTTCTACTAGCTTCATGTCCAATAACTTTATCACTTTCTAAAAATATACTGTCATTTTCTGTTCTTCTCATTCCTATACTATCTTTTGAAAATTTTTCTCCTTTTTCAATAATTTTTAATGCAACCAATTTTCTTCTAAACATCACCTTATTTTTCAATTCATTTAGTGTTGGTTTTACCTCCTTATCTCCTAACATTATGTATGATTTTCCAATAGATTCATTCCATTCTCTTAATTCACTTGGGGATGCAGAAAACCAATGATCAGGTCCAGGAAAGTTTTTATCAAGAGTAAAATGTTTTTCAAAAACCTTTGCCCCTAATGCACTAGCTAACGATACTGCCAAATTTCCTTCTGTATGATCCGAATAACCTAGTATGATATTTGGAAATTCGTTTCTAATAGATTGTAATCTCAATACGTTGACATCCTCATTTGGTGTGGGATATTGTGATGTTGTTATCATCAAAACCATTGGATAATCAATTTTCATATTAATCTGTGATATCGTTTCCTTTATTTCATTCATATCTGCCATTCCGCATGAAATTATTATTGGTAATTCTGATTCTAAAAATTTTTTTATCATCAAAATATTTGTAAAATCATCTGAACCGATTTTAATTGCTTTAATACCTAATTCAATTAAAAATTGTAAATCTGATACATTTTCTGGCGTACTTAAAAATATAATATTTTGTTCATCACATTTATGTATGATTTGTTTCCAATCATCTTTAGATAATTCACATCGTTGAAACATATCTTTCATAGATTCCTTAATTTCTTTCCCTTGTGATTTGTAAGTATATTCTAATTTTGAATCTATAATAAATTCCTCGGTTTGATATGTGAAAAATTTTATTGCAGAAACACCTGCTATCTTTGCGGCTTCAATCATCTTCAATGCAGTTCCTAAATCTCCATTATGATTAATTCCTGCTTCCGCGATTGTAAATGGTTTTGAAGATGAATTTATGAGAAAATCTCCAATCTTTATTTCATTCATTCAAATCTATTTCCTTTGATTAGATATTTTATCATTTTTTAATGATTTCAAATATCCTTCATCTCTATTATGCCCGTCATTAATTTTTAATAAATTTAAATTATTATCTAAAAGCTTTACAACATCTTGTATTAGAATTGGCCTATTATCTATCCTACTTACTATTATTCTAAGTAATTCTAAATCATCTGGCCAATCAAGTGTAATTCGAAATTTTGAGTGATCACTATCATTTTTAATAAAAATTGTATTGAAATTACTTTCATTTTTTTCCATGTATGGAATTATATGTTCTTTTTCTGATAGAAGATGTGCATTTTTCCATGTTTTTTCTAAAACACTAAATTTGAATATTGAAAAATCTACTCCGTGTGGAAAACTTCCTGTAGAATTTGTTAAATAATCACATCCTTCTTCTAGGAATTTATCAATTCCTTCATCAACCAGATATGGATCCATCAATGGACAATCTGAAGTTATTCTGATTATATTTTCAAAATTAAATTTTTTAGCACATTTGTAATATCTGTCCACAAGATCATTTTCATCTCCTTGGAAAAAGTCTAAGTCTAGTTGTTTACATAGTTCAATAATTTTTTCATCATCATTTGAGCACGTAGTTGCTATGACTATCTTATCTATTTTTCTTGAATTTTTTAATTGTTTTATTAAAAATTCAAGAACTGTATGCATTTCATCAATTTTATTCAAAATTTTTTTTGGGAATCTAGTTGAAGCAGTTCTAGCCTGTATAATACAACCATTCATCACATTGAACCTAAACTTATCTTAATTAAATTATAATGATAATTTATACTAATTTTAGAACTATAATTTCGTTGAAATGTTTAAATCATTATATAAAACAAAAAAATTGTTTGAAGATTCGTTATATTTTTTCAGCTTGTGTTGTAGTTGAAACTCCGGATATCACAATTGTAAGTGACCCATGGTTTACTTCTGGTGAATATGGTTCCTGGGTGCATTATCCGCCACTTCCAGATGATCCAGTTGACATAATTGGAAAAGTTGATCTAATCTACGTTTCACACCTACACTCTGATCATTATGATCCTCTCTTTCTTAGAAAATACTTTAAAAAATTTCCAGATGCAAAATTAATTATTTCTGATACCGGTCACAAAATGTTAGAACATAGGATGATTCAAGATGGATTTGATCCTATAGTATGTAAAAATCAAACATTTGGAGAAACTAAACTGTATTTCACAGTTAATGGGGGTTACGATTATGAAATGGATACTGCAATACTCATTGTTCATGGAAAATACAGCATTGCTAACATGAATGATAATAGAATTGATCAAGAGCAAATTGACTATATCAAAAAACAATGTCCTGATGGAAGACCCACTGTTGCTCTTCTTACATATGCTGGAGCAGGTCCATACCCCCAAACTTATTATTTTGAAAATGATGATGACAGAAAAAAAGCAGAAAAATCAAAACGTGAACAATTTTTAAAAGTGTACAGTGATTTTTGCAAACTTTTAGATCCTATTCGCGCTATGCCTTTTGCAGGTTCCTATGTTTTAGGAGGTCCATTATCAAAATACAATTCTATACGCGGTGTTGCTGACGCTACTGAAGTACTTTCATTAAATGATTGTGGAAAAATATCCTTTGTTCTTGACGATGGAGGTGATGCAGAATTTGATTTAACTGCATTGACTGCAAATAAATTGCGTACAAACCCATATTCCTATAAAGACATAGATGAATATTTACACTCTATACCATTTCATGGGTATACATATGAAACCGAATTTCAGCCTATTGGCGATAAACCATTGCCTCTGAAAAGACTTTGTGAAACTATTTATCAAAAAGCAATTTTGAAACATTCCACAGAAGAAAGCTGGTGGATTTGCTTTAAACCAAAAAACACTTCAAACTTTTTAGCATTTAATACAAAAGAAAATAGTGGCGTTATAGAAAAAGAAAATGTTGATGATTTAAAACCTAGATGGGAAATTCATTTAGATGATAGATTGCTTTTCTTAGTTTTATCGGGATATTATCATTGGGCAAATGCTGAAGGTGGTTCTCATCTTTATTCTAAAAGAATACCTAATCGTTATGTAGAAGAGATTCAAACATTTCTTTATTTTTTCATTATTTAATTAGATGCGAAAAAACTATTTTATTAATTCTGGATATACCTTTCCCATCTACAACTTTCTTATTTTTTTGGGACATTGTGTTTAATTCATTAATTTTTAATTTACCAAAAATTTTTTGATAATCTGATATTTTTACATTTTTCGCCCAACCCATATTGTAAACACATCCATTTTTTTCCATAGTCTTTGTTATTTCCAGTTGATTTTTTGAAAGTATGGAAATAATACTTGGAATTCCTAGGTATGCTCTTTCCCAGGTCATACTACCTCCAGCTCCTATACATAGATCTGAATTTTGGATCAACCTTGAAAGTTTTTTATCAACTGTAAAAATTGTGATTCCTTTCATATTTTTTGATATTTTTTTCAAGTCTTTCAAATTTTTATTTGACTTGTTAACTAGAAAATTTATTTTCTCATAATTTAGTTTAGACTTTTTTATTGCAAACATGACTTTGACTGCTTCATCAGATATATCTTGGCCACCGAAAGAAATAAAAATTTTTTTTATTTTTTGAATTTTAATTTTTTTCTTTGATGTCAAAAATTCTTTTCTCAATAAAACGTATTTAGGACCTAATAATTTCTTACAGTTTTTAGGAACCAGTTTATCATACCTATGCTCAAAACCTGAATACAGATTTTGATCTATTATTAGATCGCAATCATGTTTTCTATTTGCAAGATCATCGATTACTATGATTTTTTCAACAAATGATCTTAATTTTTGCTCATATTTTTCATCCCACAAATAATTGTCAATCACTAAATAGCATGTCTCTGTCTCAAACCGCTCTAAAATTTTTCTCGTGTTCAGATAATCCTCGTATACTGAATTCTTTAAATTTTTTATAAAATGAAGCTTATAGCCTCTAGATTTAATTTCATTTGTTACGTTCCCTTTGAGATTTTTGCATATGAAATGCACTTTGATTTTTCTTTTTTTGAAAATTTCAGCAAAAATTAAACACCTGTTTAGATGTCCAAATCCAAGTTCAAAACTTGAATCAACCCTAAAAAAAATATTTTTTCTGGTCATATCTCAGAAAAAATTAATCATAATAAAAAACAATTCTATCTTTTAGTATTTAGTATAATATAGCCAGAATACACATAAAATGATAGTTAATGCTTTTAATCAATAATTGAGGTATTTTTTATGAAAAAAAAATTACTGTTTTGGATTGATTCATCACTTTATAATTTTATAAATGCAAAATTTATTGGAGAAAAATTTGATTGTGATCTATATTCTATTTATGATATAACTGACAAACCAAAACCTTTTTTTGAAAAACAGAAAATTGTTCCTTTCAAAACTTCTTGGTTTTTTCATGATCAAATTGACAAAAACCACACAAAACCTGATATAAATTATCTAGAGTCATTTGAATCTAGATTTAATATTAATTTATGGCTACAAGCATTTTATGAAAGAAATTTTTATGATTTCAACAAATTTCATAAATTTTCTTCAGATGAAGTATTATCAATTTTGGAACAGGAATGTAAATTCTATGAAAAAGTTCTAAATGAAATAAATCCTGACTATTTGATAATACCTCAACCATTTTTTCATCATGATAATCTACTCATTAAGATGTGTAAGAAAATGGGAATAGCATGTTTTCTAATTAGATCTACTAGGTTAGATCCAAATCTATGTATGATTGATGGTAATGATGCGTATACTCCGATTGATTTTACTAAATCCTCTAAAAAAGAAAAATTTGATTTTACAACATTCACAAACAATATCAGATCAACAAAAAATTTTGAAAATACAAAAAATATTGAAAGTAATAACAATTCAAGTAAATCTAATGCTGTGATTCAATATATTTTCAATTCCAATACTAATCCTCAAACCCACTATACATATTATGGTAGAACAAAACTTAAAGTTCTATTTACGACATTTATCATGTCTTTAAAGGGCAAACTCAGAAAAAATTTTCTTGATAAAAATTCTGTACATATTATAGACTTGGATGAAAAATTCATTTATTTTCCTTTACATCAGGATGAAGAAGAATCTACCTTAGTTGGCGCACCGTTTTTCACTGATCAAACAGAATTAATTAAAAATATAATTAAATCGTTACCTGTTGGTTACAAACTATATGTAAAAGAATCTCCTAGCAATGCGGCAAGAGATTGGAGAAAAATTTCTGATTATAAGAAATTATTGAATATGCCTAACTTAGTTTTATTACATCCCTCTGTGAATCCTGATGAAATTCTCAAAAAGTGCTCTCTAGTTATCAGTATAGTTGGAACAACCGCTTTAGAATCTGCATATTATATGAAACCTTCAATCATTTTTGGAGATACTCCTTTTTCTAATTTAAATTCTGTAACAAAACTAAATAATTTAGATGAACTTCCATCTTTAATTCGAACCATGCTAACAGACAAAATTGATTATTCTGATGTTTCTGATTTTCATGATTATGTTCAAAAAAATTCATTTCCATTAAACTTGTCTCTAATTTGGAAGTCTATTTCTGATCATTTTCAATTTGGAGGAGCCTATGTTGATGTGATGATCACTAACCAACAAATGAATGATTATATTGACAAACATACTGAAGAATTTACAATTTTAGCAAATGCATATATTAAAAAAATTCAGAGTAAGAAAGATAATGCTTGAAGACGATGTCTTAGGAAATTTATATAAAAAATTTCCAGTTACAATTGAAAAAGGTCTAGGTTCTCATGTTTGGGATATAGATGGAAATGAGTATATTGATTGTATGGGATCATATGGAGTCGCCATTGTTGGATATCAAAATCAGCGTGTTAACGATGCTATAAAAAATCAAATTGGTAAAATTATCTCAGTACATAGTTCTTTTTATAATAAAACACGAGAAAATTTCCTTGAAACATTACAACATGTTTGCCCAAAAAAACTTTCAAGCGTATATTTTGGAAATAGTGGAACTGAAGCAGTAGAGGCAGCTATAAAATTTTCTAGAAAATACACAGGGAAAAAGGGCATGATTGCTATGAAGGGCTCATACCATGGAAGAACAATGGGTTCTTTATCACTAACTTTTGCTCCAAAATATAAAAAATCATTTGAACCTATGGTTGAAAATACGAAATTTTGTAATTTTGGAAGCATAGATGAATTAGAATCAAGCATTGATGATGATACTGGATTCGTGATAATGGAGCCAATTCAAGGAGAAAGTGGAATTCACCCTGCACCAGAAGGATTTTTACAACAAGCTAGAAAATTATGTGATGAAAAAAATATTTTACTTGTTTTCGACGAAGTTCAGTGTGGTTTAGGACGCAGTGGAAAAATGTGGGCTTACGAATATTGGAATACAACTCCTGATATTCTATGTACGTCAAAAGGACTTGCTGGCGGAATACCTATGAGTGTAACTATAACAAAACCAGAAATTTTAGGTAGTATGGAAATAGGCGAACAATCTTCAACGTTTGGTGGTAATCCACTTGTATGTGCAGCTGCAACCGCAACTCTAAATGCATTAACAGATGATGGTCTGGTTGACAATTCTTTTAAAATGGGCAATTTACTCATGAATGGATTACAAAAATTAAAAACTGAACACCAAATTATTCGTGAAGTCCGTGGTAAAGGTTTGATGATTGCCATAGAATTTGAAATCGATGTAACAAATCTATTACTTAATGCTATCCAACAACACGTGCTCTTTTTATTTTCTTTGTATTCTGATAAAACTATACTTCGTTTACTTCCTCCCTTAGTTTTAACTGAAAATGATATATTCGAAGTTTTACGTGTTTTAGACGAAATAATCTCAAATGAAGAAAAGAAATAAAGACTATTTCATATTTTGAAACTACAAACTTCTTAGTCATATTAATATTCATAAATATATTCTCAAAACCGTGGAAAAAGATCTAGTTATCGGTTTAGGTGAAATCGGATTACCTATTTTCAAATTACTCTCTAGAAAAATACCAACTGAAGGTTTTGATAAAAACCCTGAATTAAACATACAAAAACCATCTACTAAAAACTATAAAATTTGTTTTATCCATATTTGCATTCCGTTTAATAAATCATTTATCAATGAAGTGCTGAAATTAGAAAAAAAATTCAAACCACGTGGAATAGCTATTCATAGTACAATTAGTCCACATACTACTGAAAAACTTCAAAAAAAATTAGACGTTCCAGTCATCTATAGCGCCACGCGTGGAATTCATAAAAGAATGTTAGATGATTTAAAACGTTATGTAAAATTTTATTCTGTATATGAATATGCACCAAACTCAAAAGATTTAACAAAAAAATTTGAAACTAGATTAAAAAAATGTAATATTAAATTCCAAAAAATGTCAGATCCTCTTACTTTAGAACTAGCAAAAATTATTTGTGACACCTCGTATTATGGCTGGCTCATCAATTATGCCCAAATTAGTAAGATAATTACTGAAAAAGAAAATGTTGATTATGATGAAATGTGGACATTTTCGGATGAAATCCATAAATTTCTAGGTAATAGGCCAAAACTTTTTCCAGGTTTTATTGGTGGCCACTGTGTAATTCCTAATCTTGATTTAATTAATGAAAAAACACTAGATCAGATTAAGACAGTTAATAATATTTTTAAAAAATTTTCAGAAAAGAAAGCACTATAATTTTTTCTTGATATATTCTATTGATTCAACAGGTGAAGGATCTATTTCATTGATTACTGCATTGTAAATTGATGTAGTATCTAAAGTGTAAATTAAACCTACTAATTTTGTAAGTATGTCACCTTTAGTTGAAAAAACTTCTCTGTATTCTATTCCATTATCTGAAAAAAATTGTTTAATAATTTTCCATCTTTCTAAAGTTTTGATATTATCATTTACTCCCTCAATTAAAATTGGTTGTATACTGGAAGTTCTTTCCCAAGAAACAATTCCATTATGACATGCTTCAATGATATCTTCATACATGACGTGTTGTTTTGCATTTTCTTGTAATGAATTTTTGAATCTTATTGCAACTGATTGTAACCCATATGGATAATATATAATTGGAATATGATTTATCCATTCTGCTAAATTCAATGCTGCATTACTCTGATTTAGATTGTCAGAACTAATATTTTTTCTAATTTCATATAATTCTTTAATTGATTCTTGTACATTTTTTTTATTTATGGGAATTGTCTGTTCTAAAATATTCAAACCTGAATACAATAATGAAATTAATGATGCTCTTGGGGAATGGTTTTGTTTTATCTTATAAAATTTAATATTATTTTTTCTTGAATATTCTTCCATTATACCCCCGGAAGAAAAACTAACAAATTTTGCTTGAGAATTTTTAGAATTCTCCAAAATTGATAATGTTTCCTTTGTGTTACCAGATATACTGGTACAAATAACTAACGTATTCTTATCAACAGTTTTTGGCAATAAGTAACCCTTTACTACTGACACATGGATATTTGTTTTTGAAAGAATTGATGAAAAAATATCGCCAATTGTGCCTGAACCACCCATGCCAGCAAAAACAATATGATCAATATCTTTAATGTCCAATTTCGAAGATTCTTCCTGATAACTTTCTTTAGCAATTTCTGGCCATTTTTCGTATATTTTGAACATTGCGTATTTGTCAATTTCTTTTAATTTTTCTAATGTTAACAACCTAAATTCAATTGGAATGTTGATTTATAAAATATTGTGATGATAGATACGTAAAAAATTATGAGAATTTTCTTTTTAGAAATCTATATGATATGATAATTGAAAAAATTACTATCGATAAAACAATAATAATTTCAATTTTAAAATAATCATTACTTTGTGTGGTATAATTTTTTGAATTTGATATGTTAGAATTTGTAAAAATTTTGATTTCATAATTATATGTGTCAAGTACATATATTCTCTCTTCATCTACCACAATTTGATGTGGTGTTTCAAAATCAGCCTTAATATCATCTACAAAATTCCCGGATAAATCAAAAATTTGT
>CESG01004474.1_pt1 | contig 11477 bp, 12 predicted proteins | sample 531121 | NCBI WGS metagenome assembly CESG01 (sample SAMEA2621287, study PRJEB7988) | marine metagenome | biome: marine biome (ENVO:00000447); feature: mesopelagic zone (ENVO:00000213); material: "saline water (ENVO:00002010), including plankton (ENVO:xxxxxxxx)" | depth 800 m
AGCGTTAGTTTCGTTCCGGTTAATTTGTGTTAAGAGCAACTTGTTTTAAGACCAACAGATAGAGTTTAAAGGCGACTATGAGCGAAGATGAATTTGACGGTGATATCCCCGACGAATGGGCTGCGGCGATGGCTGAGCAGGCTGAATCCGAAGGTGGTGATATTGTCGATAACACTGAAGCGGCAGAGCTGGAAGAGCTGGCTGATGATAGCGAGCCTTTGTCAGAATCGGACACGCGTAAGCTGGATGTCATTCTGGATATTCCGGTCACTTTATCTCTTGAAGTGGGACGCACCCAAATCAGCATTCGCAACCTGCTCCAGCTCAATCAGGGCTCAGTTGTCGAGCTGGATCGCTTGGCGGGTGAACCATTGGACGTGTTGGTTAATGGTACATTGGTGGCGCACGGTGAGGTAGTTGTGGTGAATGAAAAATTCGGTATTCGCTTAACAGATGTAACCAGTGCTGCTGAGCGCATCAAAAAGCTGAAGTAAACTTTTGAACCAGAGACTGTTTGCATTCGTTAAGAAAGGACTTTGGCTGATAATGGCTAGCATGCCGTTGGCAAGCAGCTATGTCATCGCGGCGCCTTCCAATAACTATCCACCTGAGCTGGGGATGGGGCAGGTAGTTAAAACATTCGTCGCGCTGGTATTTGTCTTAGGTTGTATTTTTTTTATCGGTTGGGCTATGCAGCGGTTGCAAAAGCTTAACCCTTCACGCTCTTCTGCCATTAAGGTGGTATCTGTTACGCCACTGTCAACCAAAGAGCGACTAGTGCTTGTTCAGGCTGGCGAAGTGCAGATATTGCTGGGGGTATCGGCTGGCAAAATGGATAAGCTGCATGTGTTTGATCAGCCTATCGTCGTGGAAAATAGTAATGAAGAAGCGCCATTTGCCAGCAAGCTCAATCAGTATTTAAAGCGGAGCCAGCAAGAATGAGGTGGATTTTTGTTGTGATGGCTATGCTGGTTTCAACTGGTGCAGCATGGGCCGCGCCGGGTATTCCTGCATTTACTGTTGTTGATGATGGCAATGGAGGGCAGCAGGTGTCTGTTACCCTTCAGGTGTTGGGCATCATGACGCTGCTGACTTTTCTACCGGCAATTATCATGATGATGACCAGTTTCACGCGGGTTGTCATTGTCTTGTCGATTTTGCGCCAAGCGATAGGTTTGCAGCAAACGCCTTCGAGCCAGATTATTATCGGGCTGTCCTTATTTCTGACTTTTTTCATCATGACGCCGGTTTTTATGGAGGTTAATACCACCGCCATTCAACCCTATATTGCTGAAGAAATATCGCCCGTTCAGGCGCTTGAGCGAGCGAAAATACCTTTTCAGGTATTTATGTTGCAGCATACTCGCCTGAACGATTTGGATTTGTTTGCGCGGTTGGCTGGATATGAAAATCTCAATAGCCCAGAGGATGCGCCTTTTCTGGTATTGGTTCCGGCCTTTGTCACGAGTGAATTGAAGACGGCTTTTCAGATTGGCTTTCTGATTTTCATCCCCTTTCTGGTGATTGATATGGTTGTTGCCAGTATATTGATGACGATGGGGATGATGATGTTGTCACCGTTAATCATATCCTTGCCTTTTAAAATCATGTTGTTTGTGTTGGTCGATGGCTGGGTGTTGATTATAGGTAGTTTGGCTCGTAGCTTCGGATTAGGCCCATGACCCCAGAAGTCGTTATCCAAATCTATCAAGAAGCCCTGGGTATCGTTGTTATGGTGGTAGTAGCGCTGGCAATGCCTGGTTTGATTGTCGGCTTGATTATCGCCACGTTTCAGGCAGCAACCTCGATAAATGAACAAACCCTGAGTTTTTTGCCTCGCTTAGTTATCACCCTTGGGGCAATGACGTTTTTAGGGCATTGGATCTTCGGCACTATCATGGAATTCATGACGCGCTTGATCCATGACATTCCCTCGCTGATTGGTTGATATGACCACGGCGGTTATCACGACCCAGCAAATTTACGATTTGATCGGCGTCTATTTATGGCCGTTTTGCCGTATAGGCTCATTGTTTATGGTGATGGCTCTCATCGGAACAAAAATGATTCCTGTGCGAACGCGGCTTGTTTTTGCCTTATCGATCACGGTAGCTGTTGCACCTATGTTGCCAGAAGCGCAAAGTTTTGAGTTGATTTCGCCGCAGGCTTATATTGTCGTTCTCCAACAACTCATTATTGGAGCGGTGATTGGTATTTTAAGTCATGTCATATTGCAATCTTTTGTTTTGGGTGGCCAAATATTGGCCATGCAATCAGGTTTGGGTTTTGCTCAAATGATGGATCCAACCAGTGGCGTTACCGTACCCATTGTCAGTCAGTTCTTTTTGATGACTGCTAGTCTGATCTTTCTGAGTCTGGATGGTCATGTCTACATGCTGCAAATGATTATCCATAGCTTCCATACCTTGCCTGTTGGTACCTGGGGCGTTGAGCCAGAAAACTATTTCGAACTGGTTCTATTTGCCAAGTGGATGTTCGCTTCGGCACTCATGATGGCAATGGCCGCTGTTGCCGCGTTGTTGCTAATAAATATATCCTTCGGTATAACCACTAAAGCAGCCCCGCAGCTGAATATTTTTGCAATAGGTTTTCCTGTAACCATCATGGCTGGCCTGTTGATTGCTTGGGTTAGTCTTGGGCAGATGCTACCGCGCTTCTTACAGCATTGGGAGGCGGGGAGACAGATGATGTGTCAACTACTGAATATGAGTTGTTAGATGGCAGAAGATGATAGTGGTGAACGCACCGAGGAGGCCACCTCCAGGCGCCTTGAACAGGCGAAGGAGAAAGGCCAGGTTCCTCGGTCTAAAGAGCTTAGCACTCTCGCTGTGCTGGTCGCCAGTGCCGTCGGTCTAGTTGTCTTTGGCCATTTGTTGGCCGAGGGTTTCATTCAAGTAATGAAAAATGCATTTGCCTTCAGTAGACAAGATGCTTTTGATACGACACGAATGGCGGTTTATCTGGTTGGCTCGCTTATAGAAATGGTACCGGCGATTTTACCCTTTGCCATTCTGGCCTTTGTTGTGGGGTTTCTAGGGTCGAGTATCCTAGGGGGCGTCAATTTCAGTACCGAGGCGTTGGCTCCGAAATTTAGTAAGATTTCTCCAGCCAAGGGCTTGAAGCGTATGTTTGGTGTGAACGCCCTGGTAGAGCTGGTTAAAGCTATCGCAAAGTTTCTGCTCGTGGCAACGGTAGGCTATGTTGTTATTAGTTACCAGTTTGACAAGATTATGTCGTTGCCCTGGCATTCGCCTGATCAGGCGATAGAAGAAGTCACCACTATTATCGTATGGTCTGCTTTATTGATTGCCTCCTCGTTACTAATCGTTGTAGCTATCGACGTTCCTTACCAAATTTGGAACCATGCCAAACAGCTGCGCATGACCCAACAAGAAATCAAGGACGAATACAAAGAAACGGAGGGTAACCCTCAACTGAAAGGACGGATCCGTCAGACGCAAAGGGAAATGGCGCAGCGGCGAATGATGTCTGAAGTGCCCACGGCCGATGTGGTTATCACTAATCCTGAGCATTATGCTGTGGCGCTGCGCTACGATTCTGGAGGGGCTGGCGCACCACTGGTTGTGGCTAAAGGCGTCGATGAAATCGCGATGCAAATACGCAAAGTGGCGCTCGCCAATGAAGTCCCGATTATACCCGCGCCACCTCTGGCTCGGGCTATCTACTATAGTACAGAGCTTGAGCGAGAAATTCCGCGTGGTTTATATGTTGCTGTGGCGCAGGTGCTGGGCTATGTTTTCCAGGTCAAACAATACAAGAAGGGCCGAGGCCCCAAACCGCGTAAACCGAAAAAGTACGATATACCAGACGAGTTGAAGCATGAGTAAACTGAGCAAATTTGAGGCAGTGGATGCTGGATAAATTAAAGAGCGCTTTATCTGGCGGATTAGGAACCCCTATCCTGTTAATGATGGTACTTGGCATGATGACGTTGCCAATGCCCACCTTTTTGCTTGATTTGTTGTTCACATTCAATATTGCGTTGTCTCTTATTGTCCTACTGGTCACCATTTATTCTCTACGACCCTTAGACTTTGGCGCTTTTCCATCGGTTTTGTTAGTTGCAACCTTGATGCGCCTGGCCTTAAACGTTGCATCAACGCGAGTTGTTCTTTTGAATGGCCATGAAGGTGCCGGCGCTGCAGGACAGGTGATTGAAGCATTTGGTAGCGTTGTTGTTGGCGGCAATTTTGCGGTTGGTCTAGTGGTATTTATTATCCTGGTAATTATTAACTTTGTGGTGGTTACTAAAGGTGCTGGCCGGATCTCAGAAGTGTCCGCGCGTTTTACTTTGGATGCTATGCCAGGTAAACAAATGGCTATTGATGCCGATCTTAACGCGGGCTTATTAAGTCAGGAGGAAGCGCGAGATCGACGTAAGGAAGTCGCTATGGAGGCCGACTTCTACGGAGCGATGGATGGTGCGAGTAAGTTTGTTCGTGGTGATGCTATTGCCGGTATCCTTATTCTTTTCATCAATATAATTGGTGGCTTGGGTGTTGGTATGGGGCAACATGATTTGCCTTTTGGCTTAGCCTTGGAGTACTACGTACTGTTAACCATCGGTGATGGCCTGGTCGCACAAATTCCGTCGCTACTGCTTTCTGTTGGCGCTGCGATCATGGTAACTCGCCAGGCTGGCGCGGCAGAATTGGGTACCGAGGTTGCCGCCCAGCTTTTTGAAAGCCCCAAGGCCTTGGCTATATCGGCTTTAGTGTTGTTCATCATGGGGATTGTGCCGGGCATGCCCCATGTACCATTCTTACTTTTGGCAGCTGGCTGTGGTGGTTTGGCATATTGGATGGGGCGCAAGATTGAAACGGCCAGCGATAAAAAGCCAGCAGGCCCAAAAGCCGGGCCGCCATCGGCGAGTGGGGGAGCACCTCCCGCGCCAGCTCCTGGAGGGGCTGCACCGCCAGCAGTTCCGGGTGGTGAAGAGGTACGTGAACTTGGATGGGATGACGTAACCCCGGTAGAACCTATTGGACTGGAAGTTGGTTATCGATTGATCCCGCTGGTGGATAAAAGCCAAAATGGCAGTTTACTTGGCCGAATAAAAGGTGTTCGCAAGAAGCTGTCGCAAGACTTGGGCTTTCTGATACCGGCTGTTCACATTCGTGATAACCTGGATCTTGCTCCAAACGCTTATCGAATTGCGCTAATGGGAGTTACAGTCGGTGAAGCTGAAATTTATCCTGATCGAGAAATGGCGATCAATCCAGGGCAAGTATTCGGTGATATTAAGGGAATCAATGGCAAAGATCCTGCCTTTGGCCTAGATGCCATCTGGATAGAAACAGACAGCAAAGAGAACGCCCAAACCCTAGGTTATACCGTTGTTGATGCCAGTACGGTAGTAGCAACGCACATCAGCCAGTTGCTCGCTCAAAACGCGGCAGAGTTGCTAGGGCATGAAGAAGTCCAACAGCTGTTTAAACTGCTTGAAAAATCATCACCTAAGCTAGTCGAGAGCCTGGATACCGACCAGATGCCATTGGGTGTGGTGGTCAAAGTATTGAAAAACCTGCTGGAAGAGCAGGTGCCGATACGTGATATTCGAACCATTATAAGTACCTTGGCCGAATATGTTGGTAAGAGTCAAGATCCTGTCGGGTTAACCGCCGCTGTTAGGGTGGCCCTGAAGCGTTTGATCGTCCAAAACATCTGTGGCAACGAGCCTGCGCTACAAGTGGTAACTTTAGATCCACAATTGGAACAGATATTGCTGCAGTCTGTTCAGGTCGCTGGTGATGAAGGAGCAAGCGTTGAACCAGGGCTGGCGGAAAGGCTACAAAATTCCGTCACCGAACTTTCTCAACGCCAGGAAGCCACAGGGCAACCATTTGTGATTGTGACTTCCGCTCCCATCAGGCCGATGATGTCCCGATTTGCACGCAGTATTAATGCATCGTCGCATGTGCTTTCGTATCAAGAGATACCGGATAGCAAGCAGATACAAATCGTAGGAACCGTCGGTCAAGCCAGCTAACAGTATATAGCGGTTTTTTCGGAGGTTTTTACGATGAATGCAAAGCGGTTTAAAGCAAGAGACATGCGTACAGCCCTGACTTTGGTTCGTGAAAAGTTAGGTGAGGATGCGATAATCTTGTCTAACAAGCGCATTGAGGGCGGTGTCGAAATCATTGCAACCTCTCCGACAATCGCTGAAGATGTTGCGGCTTCGAATCATCCCAGCCAGCCAGACAACAAAGCCCATGCTCAAGAAATTGCGAAACGTTTGGCCCAGAAAAAACAAAGTTTTGACGCCAATAAATTGGCAAGCGAGCCAAAAGCTACACCTGCGCCAAAAAAGCGACAGTCACTTGTGGAGCCTGAAGAGCACGATGAAGTTGCCTCACTTTTTTCAGACCACTTCAAAGCACAACTAGAAGAAGCGCAGCAAGAGCGATTTGAGCGTTCATCTGAGCAACCCGTTAACAACCATTATGCAGCTAGTGAACAGCAAGCTGCTCGCACGCAACGACCCGCTCGACCAAAGCCACAGCCTCGTCGTCCACAGCCTCCATACGAATACAGTGAGGATGACTTCGTACCACCTCAAGCGAGCTTTGGAGCGGAGCCACAGCGAGATGATCCTGCATTAGTGGCGATGCGCGAAGAAATGCGCTTTTTACGTTCCATGCTGGAAAATCAGCTGTCAGGGTTGGCCTGGAAAGATATGGAAACCAAAGATCCGATGAAAGTTATGATGTCGAAAAAGCTGCTCGACTATGGATTCTCCAATGAAGTAGCCGAAAAAGTGGTTGCTCATTTAAATGGTGTTTCCACTGAGAGAGAGGCTTGGCTTCAAGCAATGACCATATTGCGTCAGTTCTTGCCAACAACAGACGATGACATCATCGCAGAAGGAGGCGTTGTTGCGCTTCTTGGCGCTACCGGCGTAGGAAAAACCACCACTATCGCCAAATTAGCGGCGCGCTATACTCTTCGTTATGGACCTGATGATGTTGCTTTGATCAGTACCGATTCATACCGTATTGCCGCACATGAACAGTTGAAAACCTATGGTCGTATCCTCGGGTGCACTGTTCGTGTGGTTGATACGCCAGAAGCTTTGTCCAGAACATTGGATCAGCTGTATGACAAACGCTTAATTCTAATCGATACGGCTGGTATGAGTCAGCGTGATATTCGCTTGCCGAAGCAGCTGGCTGGGTTACGAGACGAGAGCATTCGTTCGTATTTAGTTATGTCTTCTACGGCACAGCGTAAAGTCTTAGAAGAAACCATCCGAGCGTTCAAGGGTATCGATATCAGTGGCACTATTTTGACTAAGCTTGATGAAACAATGAGTTTGGGCGAGTCGTTAAGTGCGGTTATCAAGCATCGCATGCCAGTATCCTATATTACTAATGGTCAACGCGTGCCAGAAGATATGGAAATTGCCAGCAGCAACCTGTTGGTGAAGTTGTTGAATCAAACGCATAAATCTGAATCAAAAGATTGGAAGCGTGAGATGGTCGCATAATTTTAAGCGCACACACAGGGATACAATGGTGTTAACTTACTAAAAAAACATTAAAAATGTGACAGACAATAAATGCTGTCTATACTTAGACTCATAGGATTGAGCGGTTCGAAAGCTCTTTCTGTGGGATTCGGCAACCTATCCGAATGAACGAGTGTTAATAGATAATGGATCAAGCTGCGGGTTTAAGACGTATGGTGGGGCCAAACCCTGTAAAGGTGATAGCAGTGTCAGGTGGGAAAGGCGGGGTCGGTAAAACCAACGTCTCTGTCAACCTGTCAGTTGCATTGGCGCAGTTGGGCAAGCGCGTTATGCTGTTTGATGCTGACCTCGGCTTGGCGAATGTCGATGTTTTGCTGGGGTTGCGTGCTAATAAAAACCTCTCTCACGTCATCAATGGCGAAGCCTCTTTGGATGAAGTTATGTTGACTGGGCCAAAGGGAATCAAAATAGTTCCCGCATCATCCGGGACCAAGGCGATGGTCGACTTGACTCCAGCCCAACACGCCGGTGTGATCAGTGCTTTCAGCAACATGCAAACCCAAGTCGACGTACTCATTGTTGATACTGCGGCAGGTATATCTGATTTAGTCATCAATTTTGCTCGTGCCTCGCAAGATGTATTAGTAGTGGTTTGTGATGAGCCGACTTCCATTACCGATGCCTACGCCTTAATCAAAGTGTTACATACGGGACACGACATCACACGGTTTCGAGTGTTGGCGAATATGGTTAGAACGCCCAAAGAAGGGCGAGAACTCTTTACTAAACTGCGCTTGGTAACCGAGCGGTTTTTACCCGACGTGTTATTAGATTATGTCGGTGCTATTCCCTACGACGAGAATATTCGGCAAGCGGTGAAGCGACAAAAAGTGTGTGTCGATGCTTTTCCTCGAGCTTTGGCGGCTCTAGCCTTTAAAGCATTAGCCAAAAAGGTGGTAACCTGGCCTATCCCTAGGCGGCCTGGTGGTCATTTAGAATTCTTTATTGAACGACTGGTGCATTCTGAAAGTATTGATTAGTTTAGTCATTACATCAGTGTCTTTATTTCAAAGCTGGAGACACAATGTACACTGAGGCTGCAAACGAGCGGATTGAAAAGCTGGTGGTGGCAAATGCGTCACTGGTAAAAAAAATTGCCCTGCATATCAAGGGGCGATTGCCAGATCACGTACAACTGGACGATTTGATCCAGGCTGGTATGGTTGGCCTCATAGAAGCCGCAAGAAACTTTGATCCTACCAAAGGAGCCAGTTTTGAGACCTATGCTGGCATTCGTATCCAGGGCGCTATTATTGATGAAACGCGCCGTGGGGATTGGGTGCCACGTTCGGTTCATCGCAATGCACGGCTCATATCCCAAGCGATAGAAAAGATTGAGCAGGAAACAGGGCGTGATGCACAACCTCAGGAGGTCGCTGATGCGCTGGGAGTTTCGCTTGATGACTATTGGAAGATGAGCGCAGATGTTAATTCTGGGCATATCTTTGAGCTTGATCAGGACGACGCCAGGCAGTGGGAAGAAAATACAGCGGGGGATGAAGACCAGTTTACTTCACAGCAAGTTGAACAGGATAAATTCAAACAGGCATTGGCAGAAGCTATAAAAACTCTTCCCGAGCGAGAAAAATTGGTTTTAGCCCTGTATTATGATGAAGAACTCAATCTCAAAGAGATTGGAGCGGTGTTGGGCGTGAGTGAAAGCCGTGTTAGTCAAATCATGAACCAAACAGCTTTACGCTTGCGAGCAAGGCTCAAAGGTTGGTAAATTTACTTGAAAATTTCGTGATAACGTTCTATTTCAATAATAGACAATTCATTTATTTAAGTCGTCGGAGGCAGTCTTGGATAAGAATATGAAAATTCTCGTTGTAGATGATTTTTCTACAATGAGACGCATCGTAAAAAACCTGTTGCGCGATTTAGGTTTTACGAACGTTCAGGAAGCGGATGACGGGAGTACGGCGTTGCCAATGCTAAAAAGTGGCGATTTCGACTTTGTGGTCACAGATTGGAACATGCCTGGCATGCAGGGGATTGACCTTTTAAAGGCAATTCGTTCCGAAGAGAGGCTGGCCCATATTCCTGTTTTGATGGTGACCGCTGAAGCAAAGCGTGAACAAATAGTTGCAGCGGCTCAAGCCGGTGTAAACGGATATGTTGTTAAACCTTTTACCGCCGCTACCCTCAAGGAAAAGCTGGATAAGATTTTCGAGCGCATTGGGTAATTAATTAGTTAAGAATGAGGTCCGATATGTCAGATCAAGTTTTAGACGCTGACGCGCTCGAACAGGCAAAACTTCTTGTGAAGCATTTGGAGTCGGGTGATACCGATGGAGCGGTAAAAATTATTGATATACTCACCCAGACTCGAGAAGATAATCTATTTCGAGAAGTGGGAAAACTAACGCGTGATCTGCATGAAGCTCTGACAAATTTTCAACTGGACTCTCGTATTCCTGATTTAGCCGCACAGGATATTCCTGATGCTAAGGAACGGCTAGAGCATGTTATTTCAATGACAGACCAAGCCGCTAACAGAACGATGGATGCTGTTGAAACCTGTATACCGCTAGCCGATGCGGTTGCCCAAGAATCAAGCAATTTACACGATGAGTGGCGGCGTTTAATGCGCAAGGAGCTTGAGCCCGGCGAGTTCAGGCAGCTATGTATAAAAATGGACTCTTTTTTGAAAGAAACTTCGGTCAACTCCAGTCAGCTGCAGTCGTTATTAACCGAGGTGTTGATGGCACAGGACTATCAGGATTTAACTGGTCAGATAATAAAGCGCGTTATTACTCTGGTGCACGATGTTGAGGAAAGCCTGGTCAACACAATAAAAATGTTCGGTGCTATTGGTGATTATGAAAAAGCCGTTAATACCGAAGTAGAGCATGATCCAAATGAGCTGGAAGGACCCATAGTAAATAAAGAAGGCCGAGAGGATGTCGTATCCGGTCAGGATGATGTTGATGATCTATTGTCCAGTCTTGGATTCTGAGGAGAATTAAATGTCGCTAGATGCTGATGAAGACATCTTGCAGGATTTTCTCGTTGAGGCCGGAGAAATTCTGGAGTCATTGTCTGAAGAACTGGTTGACCTTGAAAAGTCGCCTGAAGACAGTGGGCTGCTAAATGCGATATTTCGCGGCTTTCATACCGTTAAAGGTGGGGCGGGCTTTCTAAATCTTAATAACCTTGTCAAAGTGTGTCATGGGGCAGAAAATGTATTTGATGAGCTAAGAAATGGAAAAATTTCGGTATCCTCTGAGTTAATGGATGTCGTTCTCCATGCATTAGATACTATTAACGCCATGTTTGCCCAGGTACAGGCGAGAGATGAGCCAGAGGAGCCCGACCCGCAATTACTCTCCGATTTAGAGGCTTTGGCCAAAGGCGAAGCTATTGGTAGCCAGACTGAAGAAAGCTCGGTTGAGGCAGCGAGTGATATTACTGATGACTTAGACGATGTGTTTTTTGATGACCCTGAGACAGATAGTGAGTCGTCAGTTGAACATTCAGGCGAGTCTTCGGGTGATGATGAGATCACTGATGATGAGTTTGAGGCGCTGCTTGATGAGTTAGCTGGTGTGGATGGTGGAGCTTCTAAATCGGCACCTGCGTCACCGCAACCCGCACAAGCACCTGCGCCAGAGCCCGTTGCTCAGGCTGGGGCGAGTGATGAAGCCTATATTTCGGATGATGAGTTTGAATCGTTGCTAGACGAAATTCATGGCAAGGGTAAAGGGCCTGCGCCTGCTGCGTCAGCGCCAAGTGGACAGCCTTCTTCATCTGGTGGCAGTAACGATGATCTGATCACTGACGACGAGTTTGAGCGCTTGTTAGACGAACTCCATGGAAAGGGGGCCGCACCTAGCGCCAATACAGAGAAGCCGCCTGCTAAGCCTGCGTCGAAACCAGCGCCAAAGCCGACCCCTCCGCCGCA